>ENA-OWPA01000893-OWPA01000893.1-bioreactor-metagenome-genome-assembly--contig:-NODE-893-length-27428-cov-4.071734_pt1 | contig 27428 bp, 23 predicted proteins | sample MGYA00238139_ERZ651803 | MGnify/ENA primary metagenome ERZ651803 (study PRJEB26909, sample SAMN07631231) | bioreactor metagenome | isolation source: Switchgrass digestor | place: USA: Dartmouth... | reverse complement strand
TGGGTTGAAAAACAGGAAAAAAGGTATATCTATCCCTTTGAAGAGATAGTAGGCATTTTTAATCAAAATGATGTCGTATTCGGTAATCTGGAAGAGCCGATAACTGCCAGCACCAAAGGTCTCGCCGGCATAGATGAGGGTGGGAAGTATGTGTTAAAAAACGATCCGGAGGCAATTGAAGGCATAAAATACGCTGGCTTCAACATCCTCAGCCTGGCAAACAACCATATTCTGGACTATTATGAGCAGGGTCTTTTCGATACAATGAAAATCCTTGATGAAAACGGAATAGCTTATGCAGGAGCAGGTAGAAATCTTGAAGAAGCAAGGAAGCCTGCTGTCCTGGAAAAAAAAGGCCTAAAAATCGGTATGCTGGCATATACTGATATGGCGGAAGTTCTGTATAAGGGAAATCCGCCTCTTAGGTTCCTTGCAGGGGAGGATTCGTCAGGAGTAGCTCCCACAAAAAAAGATTACATTATGGAGGATATAGCCAAATATAAAGACATTTTTGATATTCTAATAGTTTCACTTCACTGGGGAGTTGAATATAGCTATGAACCGACAGAAAATCAAATCGGACTTGCTCATGAGATCATAGACAGCGGCGCGGATATGATTATAGGGCATCATACCCACAGGTGCCAGGGAGTGGAAATATATAAGGGCAAACCCATTTTCTACAGCCTTGGAAATTTCCTGTTTGATCAGAACAATCCTTTGAATCAGGAGAGCTTCATTTTCGAAATGGAAATAAAAAATCGCAAGCTGACTGCTTTGTCCGGCACTCCCTTTAAAATAATCAATAAATCCCGCATTGTACCTCAAAAGGGAGAGGATGCCCTTATAATGCTTGAAAGGGAGAGGAGCCTTTCGGAAAAGCTCAATACGCCAAGCCGTATTGAAAATGACAAATTGGTTTTTGATATCAATTGGTGATTATTTTAATGCATATTTTATAAATAAATTTCCAAATACTATTGAAGAAATTTGCTTGTCAATATATAATATGGAATGTAATCCATTACATTAGGATAAAAACTTTTTTGGGAGGCATCGATGACCAATATTCAGGATGTGGCAAAAGTGGCAGGTGTTTCAGTAGCTACCGTATCCAGAGTGCTAAACAACAGCAGCTCTGTCTCTGCCAGAACCCGGGAAAACGTTCTGAAAGCCATTAAAGAGCTAAACTATCAGCCAAATCTCCTGGGAAGAAACTTAAGAAGAATGGAAGCAAGAATGATATTGGTTCTCCTGCCCAATATATCCAATCCCTTTTATTCGAGGGTTGTCAAGGGAATTGAGGATGTTGCCCGGAAAAACGATTATTTTATAATGTTGTGCAATACCGATTCCGATGCATCCCAGGAAAAATTGTACCTTAAGCTTCTTAAAAACAGGCTTTCCGATGGCGTGATATTTTTAGCACCGGAATTGAAAAAAGAAGAGCTTTCCGAGATAGGAATCAATTATCCTACGGTGCAGTGCTGTGAATATAAAGAAGGAGCTAGAGTCTCCCATGTCACAATTGACAATTATGCAGCAGGTTATAATGCAGTAAAGCATTTAATAGATTTGGGCCATAAGAGAATAGGCTTGATAAGCTGTAGAAATAATTTTGTTTCCACAAAGCAAAGGGAAGCAGGTTACAGAAAGGCTCTGGAAGATTCAGGGATAGATTTCGACAGCCGGTTGATTACTTATGGCGATTACAGCTTCATGAGCGGTATGCGGTGTGCAAGACAGTTATTGGATCTGGAAGGCGGTGTTACTGCCATATTCGCCATCTCGGATGTCATGGCAATCGGCGCCATGAGGGCAGTAAAGGAAAAAAACATGAGTGTTCCTAAAGATATTGCTGTAGTCGGGTTTGACAATATAAGCTTTGCATCCATGAGCGACCCGATGCTCACAACTATCTCCCAGCCTAAGTACGAGATTGGATGTACTGCCATGAATCTCCTGCTGGAGCAGATAAAAGGCAGCATAAAGGAATCACGGCACATTGTGCTGGAGCATGAACTGATAGTTAGGGAATCAACTGTCGGACATTCAATGAATAATTGAATCTTTTTAGCAAATAAGGCTGTTGTCAATGTTTAAAATTATGGCAGCATCCTTAAAATAATTACTTCTGGAGGCGTTTTTAATGATAAGAGTTACTGTATGGAATGAATACAGGCATGAAAAGCATGACAGCAAAATTGCCGAGGTTTATCCTGAAGGAATACATGGCGCAATAGCAAACTACTTAAAACAGGATCAGGAGCTGGAAGTCAGGACTGCTACCCTGGATGAGGAAGACCATGGACTTACCGACGAAGTGCTGAACAATACGGATGTATTGATATGGTGGGGACATGTAGCTCACCATGAGGTAAGGGATGACATCGTAGAAAAGATTCATAAAAGAGTGCTTTGCGGAATGGGATTTATAGCTCTTCATTCAGCTCATCTCTCCAAGCCTTTTGTTAGACTGATGGGCACCAGCTGTACTCTAAAATGGCGTGAAATTGGTGAAAACGAAAGGCTATGGGTAGTTGAACCATCTCACCCGATTGCAGAAGGAATAGGCGAGTATATTGATATCGAACATGAAGAGATGTATGGTGAAAGGTTTGATATACCTGCACCGGACGCTCTGGTATTCATCGGATGGTTTAAAGGTGGAGAAGTGTTCAGAAGCGGCTGCTGCTATCACCGCGGAAATGGTAAAGTATTTTATTTCCAGCCTGGACATGAGTCCTTTCCAATATACTACAATCCGGATATCTTAAGAATAATCAAAAATGCAGTAAAGTGGGCAAGGCCTATAAAAATGCTTTCCGAACTGACTTGTCCAAATGTTGAGCCTTTGGAAAAGGTATAAGGTTATCAAGTTTTTTAATGAAATATAACTTAAAAATAAAATCAAATGAGAGGAGAGATTTTTAAATGTCACAAAGAATAGTTAATGTCGGTATAATCGGCTGTGGTGGCATAGCCAACGGAAAACATATGCCAAGCCTGAAGCAGCTCGATAATGTAAGGATGGTTGCCTTCTGTGATATTATCAAAGAAAGAGCTGAAAAGGCTGCAAAGGATTTTGGAACACCGGATGCAAAGGTATATACCGACTATAAGGAACTTTTGAAGGATGAGAGCATTGAGGTTGTTCATGTTTGTACGCCCAACAGGGAGCATTCCTTCATAACGATTGATGCCCTCGAGGCCGGAAAACATGTAATGTGCGAAAAGCCCATGGCAAAGACCTCTGCAGAAGCAAGAGCAATGCTTGAAGCAGCAAAACGCACAGGCAAAAAACTCACCATAGGCTATCAAAACCGTTACAGACCCGATTCCCTCTACCTGAAAAAAGTATGCGATGAAGGCGGCCTGGGAGAAATATATTTTGCTAAGGCCCATGCAATACGCCGTCGTGCGGTTCCTACCTGGGGTGTGTTCCTCAATGAGGAAGAGCAGGGAGGAGGTCCATTGATAGATATCGGAACCCATGCTCTGGATTTAACCTTGTGGGTTATGAACAATTACAAACCCAAGTATGTAGTAGGAAATACATACCGCAAGCTGGGAGACAGAGAGAATTCTGCAAATGCTTGGGGTCCATGGGATCCTAAGGAGTTCACCGTAGAAGATTCAGCTTTCGGATTCATAACCATGGAAAACGGAGCTACTATTTTCCTTGAGTCCAGCTGGGCACTGAACACTTTGGAAGAGGGCGAAGCAATAACTACACTGTGCGGAACTGAAGGCGGAGCCGACATGAGGGATGGCCTCAGACTTAACGGTGAAAAATTCAGCACTCTTTACACCACAAAACCAAAGCTGGATGCAGGTGGAGTTGCTTTCTATGCCGGAAAGACCGAAGATCCCAGCTTGTTTGAAGCAAGACAGTGGATAGATGCGGTAATCAACGATAAAGACCCCATAGTCAAGCCGGAACAGGCACTGGTAGTTACCGAAATTCTTGAAGCTATATATGAATCAGCAAAGACTGGAAAGCCGGTTTATTTCAATAAATAATTAAAATCCAGCAATTAAATACGATTTAAGGCGAATTATAATTCGCCTTTTTTTTTATAACTTTTTACATATTGTATAAATATGGAATATCCCCGGTTAATACCTCCCTTCCCGAAAAGCCATCAAAAAAACTGTAAAACAGGTGACAGAGAAACGCTTAGGACAGGTAGATATTTGCAGCTTTACATAACTTTTACTTGTTAATATAACTTGCTCGTATACCGGGCTTATACTTTTTCATTAGATGCAAAAATCGACTTGTAAGAATTTATAACCGACAGGGCAAGTTCCCTATCCTTTAGATCCTCGATGCGATCGAGACCGCTTTCAAGAAATTTTAGTTTATTGCAAGAATTACTTTTTAGAACTTCAAAATCAATTTTGTTGGAGTTAAAAAGATTAGATAACAGGATCAAAATCTTTGTGGTACATACCAATAGGTCATTATCTATCATAAATCATAAAACACCTCCAAGTGTTTTATTTATTTGATTGGATCCATACATAATAAAGAATATCACCAGTGGTAATTATTGTCAACAACAATTTGTCAACTAAATGCAAAATATCAGAAATTTTTTAAAATTTACATAATGAGACAAGTTGTAAATCTTATACCAAATGATTACTTAGAAAATATGCAGTTAATAGTAATCCATTATCCTATGGTTCCAGACATGCATATTTTATTCTATCATGTATTTTCCCTTCGATTTTAGTTTGCTTTAGATATCATCTATTATTGAAAGGGCATAATCAACTGCATCCTCTCCATCATAAAAAATATCCGGAGATATGCCTTTGCCCTGTATGTTTATATTGTTCGGCGTATCCCAAAAAAGGACGGTTGCTTTTACTGCATATCCTCTCCTTAATGGCAGTGTAAATTGGCCGATGCCTTTGCCGAAGGTCGTTTGACCCAGAAGGGTGACATTCTCAAGGTTGTCCTTCAGTGCAGCAATCATATTTTCCGAAGCGCTGGCGGTATTTTCATTTTGAAGTATTATGATTCTTTCATATTCCAACATATCTTTGTGTTTTGCCTTGTATATCCTGTTGAAAATTCGCATACGGTCGGTGGCAATTATCTTTCCCTTGGGAAGAAACACGTCGGATATGCGCGCCATGGCGTCTATATCTCCTCCATAATTGTCCCTGAGATCCAAAATGAGATAAGGGTAGTCATCCAGTTTTTCAGTATTGTCTAGTACGAATTCTTGGGTATATTTCGAAAAGTTGGTCAATCTTAGCAATACAGTTTTATCATTAAGCTCCTTTATCTCAGACTGAGATGCCTCTTCCTTTTCTTCTTCTTTTACCTGTTTTAAATTCTCGGGAAGATACAGGTAGGTATATCTGTCATTGTTGGCGCTTTGAATATATTTCGTCACTACAGAAATCACGAGGTTGTCGAAATAGGAATAATATTTTCCATTGACATCTCTCTTAAGCTCTTTTTTAAAGATTTCATCAAGGGTGTCGGTATATATGTAATTCTGGGAGATCAAGTGCTTAAAAGCCAAGTAATCATAATTCAGGTATATGTATATTCCCACAACAGTCAGAAAGAGAATAAAAAAGGTCAGCAAAATAAAGAAGCGTTTCTTCATTTTTTTTAGCTGCTCTTCTACAGTGGCTGTTTTTTTCATGGCGTCATCTCCCATACCATCGGTATATTTTAATATTCCTTACACATATCATATTTATGTGATCACTGCGCATTTTGCTTGCTAAATATGGATTCATTTTGATGCTTCAAATTTTCGCTAAGAAATACCTTTTGCAATTATGCACAGCTTATTTAACGTCAATCTCCCATAAATCCAAGACATAAAACTCATAATGAAATTTCGGTTTTTCGCATTCATATTTATTTCCATGTATTTTCATATATAAAGTCAACAAACTAATTTTACCACAAGTTGTCCTAATTGTTACCGCAATTTTTATGACAGAAATGATATTTTGGCATCTGAGTCCATTGTTTTAAAAGGCGAAAGGGATGTCCCTCCTTGTTTTATCAATTTGCATCTGTCAACTATAGAAACAGAGGAGAATTTTAACTACGCTATAATTTATATGAATAATATCCTGGGGTTTACTCATAATATTATGACTGAAACAAGTTTTTAAGGAGGGTTAGTATGGATCTTAATTCTATGTTTGAGAAAATAAATGAACTTTTGGAAGATACCGATTACCCTATGGAGATTACTGACATTTCGGATTTGGAAGAATTTTTAAACAATGAAGAAAATTCCAATTACGAAGTATATGATGAGATAGCGCATATATATGATCAGATAATGGAGGGTGGAGATCTGTACTCAGACGACGAGTTTTAACAGGACAGCATAAATGCTGCCAAATGATGATTTAGCAAGTAATAAATTTTGAAGGAATTTAAATTTAATAATAAAGCAATGTAAAATCATAAAAAAAAGCCCTTTTGTCTAAAAGGGCTTTTTTGGTGCGCCATCAGGGACTCGAACCCGGGACACCCTGATTAAGAGTCAGGTGCTCTACCAACTGAGCTAATGGCGCGCTTTTGAACACTTTATTATTATAAGAGCAAAGGATGAACTTGTCAACAATTTATATAATATTTTTTTGTCGAAAAATTCAAATAGTAATCTTATGGAAAATTATTACAGAGGAATTGTCGCCCACACATAGAATATGTCTAATTATGCTGTAGTACCCTTGCTGTAATACTTTCAACAGAAAGTAAAATATTAGATATTCCATTTCTTTTTTCACTCATTAATGATATAAATATATATATTGACTTCAAAAGATGACCGCATAATTATATTAAAAATTGTGGGGGAAACACTGGTGAGCAATACTAAACTTGACTTTAATAAGCTGGACAGCATAATAAAAAGAACTATAGAAGCAATAAACAATAGCAAATCTGAAATCTTTGACATCGCAGAAAGTGCAAGAAATGAGTGCAAAGCTCTGGAAAGTGAAATGCGTCAGCTTAAGGAGCAGGTGAAGGAACTTGTAAAAAAGGTGGCAGAAATAGAGATTGAATTGCAAGAAAGCAAAAGAAAGTTAATGTATGTTAACAAGAATTTTCATAAGTTTTCACAGGAAGAACTCAAGCAGGCTTATGAAAAAGCCGATAATCTTCGTATAGAGCTAGCTGTGAAACGCGAGCAGGAGCAATATCTGGTCAAGAGACGCAATTATCTGGAAGTTAGAATAAAAGAAGCCTATAAGACCGTAGAAAAGGCAGAAAGGCTGATCACTCAGGTAGCCGCTGTACTCGGATATTTAACAGGCGATCTTCAGGAGTTAAGCTTACAGCTTGAAGATATCAAACAAAAGCAGTATATTGGTTTTAAGATAATAAAGTCCCAGGAAGAAGAAAGAAAAAGAGTAGCCAGGGAGATCCATGATGGCCCGGCTCAATCGATGTCCAATGTCGTGTTAAAAGCTGAAATCTGCGAAAAATTAATTGACGTGGATATCGAAAAGGCGAAGGAGGAGCTTAGAAGCCTGAAGGATGTTGTAAGAGGCAGTCTCCGGGATGTTAGAAGGATCATATATGACTTAAGGCCAATGTCCCTGGACGATCTCGGTTTAGTACCTACTTTGCAAAGATATATCGCAACCTTTGAGGATGAAACAGGCATAAATGTAGTTTTCAAGGCTAGGGGAAAAAATGAGAATGTAAAATCAATCATATCTCTTACCGCTTTCAGAATAATACAGGAAGCCGTCAGCAACATAAGAAAGCACTCACAAGCAAGAAATGCGGCAATAAATATTGATTTTTATGAAGATTGTTTAAAACTGAACATTTATGACGATGGTAAAGGTTTTGATCAGGATAGTTTGAAAAAATACGGCGAGGACATAAACGGTGGATTTGGACTTGTAAGCATGAGAGAAAGGGTCGAACTCCTTGGGGGTGAAATGCATATCAGTTCAAGATCAGGCATCGGTACTCGGATAAATATAGTATTACCTTTAGTTCAGAAGGAGGAGGATATGAATGAGCAAAATTAGTGTTTTGTTAGCTGATGACCATTCTATTATCAGACAGGGGTTAAAGCAAATCCTGGAGCTGGAAAAGGATATTTTTGTTGTAGCCCAGGCTTCAAACGGAGATGAAGCAATAAAGCTTGCAAGGGAATTAAAGCCGGATGTTATTTTGATGGACATAAATATGCCGGGCATAAACGGACTGCAGGCTATTAACACATTAAAACAGGAAAAGAACCCATCTAAAATAATTGTTTTAACCGTCCATGAAGATAGGGAATACCTGTTCAAAACGATACAGATGGGTGCTGAAGGTTATGTCCTTAAAGATGCCGAGCCTGATGTGTTGATAGATGCAATTAGAAATGTCTATGCCGGACAATCATATATTCAGGCGAGCATGACAAAAGAACTGGTAAAAGAATTTAACAGAATCACCCTGAATGAAAAAGAAAAATGCGAAGAAAACAATCTTACTTCAAGGGAGAAAGAGGTCCTGGAGCTTATAGCGGAAGGCATGATAAACAAGGAGATAGCAAAGCATCTTTACATAAGCGAGAAAACTGTAAAAAACCATGTGTCCAACATATTTAAAAAGCTAAAGGTGGCAGATAGAACCCAGGCTGCCATATATGCCTTCAAACATAATATAAAAAGCTGATGGGACCAGCTTTATCATATACTTTTCCTTTACCGAAGTCCTCCGTATGCAAAAATAACCTGTATTGACACTTCTTTCTTTTAAATATAATATTAATATAATTACACTTCTCCTTTATTTTATAGTAGGGGTAGAAGTTTTTTTGTATTGTGAGGATTTTTACACACAATGCGCAAAGCGATATAATAAAAGTAAGTTGCAAAAACTCAATAAAGGGTAAAAGCGATATGGGGGCTTGCGGCATGCTGTTTATATAATAGGAGCGCTGCAAAATTCAATAAATGCTAGAGGAACATGCTCTAAATCGGTCTGAATCGATTGATTAAATACTTAACAGTTCAAAAAAAGTTGATTGGAGATATGGATTTTTTACGGGGAGATGATGGATTTGAAGGATTTTCTGACGCTTGCAGGTAAAAAGGTACTTATTTATGACGGGTCAAAGGGCACTATGCTGCAAAAATTCGGCATGAGCGGAGGAGAGTGCCCGGAGCTATGGAATATAGAGCACAGTGACGTGGTAAGAAAAATATACAGTATGTATAAAGAAGCCGGGTCCGATGTAATACAGACCAATACATTCCAAGGAAACCGTCTGAAACTTGAGCAGTATTCCCTGGCGGATAAAACCTATGAGTTAAACTATGAAGGGGCGAGGCTTGCCCGCGAGGTTATGGGAAAGGATGGATTTGTCGCAGCATCCATCGGTCCTATTGGTAAGCTTTTTGAGCCTTCAGGAGAATTAACCTTTGAAAAAGCTTATGATTTGTTTAAGGAACAGGTAAGAGCAGTAGCTGACGGCGGTGTCGATTTGATCAATTTCGAGACCTTTACCGATATAGCCGAATTGAGAGCGGCCCTCCTGGCAGCGAAGGAAGAGACGGATCTGCCTGTTATATGCTCTGTTGCCTTTGAAGCCAATGGAAGGACATTGATGGGCACCGACCCATATACTGCAGCAGTTGTTTTAAAATCCCTGGGGGCAGATATGATAGGAACTAATTGCTCCCTTGGGCCTGAGCATCTGCTGGATATAGTCAAAGCAATGTCTAAGGCAGGAGGTATACCCCTTGCGGTAAAACCCAATGCAGGCTTGCCTGAAACAGTAGACGGCAATGTGGTATATAAAGAAACACCGGAGAGATTTTCTTCCCTGGCCGAAGAATATGTGAAATCAGGCGTGCGGCTTATAGGCGGCTGCTGCGGCACTACTCCGGACTTCATCAAAGCCTTGAGAGAAAGGATTGACGGCATTGAAGTCCCTGAGATTCAAGACAGGGCTGAAAAAGTGATATCATCCGGGGTAAAAACGCTATCGGTGGACGGCCTTGAGCCTGCGGACATTGGATTCATTGATGCCAGAAAGGATACTGGTTTGCTGGAAGAGCTGAAAAATGCTGATATGGATGCTGTTGCCGACAGGGCAATGGATCTTTCCTGCGATGGTTATGCCGCTGTATACATAAATATCGATGGTGCTGAAGGAGACGAAAAGCTTTTGGCGCAGGTGGCCAACACCCTTCAGAGCTATGTCAGGGAACCCTTTATATTGGAAACCTGCAATGCAAAAGCGCTGGATTATGCCCTCCGTCTTTATAAAGGCAAAGCCGGTGTCATAATTCCCGATACAGGAAAAGATAATATTGAGGAACTGCTGAAAACAGCCAGAAAATATGGAAGCACGGTCCTGGATCGTGGTATTTTGGGCTGATTAGGTTGCCGGCGAGGCAAATAATGCTAACTTTTTATATATAACAGGAGATGGATTAGTATATGACAGAATACAGTTATCGCGGTGAAAAATTGAATTTGACCATGCTGACGGATTTTTATGAAATCACCATGGCCAATGGATATCTGGAAAATGGAATAGGCGATAAGATTTCATATTTTGATATGTTTTTCAGAAAGGTGCCGGATAACGGCGGCTTTGCCATAATGGCCGGCCTTGAGCAGGTTATTGAGTATTTGAATGAACTTAAATTTGATGAGCAGGATATAGAATACTTGAGAAGCAAAAAAATTTTCAGTGAAAAATTCCTCGAGTATTTAAGAAACTTCAAGTTCGTATGTGACGTCTGGGCCATGCCGGAAGGAACGCCTATATTTCCCGGTGAGCCCATATTGACGGTAAGAGGTCCGGCTATACAGTCCCAGTTTGTAGAAACCATGATTTTGCTTACAATAAACCATCAAAGCCTTATAGCCACTAAAGCAAACCGGATAGTAAGAGCAGCCCAGGGAAGACCGGTCATGGAATTCGGCTCCAGAAGGGCACAGGGACATGATAGCGCCATCCTTGGGGCGAGAGCAGCTTATATAGGCGGATGCAGCGGAACGGCATGCACGCTGGCGGACAGGGAATTTGGAGTACCCGCTCTGGGAACGATGGCTCACAGCTGGGTTCAGATGTTCCCCAACGAGTATGAGGCATTTAAGGCATATGCCCGGGTATATCCTGACAACTGCGTCCTTCTGGTGGATACCTACAATGTTCTTAAGTCTGGTGTTCCCAACGCTATAAGGGTATTTAATGAAGAAGTGCTTCCAAGGGGTTTCAGACCAAAGGGGATAAGGATTGACAGCGGAGACGTAACCTATCTGTCCAAGGAAGCCAGAAAAATGCTGGATGAAGCAGGATTTTCCGATTGCGCCATTGTTGCTTCCAATTCCCTGGATGAGTATATAATCCGGGATATACTGATGCAGGGTGCCAAGATAGACCAGTTCGGTGTGGGAGAAAGGCTCATAACCTCCAGATCGGAACCGGTTTTTGGTGGTGTATACAAGCTGGCTGCAATCGAGGAAAACGGTCAGATCATTCCTAAGATTAAGGTGAGTGAAAATGTCGGCAAGATAACCAATCCCGGATTCAAGGAAGTCTACAGGCTTTTTAGCCGAAGCAGCGGGAAAGCTATAGCCGATGTCATAACACTGCATGATGAGACCATAGATGACAGCCAACCTTACGAGATTTTTGATCCTGAGCATACATGGAAAAGAAAAATTGTCAAAGACTTTTATGCGAAAAAGCTCCGGGTTAAAATCTTTGAAAAAGGCAAATGCATATACAAAAGTCCTGAATTAAAAGAGATTAAAGAATACTGCAAGCAACAGATAGACACTCTATGGGATGAAGTGCTTAGGTTCGAAAATCCTCACAGCTATTATGTTGACCTGTCACAGCCTCTTTGGGATTTAAAGCACCGCATGCTTAAGGAAAACACCTTTAGGTAAGCTTTATACCCTTAAGTGCATATATGTTGTGATTTGCCTTATATTTCAGGCGTTGGGAGTTAAATGTACAGTAATTAATCCCTTCTTCATACCTAAAATTAAACAGACGTTTCCATTTTTTCGATATGAAATATGCTTTCGATATGTGATTTATTTTGATATGTTAAGATGGCAGTTTTTAAACTACCATCTTTTTTGTTTTAAAAGTCCTAATTTTTCCTATCCATTCCGGAATTCCTGAGATGTGGCTTCGCCGGCACGATATTCTCAAGACTAGCTCTTAAGTTGGATTTAAAGGCTTCTATATATTCTCTTCTTAAAATCTCTTGTTCCTTTTTTTCCTCAGGGGTAAGTCCCTCATTTTTTGCTTTTTTCGCCAGTTCATTGATTCTGAGTATTTTCTTCCGATCCAAAAAAAACACATCCTTTCCTAAAATATTATAAGCTAAAACACAGGAAATTCAAGATTACAAATGAAAACGATGCCTGGGAGGTTTAAATCTTGCAATTTGCCGGAGGTTATGCCATGATACATAAATCCGCAGCAAAAGCAATAATAATTTACATACTCCCTGCCAAAGACAAGCTTCACCAGATTATGGCCCTTGCAGCAACAGGGGTTATGGGTATAATATTATTTTATGCAAAAGGATTTTCATATTTTTATGGAGAGGAATAACTATGCCGCCTTTAAGCATTTTGATAAAACCAGCTTCCAGCAATTGCAATCTTCGATGCAAATATTGCTTTTACCATTCCTTGGCTGAAAATAGAGAAACTCGGTCTTATGGAATAATGAGCACTGAACTGCTGGAATTGATAGTGAAAAAAGCCCTGGAGTTTTCCAGCGGTTCCTGTACTCTTGCATTTCAGGGGGGAGAGCCGACTGTAGCAGGTCTTGACTTTTATAAAAAGCTGATGGAGTTCGAGGAAAAATACAATACAAAAAAGGTCAGAATCAATAATGCCATACAGACCAACGGCGTTCTTATGAATGATGATTGGGCCCGCTTCCTTGCCGATAACAAGTTTCTTACCGGAATATCCCTGGACGGACCCAAAGACATACACGACCTGAACAGAATTGATTCCACAGGTGAAGGCTCATTCAAAGAAGTGATGAATACCATCGGCCTCTTTAATAAATACGGTGTTGAATATAATATTCTTTGCGTAGTAAACAACAACACCGCAAGGCATATAGGAAAAATATACAGATTCTTTAAGAAAAACAATTTTAAATTTCTTCAGTTCATACCATGCCTTGATCCCTTGGGAGAACCCCATGGAAGCCGTGAGTTTTCTCTTACTCCCGAATCCTACACCAGCTTTTTGAAAACATCCTTCGATCTGTGGTATGAAGACATAATTAAGGGAGAGAGGATAAGCATACGCTATTTTGACAATCTGGTTATGATGTTGATGGGATACTATCCTGAAGCATGCGACATGGCGGGGCAGTGCAGGAGTCAGTTTGTCATTGAAGCCGACGGCGGAGTGTATCCCTGTGATTTTTATGTGACAGATGATTGGCATCTCGGCAATATCAGAGATATGGGATTTTATGATCTGAAGCACTGCAACACCGGAAGGCACTTTGAGGAAGTTTCCAGGCATGTAGATACCAGGTGTAAGCAATGCAGATGGGCCAGCCTTTGCAGAGGCGGGTGCAGAAGATGCAGGGAGCCCTTTGTTGACGGAAAACCCGGTCTCAATCATTTTTGTGAATCCTACCGGGAATTTTTTGATTATGCTTTTAAAAGATTGCAGCATGTGGCTGCAATACTTATGAGAAGATAGAAGCCAAAAAAGATAAAGGGGGAATAGAGGGGCTGCAGTTATTTTGATGCATAGCTTATCTGATTCAGCCCCTCCAGAATGACAGAGAATTCCCCATTGGATTTTTCCACCATTGCCCGGTCCAGATAAATGGCTATCTGGTCGCCCGGCCCATGGCTCCTTAAAGAGACAGCATTTTTTACCTTTAATCCCGTGGCAGACAAAGTCACATCCCGCCTGGGATTTACATCGCTTGTGTACGCGTATTCTCCGTCATCCTCCCTAATTACCCTGGTGCTGCTTAAAATTTTGCCGGAGTCCTTCCCTTTGGTATCATGGACGAAATAGAAAAGGGCATAAAGGTAGTCCGGAGACTCATTGGATTCCACTATGGACTTAAGGTATACGGTTGTATCTCCGTAGGTAAGGACAGGTATTTTCCAGTCCATATCATCGCTTTTATAAGCCACGATATATTTTTGGGGAAACATGGCTTTAGTGAAATTGATCTCCTGGATGACCGGAGTCTGGTCAATTATTTTATAGTTCTTTTCATGCATAATGTTCAAATATGACGGATCATCCGGTCTAAAGCTTACATCCTCCAATAACGATCTCTTACCATCGTAAATCATCTTACCGGTTTTATCATAGACAAGTATCCTGTATATGCTTCCGTAGCCTCTCGTTTTCACAGTATGGCCTTTTTTGCCGTCCATGCGGAGGGAAATGGTACTCTTGGTTGTTTGTACTTCAATTTTATCGCCGACTGCCAGAAGGGCAGGAGAGTTTATTCTAAAGTTTACAAAAGGATAGTTGCCACTGGCAGTGCCGCCCATCATCTGAATCGGAGGTTTATCCTGTTCAAAAGTGTATCCGATTATTTTCCTGCTCCTAAGTTCCCCGGACCCGTTATCCTTGTACAGCTCATAATATCCGGATGAACCCTCATTCTCAAACAGGATTATAGTATAAATGCCATATATTCTGCTCACTCCTATGACATTTATGCCGTTCTCTTTTATGAAGCTGCTCACTTCTTCATCTGTTGCGGCAACCCATGAATCATTGGTTAAAGTTTTTTCAAATGCACTGAAATCCCCTTCGCAATTTATCCTATCCTTATCACCGGAAGAAAATCCAATATTGCAGCTAAATCTTACATATGCGTCGGCGTAATTTACGTCCTCAAAATCAAATTTAACAGAATCACGCCCTGGAATCCGAAAATCATCTTTGCTGAAAATCATCCGTTCATCCGGCGTATTGGCGTTTGACAGGACTTCCAGCTTACAGTTACGAAGATCAGTCCTATTTTTATTTTCAATTCGAAACTCGAAGCTTTCAGCATCATTGGAATCCTTTGCATTTAGACTCAATAAGATGTTATCAACAAATCTAATGCGTTCTTCGTCGGTCCCTAGATAATTTACCCTGGATGTGCATAGCATAACTCCTGCAGCCATCAAAAGTAGCACACCGGCGAGCGTAACCCGGTACTTCTTTTTGCTGAAAGCAGCAATATTGACAATTCTTTTCCTGAGAGTTTTTTTATCCTCGGTGATCCCTGCCGTAACAGGTGCCAGATGCTTCCTTCCTCCTTTAACCGCCATGGATAGAAGGGTCTTGCCATATGCCTCAATTTCATGTTCATTAAGGAGGGACATGGTGTAAGCATCCGCCCAAAGGTCCTGGTCGTGCTCTATTTGCTTTAAGACATACCATACAACCGGATTAAACCAGTGGAGGGCGCAAATAACCGATGCGATCCAGCATACGGCCAGGTCTCCGTGCTTTATATGGGCCAACTCATGCAGCAGTATGTGGGACAAGGTCTTTTCATCTTTGCCGTCCAAAACCCCTGCAGGTAATATTATAGTGCTCCTAAATATTCCATATACGCATGGAGATCCCATATCTTCACTTTCAACAAACCTGATGCTGCGGCGGGATGTTCCGGTTGCTGCTTTAAGCCGCTCAACCAAGTATTCAGGAAGAACAGCTTGCTTCATTTTCTTTAAACGGATGGAAAAAAGAGCATTGGTAAGGATTAGATAAAAAATAACCAGAACTGCTCCTGAAGCCCATATATATGGAATAATGGAGACCATTGCTCCTGGAAAGGCCTTTGCCGAAGGCACAAAAGCTGCCGGTTTACTATTTTGCACCGAAGCACTGTTTTCATCACCGGTCACACTGCTTTTTTCGTCGGTCAAATACCCATTTGGGGCCCGGCTCTGCCCATGCCCCGAAGCATCAGCTTCAAACTTTGATTTTTCGATATAATCATTAGTTAAAGGATCGTCGGACAGGAATGCAGCATCAATAAATTCCAGATTTAAAGCATTGAAAATGCTTAGGCGGCTTTCGGGAAGCACAGGGAAAAGAAACCTTAAAAGCACCAGCCCCCACAAAAGATATCCTATGCGAACATTTAATTTTGAAGCAAATATTCTTTTAATAAGGATGACTGCTGCAGCCGTTATCGATGCATGCACGCTGGCGACAAGCAGGTTCATAAAAATATCATTCATTTTTATCCCTTCTCCTTTGCCGCAATATCTCTTCCAACTCCTTTATTTCTTCTCCTGTGAGATCGGAGTTTTTAACCAGGGAAGCCAGCACTATACCGGCTCTTCCTTTAACAATCCTGCTTAAAAAGCTCCTGCTTTCCTGCTCCAAAGCTTCCTGTTCGCTTATAACAGGGAAATAGTAATATATCCTGCTGTCCTTTTTGTCCTGTTCATACCTAAGAACACCCTTGTCGATAAGGCGGCGCAAATATGTGCGGGTGGTGCCGTCGCTCCAGTTGTTTTCCTTTGATACTTTACTCGAAATCTGGGCAGCCGTGAGGCCGGGGCATTCCCATAAGACTTTCATTACCTGCCATTCCGCTTGCGAAATTTGATACTCTTTTCCTTTCATTGCACAAACCTCATACATTTGTATTTGATATTATTATCATACAACTGTATGAGATCATTGTCAATGAAAATATTTTTTCTGATTTAGCCAAGAATACTGATAAAAATAGAAAAAAGCAATATTTGAACAAGAAAAAGTATTTTTTGCAATGGAATGCTTTTAAGACATGTTGTATAATATATGAGTAACATATATAGGAACAAATACAAAATGTTCTTATCTTAGGAGGATGAATGTCATGGTAAACAATAAATTTGCACTGGCTATCGTCGGTTTTGGTGGAATGGGTAACTGGCACAGCGAATTAATAGCAGATTTTGACGACCTGTTTGTTTACGGCATATACGATATTGATCCCAAGAGGATCGAATATGCCAAGAGCAAGGGACTTAGGACTTTTAGCAGCCTCGAAGAGGTGCTTTCCGATAAAAACGTTGATATTGTGCTGATTGCAACTCCGAACGACGCGCATAAACCGATAGCAATAGAAGCTATGAAGGCAGGCAAGCATGTAGTTTCTGAAAAGCCGGTTACATTATCCAGCTCAGATTTGCAGGAGATGATCGATGCTGCAAACAAATATGGAGTTGTCTTTACCGTTCATCAAAACAGGCGCTGGGATGCCGATTTCCGTATAATGAAAAAAGTATACGATGATAACACATTAGGGGAAGTTTTCAACATTGAATCCAGGGTTCATGGTTCAAGAGGCATTCCGGGAGACTGGAGGGGCAAAAAGAAACACGGCGGCGGCATGGTACTGGACTGGGGAGTACATATACTGGACCAGATGCTTCTGCTGGTTCCTGAAAAAGTCAAGAAAGTGTATGCAAAATTGACCCATGTTACTAATTATGAGGTGGATGACGGTTTTAAAATCTTTCTCACCTTTGAAAGCGGAAAAACCGCCCTTCTGGAAGTTGGTACCAGCAATTTTATAAACCTCCCGAGATGGTACATGCAGGGAGAAAACGGTACGGCCATCATATACGATTTTGATGCAAAAGGCAAGATCGTATGCGTACAGGATTGGGATGAAAAGGATGTCGTTCCGGTTAAAACCGCAGCAGGGCTCACAAAAACCATGGCACCAAGAAGGGATGATACCATCAAGGAAATAAGCCTTCCGGAAGTTAAAACCGACATACATGATTTCTACAAAAACGTTATGGCCGCTATCAAAGGAGAAGAAGAAATCATAGTAAAGCATGACCAGGTTATGAGGGTAATGAAGCTTATGGAAGCAGCGTTTAAATCCGATGAACTTAACCAGGTTGTTGACTTTGAATAATTATCATATGTAAATAGCTGTCATAAATTAGTTAAAACTAAAGCTTGAGCTAAATCAATTTGATTGGTTGGCTCAGGCTTTTTATTTTACTAAAGAGAAATTAGCATTTTAAATTTAATTAGAATGAACATCACATATAAGTTGAATTTCACACAAAAAATAATTCTGCATATTGTAATATCGTACCTGATTATTAATGCTTTAATGGGAAATCTGCAATTAAGGAGGGAATGGACTTGGTAAAGGGTAGAATCAGGCATATGTTTGCAGGTGGAAATACATCCCAGGGTTTTTTCAGCTATTTCAGCAATATATTGAAGCAGGATGAGGCTTTGAAGATATTTCTCCTAAAAGGAGGCCCCGGTACCGGAAAATCAACATTCATGAAAAAAATAGGAAACGAGATGCTGGATAGGGGATTTGATATTGAACACATGCACTGTTCCAGTGATCCGGACAGCCTCGACGGTATCGTAATACCGGCCATCAAAATTGCCCTGATTGACGGTACGGCACCTCATGTAGTAGACCCCAAAACTCCGGGGGCTGTGGATGAAATAATAAATTTGGGTGAATTTTGGAATGATGAAGGTTTGAGGACAAACAAGGATGATATACAGAAAATCACCGGTGAAATCAGCAGGAATTTTGCCAGGGCATACAGATACATAAAAGCAGCAGAGCAAATCTACGAAGATATGGCTGCTATATATGGCTCGGCAGTGGACAATGCAAAAATCAATATCACAGCGGCGGAAATAATAAACGAATTATTCGGGGATAAGCCTGTGTCTTCTGTAGAAGGGAAGCAAAGGCATCTGTTTGCCAGTGCCATAACGCCTAGAGGACTTAAGCATTTTCTACCCAGCCTTCTGACGACAAAAAATATTATTGTGTTGACTGGAAGTCCTGGTACCGGCACCGACAGGCTCTTGGAAAAAGTCAGAAGCTCCGCTGTAGATAAGGGGTTCTATGTGGAATCCTATTACTGCGCTCTGCAGCCGGAAAAGCTGGAGCACCTGGTAATACCGGAAGCAGATGTAGCCTTCACCACATTCAACGATTATCATAATGCCGATATTAAATATGGCAGGAAGATAGATTTTGATGAATTTCTGAATAAGGAAGCCGTTAAATACTATGAAGATGAATTAAAGTATGACTGTGAGGAATTTGATGGCTTGCTGGACAGAGCCATTAAGACCATAAGCAAGTCCAAGGCTCTGCATGATGAACTGGAAACATACTATATAACTAATATAGATTTTGAAGAAGTCCAAAGATGCTTTGAAAGGACCCTTGGCAGGATTTTAGATTATTCCCGGGAGCTTGACTGAGCTTAGTTAAAAACCCCGGCAATTTTATAATATGCCGGGGTTTTAGCATGTCTTTGAAGCATCTCCTCCGATACAGCTTATGTGTCGGAGAAACTGTTGGCATTATGCCTTACTTTAAGGACAGCATGCCCATCCACCTTCAAATCATAGACTTTACTTGATTTCCTCAATAAAATACTCCTGGGTTCCGAGACCCCTCTTTTCCAGTTCATTTAACTGGATATAAGGATTTTTTCCATGGAGCCTTTCAAAAAGATGTCCGGTGGTACCCAGCTCCATGCCTTGTGGCACCCCATCCATTATGAGATTTTCAACCTTTATGGAATCAATGGATGCCCTTTCGATGGCAACTATATCCTCAGAAGCCATAATGCCTATGTCCGGCACAAGGGAAGGGGTTGTGAGACCCCAGCAGTCGCATAAAGCCGTTATGTTGGTAAGGAAATTTATGTAGAATACATGTCCGGGTTTAAAAGTCTTTAATACCGTCTCAGTGCAGATTGCCATGCCTATCTGGAAGTCCTGGTACTTGTCATCGGTTACCTTTATGGCTGATGTCGGGCATACCTTGGCACAGTGCTGGCAGAAGGTGCAGTGATGGTAATTTATGTTATACTTGCCTTCCTTGTCAAAACTATTGGCATAATGGTTGCAGTTTACTACGCACTGTTCGCAGTGGATGCATAATTCCTCATTCCATTCCAGACCGCCTTCGAGACCATGTATCTGAGCTCTTGTCCTGTCGGTAACGCATCCCATGGCGATGTTTTTGCAGGCTCCTCCATAACCGCAGGCTCCATGGCCCTTTACGTGGGAGAGATTTATCATCACTTCCGCATCATGGATGTTTCCTGCCACATCGACATTTTTAAAAGTCTTGAAATCCACTTCTTTTTCATAATAATATTTCCCGGTGACCCCGCAAGCATATACCACTGGAACACCAAAATAGTCCTCGGTATACCCTCTGTTTTTGGCTCCGCTTATTTCCTGATCCGTTATAAATACCTTTGCGCCATAGCTCTTCAACTTGTCCACAAGTATTTTTACAAAAAGGGGATGGATGGTTGAGTATCCTATATTTCTTCCAAGATGCATTTTAATTACTGTAAGCTTTCCCTTTACCACATCCTGCATATTCATACTGTCTATCAGCCTTCCGAACTTTGCAGGCAAAGTGACATCCGGGTCATATCTTTCATATTTCACCGATGAAAACAATACCTTTGAACTCATAAAGACTATCCTCCTAAATTTTGCTATATTTTTCTTATATACTTACAACAGGAAAGATGCCCTGGAGCATTGAATACTAACAGTAGGCGGAGCTTTCCTGTCTTATTTGAACACTGAGAGTTATTAAACATTATACCATCTGCCGCAAGCCATGAAAAGCATCCAATCAAGTTTATTTCTGTATCCTGTAGGTCTCAAAGGCATCCTTTTGCAATATTAAGTCCGAGATGTACATCTCTTCCTGCAGTTTCTTTACTTCATCTTCATAAACGGTTTTATCAAGGACTTCTCCTGTGTTGATGTCATAAGCTTCTCCCAGATCGCTGAGATAGATGTAATCTTCAGTTATGACCGAACCGTTTCTTAAAAGTGCATATCCTGTTTCAGTATTCAAAAGGTCTCTACCCATGGCATAGGATGTATCAAAGCCCATCAGGTTTCCTAGAGTGGGCATGATGTCAATTTCGCCTCCGACAACCGATCTTTTGACACCTTCCGTCATTCCGGGACAGTGAATGATCAGAGGAACCTTTTGCAGCTTTCTGAACTGGAAATCACTGTACTGAACATTCATGAACTTCATGAGTTCCGCCGACTGATCTCTTGGAATGGCATAGTGATCTCCGAAAATAACGATTACGGTGTTTTCATATAATCCCTGTTCTTTAAGATCGTCTATAAGCATTCCCAAAGCCTTGTCCGCATAGTTTATGGCTTTTAAATACCTCCCTAGATAGGTGCCCTCATACTCTCCCGCGTCAAACTCCTTGTAATTCTCGTTAAAATAAGTGTAAGGATGGTGGCTTGACAGAGTTATCATGAAACCGTAAAAAGGCTTTGAGGTATCTATTTTACGCAGGGACTGGCGGAAAAAGGATGCGTCGCTCAAAGCCCAGCCTCCCCAACCTACAAACTCGTCGATGGTATAATCATCGTAGCTGATAAACTTATCAAATCCGAGGGACTTGTACATCAGCATCCTGTTCCAGAAGTTCGGGTTGTTTGCGTGGAACACGTAGGAAGTATATCCCTGCTCTTTAAGGATCTTGGGCAGGGTATGAAAGCTGTTGGTGGGATACCTGAAGTACACAGCCCCTTCCTTGGCCGGATACAGGGAAGCGTTAAGCAGAAACTCCGCATCGGAAGTGTTTCCGCCGGCCACCTGATAGTATATATTGTCAAAATAAAAGCTCTCCTGGATAAGCTTATTCATATTGGGCGTGATTTCTTTGCCGTTCACGGATTTTCCCACGACAAACTCCTGAAATGCTTCCACCTGAACAATTAGAAGATTTTTACCCTGGGCGATACCTTCATACTCCTTACTTTCCGATACCCTGGAAGCATAAAAATCGTCAAGGCGCTTCCTGTCTTTGGAGTTAAGAACCTTATTGACAAAAAAGTGATCGACCAGAAACCTTTTTGAGTCAAAGGTGTGAAAGTACAATATGCCCAGTTTTTTTACAGGGTTGACATTATCATATATGAAGCTGCTTCTGTCAACTTTAAGATAACATGCGAGGAATATAACAAAGCCTGACAGAATCACGGCAAAAGAGGATATAAGCTTCTTTCTGATATCAAGCTTTAAAACAGCACTTCTGAAATACACCCTCATAAATACTATGTACATAAGCAAAAATGGCAAATCCAAGGCATATATTATATCTTTCGGCTTAATCAGGCTTGTAATGCTGTCCTGAACAGCGCTCACCAGACCCATCTGATATAACACAGGTATGGTTATAGGGTTGGAATAATATCTGTAATACAGAGTGTCAGCAAAAAGCAATGCGGACAGAAAAAGATTCAAAAAAATCAGAGCGCCCTTTCGTCTTTTATTGAAAACAAGGAGCACCAAGCCTGCAATAATCACTGCAATGCCAAAGGTTGAAACCGCCATAATAGCATTGCCGGATGTAAAATAGGGTTTACGGGTAATTTTTGTTGTTATATGGAAGTATATGCTCTTCAATGATATAGCGCCGATAAAGAATAGTATATAAAGCGCTTCTGCCAAAGCAACCGGCCTGGAAAAAGATTTTTTGTCTTTATTTTGAACATGCATGATATTCTGCAATTAAAATTCCCCCATTACTTCAGTTGATTCATACGAATTTCATAATAAAAATAAAATAGGTAATTCACTGTTTATCCATATTATACTGTACTATTTTAAAGCTTGTCTGTAAATGCAGTTATTTAAAATTATTCAATAAAAGGATAGCGCCAGCATAATATAACGGCAGAAAATGCCTTATTTAAACAGGACAGGTATCAATATACAATTTGACATCCATGCTCTCTGGTTGATAGAATATTAACTATTGGTGAGCAACCATGACAGTGCATTTATCTGTGGATTTTATCAGATTTTATATTTAGACGCGTCCCTTTGCTGTCGCAAAGAGTTGGTTATGAATGAAAAAGTTCATGTTTCATCCTTGATAAAAATATTTACTTAATAGATTTTAAATTAATTTATTGATTTGGAGAGATTATATTGATACGCATGTTTAAAGGCGAGAAATCAAATAAGGCAAAATCAAAATTGGGTAGCATTCCGGAATACGTGCTTACTTTTGCAATCACAGTTGTACTGAGCTTTCTCATAATGTCCATAACTTTTGCCTTTTCCAGCGGTATATTTGATATGGACATGTTTAAAAGCTATTTCAAGGGAACCATGCTGATTTTCATGAACTTTATTCCCATTTTTTTCTTTATGTATCTCTCATATTTGATATTTAACAGGCTGTGGGCAGCTTTTTCTCTGACCGGATTTATTTTTGTAATCCTGTCCATGGTAAATAAATTTAAATTGATGTACAGGGATGACCCTTTCACTTTTGTTGACATAAAATTGTTCAGTGAGTCGTTGGTAATGGCTAAAAAATATAATATCCGCCTTAGCCTGAAGATGATAATACTCATAATAGGCTTGATGGTGATTGCTGTTATTTTAAAGCTATTTTTCGGGCAGAAAATCCGCTCCTTTAAGGTCAGGATATCCCTATTGGTTTCCTTTTGCCTTATCGGATTTTTCACCTTCCGGAACTTTTATTTTAATCCCAAGATATACGAGGCGGTGGGGGATAAGAGCCTTATAAACATATGGATAGAGTCGGAACAGTTTCGGTCAAAAGGCTTTGTATATCCCTTTATATATAGTATAAAAAGCGCACGGGAGGTACCGCCGGAAGGGTACGATGAGAAAAAGGCAGCAGAGGAGCTGTCAAAATATAGCTATCAGGACATCCCGGAAGAACAGAAGGTAAATATCATTTCCATAATGCTGGAAGCTTATAACGATTTTTCCCAGTTTGATGGCGTTGATTTGAGCATCGATGTGTATGCGAACTTTCATGAGCTTCAAAAGGAATCCCTGCATGGCAACCTGGTTACAAACATTTTTGCCGGTGGTACCGTAAACACCGAAAGGGCATTTCTTACCGGCTTTAACACTCATCCCAAGTATTACAGAGATACCAACTCTTTTGTATGGTATCTGAAAGAGCAGGGATACAGGACGGAAGCCATGCACCCGATCACCGGTTCCTTTTATAACAGACGCAACATAAACGAGTACCTTGGTTTTGATTCCTATGACCACTACGACAACAAGTACAGATATATCCAGGAAGTATATCTTGCGGACATGAATTTTTTTGACTATATAATTGAAGGGTATGAAAACAGCGTTAAAAACCGTCAGCCTTATTTTAATTTTTCCGTCACTTATCAGAATCATGGCCCTTATTCCACTGAAAGGCTGGTAAAGGATGATTACCTGAAGAAAAAAGCATCCTATGATGAAGGTACGTACAACATCATCAATAATTATCTGTCGGGAATATATAAGACTGACCAGGCCATCAAAAAAATTGTGGATTATTTCAGAAAAGAAGAAGAGCCTGTCATACTGATTATATTCGGAGATCACAACCCATGGCTCGGTGAAGACCATTATGGATATGATATGCTGGGTATAAACCTGGATTTATCCACTGTGGAAGGATTTAAAAACTATTACCAGACTCCATATATAATCTGGGCTAATGATAAAGCAAAAAGCATTTTTAAAAGGGATTTCACCGGGACTGGAAACTCTATTAGTCCCAATTTTCTGATGGCTGAGCTGTTCGATTATATAGGATGGCAAGGAAATGAATATATGCAGTACCTGTCCGATATTAAGAAAAAGTTTGATGTTATCAATAAGGTGTACTTTAAAGAAAACGGAGAGTTTAAAAAAGAGTTGACTCCGGATAATGAAAAGTTGTGGAAGGATTTCCTGAACGTGGAGTATTATTACAGCCATAATTTTAAAAAGTAATGAAGCCTCTAATTCCATATTTATCATCAAAAATCATCACTATTAAATCATAATTTGGTGTTTTTGAGTTATTTTTCTGAGTAAGAAACCATGTATTCAAATGATTATTTTCAAGGCTTTAGGGTAACTTAAATAGTCATTATGCAAGGATAAGAAGTAACTTAGCTAATTCTTTTTATTACTTTCTAATTATACAAAAAAAGATGAATTTTAAACAATCTTGTTGACACATTAAACAAAAATGTTTAAAATTAAACAAGGTGGTGATGAAAATGAGAATTGACGAACAAATTAAAATACTCTGTGTTAAAACTGATTTAACTATATCCGAAATTGGTAGACGATTAAATAAAACACCACAAGCTTTTAGCCAAAAAATAAAACGTGGTAATTTCAGTATAGATGATTTGTATGAAATTGCCATGGTGACTGGCTGTAAACTCGAATGTAGTTTCGTTCTTCCAAATGGAGAAAAGATTATAATAGAATGAAGGTGGAACACATGATTGAATATATTGAGGGTGATATCTTTAAGAGTCCAGCGCAGGTAATCGTCAATCCTGTAAATACTGTGGGAGTGATGGGAAAGGGATTAGCTTTGTCTTTTAAGCAAAGATATCCCGAAATGTTTACTTTTTATCGCGCTGCATGTGAAAAAAAGCAATTTAAAATTGGGAAACTAATGCTATGGTATGCTCCTGACCACTGGATACTTCTTTTTCCAACAAAAGAAAATTGGAGAAATCCTTCTAAAATAGAGTATATTGAAAAGGGTTTGGTAAAATTTGTACAAACTTATGCTGATAAGAACATAAATTCAATAGCTTTTCCTAAGCTTGGATGCGGTAATGGGGAGCTCAGTTGGGATGATGTTAAGCCTTTGATGGAGAAATATCTAAAAGCTTTACCTATAGATATTTATATCTATCTAGGGTTAAAAACAGATTTTGCTCCTGAGCATAAGAACCAAAAAGAAACATTGGACTGGCTCAAAAGTAATGCGAAAGATATGTCTTTTAATGGTGTAAAAGAAGACATAATTTATAATAGCTCAATAATGCCATATTCATTTCAATTGTCAGGTAAACAGTATAATATTAGATGGAACAATGGACTTATTATCGCATCTTCTGATAATCTAGAAAGATACGAAGTCGATGAAAATACATTGTTTAAAATTTGGGATGATATACGCATTAAAGGTGTATTTCCGACCCTACCGGATGATCAATCTCGTGCGTTAATTTACGCATTACTCGAATCTTTAGGATATTTGTCTGAAATAAGAATAAAAAGCAATAAAACTTCAGATATGGTAGATGGATACCAGTTTAACGAAGGTTTCGGACGATTATATTCATTGAAAGGGAATTAATTATGAATTATTCTGATATTATTAGAGAAAATTGTGAAAGACATTGCTCTATATCATGGTGGCCAAAATTCGCCTTTCACTATACTGATATAACAAATGCCGTTAGTGTCTTGAACATAGGTTATTTATACAGTCGTGTTAATGCAGAGAAAATGAAAATAATGCAAAATAATAACGCCAGCCGTCAGGTTATTGATATGACAAAGTCAGAGGCTGCTGCCAATGTTAGGTTCTATTTTAGACCATTAACACCGACGCAATATTATAATGAAGGCTATAAACATACTGCTCTTCGATATGATAATGATAAAGATGCTAATGTTCCAATACCTATTTTTTTTCTTTTTGATCTTGAAAGATTACTAAAAATGCCAGGTACAAAGTTTTCAGAGGTTGCTCAATCTGGATATGGTTCTCCTTTATATAGTGGTGTTGAAGCATTTAGTAAATTAAATTTTGACAAAATATATAGTTGTGGATTTATTACGAAAGAACTGGTTAAATACCGTCATGCAGAATTGTTATATCCAAATTCTTTTGATATTAACAGTTGCTTGAAAGCTGTACTTTGCCGGAATAGTATTGAAAAAACAACCCTTATGAACTTGTTAAAAGAAAAGAACATCACTAATTATTATAAGTACAAGCCATTCATAAAGATTTGCCGTGAGGACATGTTTTTTAATAATGGCTTATATGTCACAGAATGCACATATCATGACAGTAAAGTCAGCCTATCTTTCTCTGATTCTTTTCTTAAGAAATATTACACTGAAAGACAAATGCGAAAAAATCGGATAAATGAGTTATCATCAGTGAGTGCTCGTGTTGAATTTGATTGGATTGGTAAGAAGGATATCGTGGTGTATCACACTGAAACAGAATTCGAAATAGATTATATTAGAACAAAAAACGTGGCTTTTAGTAATCTGCCCCTAATTAAAGAAGCAAAAAGTCTCCGAATAAAGTTATTTTTTGATGATAAGCTTATGTGTTATTTTCAGCAGCCGTTTGCAGAAATAGAATTAATTTAGCTTGTTGTGCTAGTGGTGTTATTGCAAAGGTAGTGCAAAAAATAATTGGTTTGAATTCAGCTAATTGAAATGGATGATTGTTGTTCCAAAAGGATTCAAAGCACATAAGGCATTTCCTAAAATTACTGAATTTGTCTGTACACTGTGAAGTCTTGTCTCCCGGGTCATTCCAGTCGTTTATGCATATCCTGGTGCCTT
>ENA-OWPA01000892-OWPA01000892.1-bioreactor-metagenome-genome-assembly--contig:-NODE-892-length-27453-cov-44.334746_pt1 | contig 27453 bp, 34 predicted proteins | sample MGYA00238139_ERZ651803 | MGnify/ENA primary metagenome ERZ651803 (study PRJEB26909, sample SAMN07631231) | bioreactor metagenome | isolation source: Switchgrass digestor | place: USA: Dartmouth... | reverse complement strand
TATATAAATAAAACACCTTAATTGGTAAAAAAATTATTAATCCTTAATTCATATTGCAAAATATAATAAAGCTATATCTAAAGTATGGATCTCATAATAATTTAAAAGTTTACATACCATAAGAACTACACTACAGCTAATTAAAATATATCCTTATGGGAGTTTGGAGACGGTGAAATCTATAAGCTTAGTTTTATACAATGTTATATTTATGGTTGATAAAGTTATAAGGATCATCTATTACTACTGTCAACAGTAGGTAAAGAAAAGTAGCAGTTTTTCCACTTATTAGTTATATCATAATTTGAACCAATTTTTGAATATCAAATAGATCAAAATCAATATATTGTCTCATATTATAATTCTAATAAAGATTATTTATGTGCAGACCTTATGGAAGAAAAAATAATGATTTATACTGGGAAAAGATTACACTATATTTTAGTTTGAAAATGCAACTAGATTAAAAAAAGGTGCTTATGTTATATATATCTGTAGAAACAAATGATTCAAAATTATATGTTTGTTTAGGTATTAAAGATAATGATACTAAATTAATAGCAAAAGATGATGTACATATTATTGATGATAAATTTTTATTATATTTAATAAAGAAAAGATAGATTTAGAATTATTGTAGTATAATGCTTAAATAAAAAAATGCCCTAATTATAACTATTCAGGGCATTTTTTTAAGTATTATAATTTACTATTCTATAAGGTGTTTTCATTAATATAGGCTTACACCATCATTAGTAACTAATCCATATATTAATTTCTTATCACTAACTTTTTGACTTCCTATTTTAATAATATCCTTGATTTCATTTTCAACTTCCTGTGCCTTGTTTAAATCATTGGTGTGCAGGTATGCTAATGTCTCCCCTTTATATACCTTATCGCTAACCTTCTTATTAAGCATAATTCCAGCTGAAAGGTCTATACGTGAGTCCATGGTTTCTCTTCCTGCGCCTAATTTTAAAGCACATGCTCCTATTCTTTCTGCGTTCATTTCCTCTACATATCCTTCCTTGAAGCTTTTTACCTCAATAACGTATTTTGATTTAGGCAGTAATTCTGGATTTATAACTTGTTCTTTATTACCTCCCTGATATTCAACTAGCTGGATAAATTTCTTATAAGCTAATTTTGATTTTATTACATCTTCTAGGAGTATTCTAGCTTCATCTTTATTTCTAGCTCTTCTAGCTAGTATCAGCAATATGCTTCCCAATTCTAATGCCAATTCATATAAGTCCTGTGGACCGTTACCGTTAAGAACCTCAATGGCTTCTTTTACTTCCAAAGAATTTCCTATAGCTTTTCCCAAAGGCTCATCCATATTTGTTAAAAGTGCAACTGTTTCTCTACCATAATTAGTTCCTAGCTTAACCATTTCCTTTGACAACTCAAGAGCACTTTCCAGATCCTTCATAAAAGCACCTTTGCCAACTTTAACATCCAAAATAATTGCATCAGACCCTATTGCAAGCTTTTTACTCATTATGCTACTTGCTATTAATGATATATTATCTACAGTAGCGGTAACATCCCTTAGTGCATATAACTTTTTATCTGCAGGTGCTATATTTGAAGTCTGACTGCATATAGCAATGCTTATATCATTTACATTTTTCAAAAACTCTTCATTTGACAGGTTTACTCTAAAATTCTCTATAGACTCTAATTTATCCAAAGTACCTCCAGTGTGTCCCAATCCACGTCCAGACATCTTAACAAATGGTATATTTAAAGCTGCAATCATTGGCCCCAGGATTAATGTTATAGTGTCTCCTACTCCTCCAGTTGAATGCTTATCCACTTTTATACCGTCTATAGCCGACAAATCCACTTTATCTCCTGATTCTACCATAGCTCTTGTTAAGTCAACAGTTTCCTCTTCAGTCATTTTTTTAAAATAAATGGCCATCAACAAAGCTGACATTTGATAGTCCGGTATATTTCCATTTGTATAGTTTTTAATTACATAATTAATTTCTTCTCTTGTAAGTTTTTGCCCATCCCTTTTCTTTTTTATTATGTCATACATTCTCATATTATCACCCCGCTATTGTTCTTTAAAAATTTATGCTTTAGGATGTGAACTCCTATACACCTCTTCTAAACAATTTCTATTCTTCAGTAGATTATATATTTGTGTTGTTGATACATCTGAATGACCTAACATCAACTGAACTGATTTCATGTCAGCACCGTTTTGCAATAGATGTACAGCAAAAGAATGCCTCAAGGTTTGTGGTGTTATTTTCTTTACAATATTAGCTTTTTTGCTATATAGCTTGATTATTTTCCAAAACCCCTGTCTTGTTAATCTGTTTCCATTGAAATTTATAAACAACGCTTTTTCGTTAGTATCATTAACATATTTAATTCTATAATTCCTTATATAGTGGTCTAAATATTTTATTGCAGTATTACCGATTGGTATTATTCTTACATCTTGGTTTCCTTTTTCTAAATACAGATATCCAATATCTAATTTTAGATTGTCCATATTTAAAGCAATTAACTCAGATACTCTAATCCCAGTAGCATATAACAATTCCAACATAGCCTTGTCTCTAGATCCTTTAAAATTATCTGTAGATGGTTGGCTCAATAGCTTTTCCACTTCCTCTTCAGTCAATATTTCAGGTAGCTTTCTCTCATATTTTGGTGAATGAAGGTTACTTGTTGGATCCTCATTAATCATCCTATTATTTAAAAGATATTGATAAAAACATCTAACAGAGGCTAAACATCTAGCAATAGTAGTTGGTGCTTTGCCATTCTTTTTCAAATACATCAAGTAAGTTATAATAGTTGTTTTATTTACATCCTCTATATTATTAATGCAGTTTTCATCTAAATAATCCTTGAAATGAATTAGATCTCTTATGTATGCTTCCTGAGTATTATTAGATAATCCTTTTTCAGTTTTTATATAATCTATGTACTTATCAAAAAGTATCTGGTGCATATTATTACTCCTTTATAAAATAATATATTATTGATTCAATAAAAATTTTGATCCTCCTTATATTTTTTAACTCAAATATTCAGTCAAAAATCTCAAAAATATTGGCGCTATATAGGCTTCTATTATAGATCCAATAAATATTACGGAAGAAAAAGCTAAAATAATCAATGAATAATCAACAATTTGAGACAACCTGGTGTTATTCTTTAACCTAATTTTTTTCTTTTTCATACTACTTAAAGAAAATGCCATACTAACTGAAGCAATAGATATAATTCCTGGTATAATTATTAGATTCTGAGGAAAAATTCCAAGTATGGAGAATAAAAATCCTTTTAATCCATATTCATATACAAAAAACCCCACTGAAAACCCCAATGCAAAACCTCTAAACAACATTATAGCAGGTGAAACAATAATACCTAGATATAATATTCCTGATATCCATAGAATTAATATTGCCTTATAGTTATCTATTAATGATTGTTTAAATATGGATATACTATTTAGGCTATTATTATCTATAGCTTTAAATAGGGAGTTCAAAAACAACATTACATCATTATTCTTTTCAGGTCCTATTATCTTAATAGTTATTGCACCAGCTAAAACACCTAAAATAAACAATAAGGATATTATAAAATAAACGAAAAAATTATTCTGATAATGTCTATATAACCACCTTTTAATCTTCCGGGGCAACGATATTACCTCCCTTCAATTATACAAGCTTTATAGAAATAATATGCTTTTAAGGGAGATATTATCACTTTTCAATTAACGCAGAATTATTTTATTTCATTCATTAACTTTTCAGCATAAAAAATTGCAATTATTGTCTTACTATCCTTAATTTCTCCTCTGTTCACCATCTCAATAAGTTGTGATATATCGTATAACTCAACCTCTATACACTCATCGTCTTTTGGATTGGCCTCACCTTTCTCAAGCTCTGTAGCTAAGAACAAATATACCTTTTCATTAGAAAATCCAGGAGAAGTATAAAACTCATTAATGTATTCCATTTTTTGTGCAATAAATCCAGTCTCTTCAATCAATTCCCTATATGCTGTTTCTTTAGGTTCTTCATTTATTTCAATTTTGCCTGCTGGAATCTCCAGCAGTTGCCTTTCAATAGACTTTCTAAACTGCCTAACTAATACCAGCTTATTATCAGATGTAACAGGTATTATACCAACAGCCCCAGGATGTTCTACTATTTCTCTTTTTGAGTATTTCTTATCTGGTAATTCCACTGTATCTATTCTTAAATTTACCACTTTTCCCTCATAAATTCTTTCTGATTTCATAGTTTTCTCTTCAAAATCCATTAATTAATTCCTCCCCTCATAAACTCCTTAAACACATACATACCTACTGCCCCCAAAGTTAGAAAGTATTCTTTATCCTCTTCAAAGCTTCTTCCCATAGTAGTAATATTCAAACCATAATAATCCATTGCATCAACTACTTTTTCTCCATTTTCGTATATAATCTGAAACTTTTTACCTATATCGTATCTATTAATTTGGTCCTCAATAATACATTGCTTCTCACTATCCAAAATAGGTATGATTACTTTTCCAGTGGATTTTGCAATTTCTGATAATACTGTTCGTGTATGATGACTTATTCCAATATGTCTTTCTCGCATATCCTTAAAGCTTATTCTAGGGACAATAATTGGATTTCCTTTCAATGTATTTATAGCATCTATTACTTGACCTTGCTCGATACCGCTATATCCATATTTAGTACCTGTTCCAACGATTCCAGGACCCATTGTGATAATAGTTACATCGCCTTTTAAGACTTCCTTAGCTGCAATCAGCCCGGTATAAATATTTACACATTCTAGATCTCCACCAAAAGCATGACCTATAGTAATAGTATTATCAATTATTCCCTTTTCCTTAAGAATTTTTACAGTATTGCTAAAGTATATAGGCAAGGAACCTCCATCAGTCATTATATAGTTAATTTTTATATCCTTATTCATCCATTTAATAGTTGAAGCTATAGGGGCTAACATACTATGTAACGTTCCAGCTACACAAATATGATTATCTAAAGAAGTGAAGCTGTTGAATACATCATGGTATTGACTATCCTGCTCCTCTGCAGATAAACATTTAATTTGATATGGAGTATATCTAAGCTTCATAATATGACCTCTACCTTCAAGTTCTTTTGACTCATTGCTGTAATTAAACATAACAAAGTGATATCCTCCAGTACCTAAAGATAATTCTACAGCAGTAGTATTTACAATTACAAAATCTCCAATTTCTATTGTACCTGTTATATAATTATAGTTTACAGCTTTGAAAACTTTATCACCAATTTTTACTTTAACCCACGAAACTGAATCCTGGTTGTTTTCTATATCAATAACCTCTGCCTTTTTATAGCTTAACAGATTTATCACTCCTATCTTCCTAAATTATCTATAAACTTCAGTAGTCTGTTGTTATCTATTATTTTTGTAAACGAGTACCTTTCAGCAATTATATGTATTATTAGCAATATTAATAGATATATTACTCTTACAGTCAAACTCCCTGATAGTGCACAGTATATCCCTAATGTAATACCTAGTACATTAGAACCTACATCTCCCATCATAGCTTTTGCTTTTAAATCCTTTGGAAAGTACACAAGAAGTATACCATAAAAAGAATAAATAATGTATTGATAATTATCAGCTCTACAGGTAATTAACAAAGCTATTGAAGCAATTATAAACGCCTTAATAGAGCGTCCAGGCCTTAAATCAAATATATTGCTATAGTTAGTAAATAATGCAATTACAAAGGTATTAACCATAGTATTCAAAATATTGTCTGATATTAAAATAGATATAAATAAAGATATAATAAATCCAATGCCAGCTTTAATACCGCCTGTAGTAAAATCTCCTTTTACAAAAGATACTATATGGCCTTTAAGGCCTTTTATATTCTTTTCTCCAATTAGGTCATCCAATAATCCTACTAATCCCATAAAAACAACTGAAATAAGATAATATAGAATCTCTATATCATCTTTTAATAAAATATATATAATTGATAAAGTTATTACCTGAGCAAAAACAAAAATTAATCCCATACATATAGGTATCTTTTCTCCTTTATAATTTGGGCTAAAAGTATTCCCTTTTATTAATACCTTTAATATAACAGGACTGCCAGCAAAAGATAAAATAAGTGCAATAATAAATGCAAAAATATTAACAAAAACCATTGTTTCACCTTCTAAAAAGCAATACTATTAATGTTTTCAGTATATCTAAAAATTGCTTACCTCTGTGTTTAAATCCTCTAATAGACCTATCTGTATACCTATGGGTCATATTAACAGGAACTTCCCTAAAGCTATAACCATTTCTTATAGCCTGTATAGTCATTGCTATTTCAATACCATAATGAGTTGGAATATACTTCATACTGTCAACTACATTTTTCTTATAAACTCTTTGTCCTGATAGGGATGTATCCATAAGCTTTCCAGTATAAAAATACACTCCTTTTTTTGCAAGGTTTTTTACAAAACCAAATCCACCTTTGATATTCACATTATCTGATGCTTTTGGAAACATTGCAATTGTAAAATCTACTTCATCCATAATAACAGGTTTTATGAGCTTTTCAATTTCAATACTTGTTGAGCCAACATCACCATCAACAAATCCAATTATATCACAATGGATTTCTTCAATAGCTTTTTTCATAGCATATCCTTTACCATGATTTTTATTTAAATTGATAACATTGACATCTAAAGTCTCTAAAATCTTTCTTGTATTATCTTGAGAACCATCATTTACGACTACTATATCATCAATTATTTTTATATTCTTTAATCCATTAATTGTATTTTCAATATTCTTTTCCTCATTATAGGCTGGTACAACTATTATCACTTTTTTATTAATCATTATTTTGTCTCTCCTCATATGATTGTACAATTGGCAACTCAAGGGTTGGCACTAATTCTTCAGCAGTTTCCTTTACTCCGTAATGTCCAGGCCTACCTTCCATAGCTAGTATTAGTGATACTTTTCCCATCGCAGTATCTATATTGTCAATAGTAGAAATATTTAGTTCCTTATATCTTCCCATATATGAATAAATAGCATCGAGCTTTTCTACACCAATTATTCCTACATTTTTTTCTCTGGATACTCTTACAATGGTTCTATCAATTTTATCTATTCTTTCATCTTCTTCACTTAAACTGCCTCCAGCAATAATAATATAATCAACAGGATTATTTATTAGACCTGCTATTTGTATAAATCCTTCATTGCTTAATTCTGATATTAACTCATTTGAATTCCCATCTATAATACATTCAGTAACTATTTTCATAGTATACTCAACAATATCAGCTTCAGGTAAACTCACTCCTATTTTATTATATAAAGCTCTCATCATCTGATCATCCATAAATTTATCAGCAATAGTTACCAAACTTGTTAGATTTGCGCCTGCAACATCAAGAACACGTCCTGTTCCTGAATGCATATAATCGCTATTAGTTTCAATAATTGCTACATTCATACCTAGTAACCTGCTCTTTATTATCTCTTCATACGTTGATTGAATAAAATGTTCATAATTCTCATTTGAAACTGAAATAGACTCTATAGTTCCTTTTAGTTTCTCATTTTCACTAGTCAAAAAATCAAATCTCTCCTCAATTTCACTTACTATATCTTCTCTTTGCTCAACTATTAAGCTCTGTGCATCCAATGTAAATCCAATATAGATTCCAATTCCTAAAGCTGCAAAAATTGATATAACTAGCATTACGAAAAATTTCAAATTTGGTGTCAAAACTATTCCTCCTTTATAAGCCCAACAACAGCTTTATTCTAATCTTCATTAAAAATAAAAGATCTCTTAAAAGTGGATGTCTTAATGTAATTATCAATATAGGTATTAAGGCTGCAATAACAATTCCTACAGCATATTTCAATCTAAAGCTACTATTATAAAGCTTGTTTACACCCTTTGCGTCCACTAGTTTAGGTCCTACTTTTAACCTGACTAAAAAAGTGCTTGCCATGCCTTTTCTTCCTTTTTCAAGAAAATCTATCATATTTGAATGGGTCCCCACAGCAACAATTAAATCCGCTCCATTATCATATGCAAGTAAAAAAGCTATATCTTCACTTGTACCTGGTGATGGAAATATATTGGCTGTTAACCCCAAATCTTCTACTCTCTTTAAACCAGGTGCTCTACCATCCGGATAAGCATGAACAAATATTTCTTTTGCCTTTTGAAGACATTTGTCAGAGACACTATCCATATCACCTACTATTATATCAGGAGTATACCCAAAATCCAGTAGTGCGTCTCCACCACCATCAACACCAATTAATACAGGCTTTACCTCATCTATATATGAACTAATAGCTTCTAAATCAGCCTTATAATCCTTTCCTCTAACTACTACAAGAGTATGTTTATTCTTTAAATCAGTTTTAGTCTTCGGTATTGGTATTTTACCAGTTACAAGCCCCTTTTCCTTTTTTGCATAATTAAGGGTATTCTCTATGAATAATTCTAACTCCTTTTCTAAGTTTTCATACCCCATATTCATCATTTCTTCAATAGCATCTATATCAAGAAGTTTGCACTTTCCAATTTCATTGCCTTCCTTTAATACTACTTCATCTATTATTTCAATAACTGATCCTTCTTCTATTATGTCAAATAAATGTTCTTCTGCTTCAAAAATTGGAATATTGGCTTCAATCATAACTTTTGGTCCTTGATTTGGATATCTTCCACTAATAGTTTTATTTACATTTATGACACACTTAACCTTTTTCTCAACTAATGACATAGCAGCTACTTCATCCAAATCCTTATGATTAATTATGGCAATTTCTCCAGGTTTTAATCTTTTTATTAAGTTTTTTGTCTTGTTATCTTTTCTTGCTACGCCTCTAAAGTACATACCTTTCCTCCAAATGTATTTTATTATATTATTCCCCAAGTTTACCTTATAGCAAACTGCCTTCGGACTTATTATAGCACAAATAAATAATATTTAAATATATAAAATAACCTCACAAGAACTTCTTGTGAGGTTATCAATTTACATTACCTTCCATAATCTCCATTTCCAATCTTAATTTATCTGCAACCATTGCTATAAATTCGCTGTTTGTAGGTTTTCCCTTGTTGTTGTTTATTGTATATCCAAATATCTTATCTATGGTATCCACTTTGCCTCTAGTCCATGCTACCTCAATTGCATGCCTAATAGCTCTTTCCACTCTACTTGGAGTTGTATTATATTTGTGAGCTATGTTTGGGTATAATTCTTTAGTTACTGCACCTAGTAATTCAACATCTTGTATAACCATTGCTATAGCTTCCCTTAGGTATAGATATCCCTTAATATGTGCTGGAACTCCAATTTCATGAATAATATTAGTAATTTTAGCCTCTAAATTTCTGCTAGAATCAATAAGAGCTGCATTTTGATATTTAGGTATCTGTATGTATTCTCTAGATACAGATGAATCCTTAACAGCTTCTTTACCAACAATTTGTTTTAATCTTTTAATAAATGTTTTAAAATCAAATGGTTTTACTACATAATAATCTGCACCAAGTTCAATAGCTTTTTGAGTTATTTGATCTTGGCCTACAGCAGATAGTATAATAACTTTAGGAAGCTTACTCAAATTCATTTTGTGTAGTGATTCTAAAACTCCCAGTCCGTCCAAATGTGGCATAATTATATCCAATATCAGCAAATCAGGACTCTCTTCCTTAACCTTATCTAATGCCTCTAACCCGTCTCTTGCAATACCTATTACCTCAAAATCCCCTTCTGTAGATAAAAATTTGCTTAAAATCTCACAAAATTCACGATTATCATCTGCTATTAATATCTTTTTCTTTTCCAATCAATATACCCCCTGTTTCTTAATTACTTAAGCTTTACATAATCTATTCGACAAAGAATTTAAGTTTCCTCTTAATTTAATAAAATTCCTTGAAAATTTTTTCATAAATTAAGGTAAGGATTTAATGCTCATCCTTACCTTAATTTTACTACTTATTTATCTGATTAAGCATCCACTCAATATATATGCCATAACCTCTAGTAGGATCATTTACAAATACATGGGTAACAGCTCCTATAATCTTGTTATCCTGAATTATAGGACTTCCACTCATTCCTTGAACAATTCCTCCAGTTTTATCAAGTAACCTTTTATCAGTGATCTTTATAGTCATACTTTTTTGTTCAGGATACTGTTGAGGTTGAACCTTAATTATTTCAATTTCAAATTTTTCTACCTTATTATCATTAATTGTAGAAAGTATATAAGCTTTCCCTTCTCTTACTTCTTCTTTAAAGCCAATAGGCATAGGTTTAACATTATTTGAGTTTATAAATTCATCGTTCATTATTCCAAATATTCCATAGGATGAATTCTTATAAATTTCTCCTAGTTCCTTTTCTGTTTCATAAAAAATACCTTTTATCTCTCCTGGACTACCTTTTTTCCCTTGCTCAACACTAGCAATCTTGGCATTCATTATCTTTCCATATTCAACATTCAATAAATTTCCAGTATCCATATCTGTAATTCCATGTCCTAAGGCACCAAATACTTTACTTTGATTATCATAAAATGTTAGTGTTCCTATACCAGCTGTTTTATCTCTGACCCAAATTCCCAACCTGTAGCAATTATCTTGCATACTTTTTACAGGCGTTACTTCTACTTCATAATTTATATTGTTTCTATCTAATAATATTTTAACTTCTTCTTCCTTTAGTTCATTTAAAATTTTAACAACGTGTTCAGCATCTTTAACCTTAACTCCATTTATTTCTAATATACTATCTCCAGGCTTTATTCCAGCATCTTTTGCTGGATTATATCTATTTCCATCTACACTCAGAACATCAGTTACTGCTACAACTAATACTCCTTTAGTATTGAGTTTTACACCAATTGCATTTCCTCCTGGGATCAACTCTTTTCTATCTACTACATTTACATCGAATTTTCTTATTGGTATTAATCCTAAAAGTTTTACTTCAAATTTTACTTCTCCTGTATCAATACCATCTATTTTATAGCTTTTCTTTAAGCTATTATTTAAATTCTGATTATAAACAGATTTTACTATTATATCCTCATTGTTTGATACACTAAGAGAAAAAGGAAAAAGAACATCTATATTCTTATTTTCTCCTATAGCAATCTTTATTTCAGATGGATAGTAAAATATATTTACTATCTGTATTATATAAAAAAAAGCAAATAATACTAGTAGCAGTAAGAGTAGTTTTTTACATCTATAAAGTCTATCCAAAGTATGATCACTCCTCTGATTGTGCCTCTATTTAATTCACCTCCAAATTTTTTTGCGTAATAATAATTTAGCCTTTTTTAAAGCTATTTATTCTATAAATAATTATTTATTATGTAAAGTAAATTACATATTGGTAAAAAAATCAAAATAAAAAAGGCTTTATATGTGATATAATCATAAAGCCTTTTTTAACCAATAATATTAGAAATAATTTTAACATGTGAAGTATTTTTACTTATATAATTAATTTTTTTGACATTTCTAACATTTCTCTAGCATGTTTCTTCGTGGTATCTGTTAAGTTTACTCCAGCAATAAGTCTTGAAATTTCCTCTATTCTTTCTTCATAATTTAGTTTTTTAACAATAATTTGAGTCTTTTCTAAATTATTTATTTTTTTAATTATGTAATGTGTATCTCCTAATGCTGCTATTTGTGGTAAATGAGAAATGCAAATAACCTGATGATCTTTTGATATAGATTTTATCTTCTCACCTACTATCTGTGCAGTTCTTCCGCTAATTCCAGTATCTATTTCATCAAATATTAGCGAAGGGATTCTATCAATACTAGCTAATATCTTCTTAAATGCCAGCATAATACGAGACATTTCGCCACCAGATACTATTTTGGATAATGGTTTTAAGCTTTCACCTTTATTGGTTGAAATCAAAAATTCAACTTTATCCCATCCGTCAGCAGTAAACTCATCATGTTTTTCGAAGTTTACTTTAAATTTTACATTATTCATATTTAAATCCTTTAATTCTTTTGTTATCAATATTTCAATGTCATCGCTGATTTTTTTTCTCATTTCTGTCAGACTGGTACAGTACTTCTCTAATTCCTTTTCCAATGCTGAAATCCTCTTTTTTGTCTCTTCAATAGCTTTTTCATTGTTTATTAAAGAATTTAATTTATTCTCAATTGCATCTCTATAGTTTATTATATCCTCAATAGTCCTGCCATATTTCTTTTTTAATCGGTTAATGATATCTATTTGGTCTTTTAGATAATTTAGCCTTTCTTCATCTATAACCAGATTTTCAATATAATCTCTAATGTTTCGTGATAATTCCTGTAATTCTAAACCTATTGATTCTAATGTATTATTAAACTCCTTTAAAGTATCGTCATATTTCATAATAGAATTAAGATTAATTATACACCTATCTATGTTATTTAAAACAGATATACTATTATAATCCTGATTATTCAACATATTGTAAACTTGTCCCAAATTATAGGCTATTACTTTGATATTATCAAGCCTGTTATATTCTGATATGATTTCATGTTCATCTATTTTTTTAAGATTTGCAGAATCAATTTCATTTAACTGGTATTTTAGCAAATCTATTTCTCTTTCTCTTTCCATAACATTTAACGATAGCTTATTTAGCTTGCTTTTTTCTTTTTGAAGTTCCTGATACTTTGTCCTAACTTCATTTATAAGGCTATTAAACTTGGAATCCCCAAAGGAATCGATAATTCGAATATGATTTTCAACATCTAAAAGAGATTGATGTTCATGTTGACTGTGAATTTCTACTAAGTTTGAAGCAATATTGTTTAGCATATTTAATGTCACATTTCTTCCATTAACTCTTGAAACTGTTCTACCATTTGAATGTATTTCTCTGGCTATTATCAGGCAGTTAGTTGAATCAATATCTATTCCATATTCATCTAGAATTTTGTTAACTTTTTCAGGATGCTCCACATAGAAAACTCCTTCTAATAAAGCCTTATCTTTCCCTGTCCTAATCATTTCTCTACTAGCCCTTTGTCCTAAAAGCACACTTATACCCTCAACTATAATAGATTTTCCTGCTCCAGTTTCTCCTGTTAATACATTAAAACCCTTCTCAAAAGTAATTTTCATACTATCAATAATAGCAAAGTTACTTATATTTAACTCAACTATCATTATTATATCCCCACCTTATTTCAGCAGATTATTTATTCTCTCAATAACTGTATCAATCATTTCAGCATTTTTTATTGCAACAAATATAGTATCGTCTCCAGCAATAGTACCAATTACACCATCTATTTTTTGACTATCTATAGCAGTTGAACACATTCTTGCTGCATTTGGTATTGTTTTTATTACTATTAGATTAGCAGCCTTTTCAGTGCTTTTTATATAACACTTTAGAATTTCAATAAGACGTTGATTAATGCCTGTATACTGATTATCCATAGTGGCATACTTATATTTACCATCTGAAATTTGAACCTTAATAAGCCTTAGGTCTTTTATATCCCTAGATACTGTAGCTTGAGTAATATTTATACCTTTTTTTATTAAATATTCTAATAATTCTTCCTGTGTCTCAATCTGATAGTTTTCAATTAAATCCAAAATAATCTTTTGCCTAATGTGCTTTTTCATTTTTTCCTCCTTTAGGAATATAAGGAATCATGGGCATTTTCAATTACTTCATCTATAAATTCTTCACTAATTTCTTTATCTTCATCCTTCATTGAAATTAAAGAAAGATATTCTATATTTCCGGTAGTACCTGTTATAGGAGAAAACTCTAAATTTATAACCTTCATATTATTATCATTGCAAAATTTAACAATACTATCTATTACTTCAAAATGAACTTTTTTATCTTTTACCAATCCTTTTTTTCCAACCTTTTCTCTTCCAGCTTCAAATTGAGGTTTTATAAGAGCCACAATATGTCCATTTTCAGATATTAATTTTCTTGCAACAGGTAAAACCAGTCTTAAGGATATAAAAGAAACATCTATTGATATAAAATCAACAACCTCTCCTATATCATTCACTGTAACATTTCTAATATTAGTTCTCTCCATTACTACAACCCTTGGGTCATTCCTAATTCTCCAGTCAAGTTGCCCATACCCTACATCAATAGCATATACTTTTTTTGCTCCATTTTTCAACATACAATCTGTAAATCCTCCAGTGGAAGCACCTATATCCATAGCTATTTTATCTTTCAATTCAATATTAAATATCTTTATTGCTTTTTCAAGTTTCAGTCCGCCTCTGCTGACATAGACAATAGGGTTTTCTTTAATAATTATATTACTATTAATATCCACTTTTTCTCCTGGCTTGTCTATCCGCTTATCTCCTACATAAACTATACCTTCCATGATTATTCTTTTCGCTTTTTCTCTGGAATTTACAAGTCCTTTTTCAAATAATAACGCATCTGCTCTTTTTTTCTCCATTTTTTCTCCCCTTAGCTTTAACTATTATAATCTTAATTTCTTTTCTTTTTGCACCCTATTAAGTCAATTCCTGTTTTCTTATTAATAAAATATAATATTTTAGCCACTTTAAATATTATATCATCAGAACATCTTATAGCTATGGATTTGCCAAAAGCTTTACCTCCCACAGTTAAAGATGCTATAAGAGATGTTACAATTACACTTAATACTATTGTATCCCTCAAATCATATATAGTTCCAAGTTTATATATTATATTTGTTCCTAAAGCTCCACTTAATATGCTACTAATATCTCCAATTACATCATTACAAAAATTTGAAACCTGACCAGCATTACGTACAAGTTTGATTGCATATTTTGCTTCAATAACCTTATTTGCTGCCATAGAATGGAAAGGAGTCTCTTCAGCAGAAGTCACTGCTATACCTATTACATCGAAAAAAACTCCTATAAGTATTATTGCTCCTAATAGCATAAAAGATAGAAATATATCTAAGTTTTTTACAAGTCCTTCAGTAATTGCATTAAGAAAACAAGCTGTAATAAAAGTCCATATAGATATGGTAATAACCCATTTTAGATTATATTTGCTGATTAAGCTATTTTCATCTTTTTTACTCATTTATGATTTATCCTCCAAATTTTTGGAATAACAGCTATAAAATCAAAAGCTGATAGCATTATGCTATCAGCTTTCTTAGGTGGTAATATGCTGAGTAAATCTTACGGCTTAAGGTCCAGTAGGATTTCCCTAATGAAAACTGCATGTCACCATTGCAGTGGTTTCCCTTTAATTTCATTACAGCCATGTCACCATTAGCAGAACTGGATCGCCACTTAGTCCGTACTGTAATCCTCAGTATATCTCATTAACAACAGTCTAGGAGTTTTCCTCTACAACCAGCCTAATCCTTATCCTCTTTTGCAATTTTGGTTTCGATAACAAAACTTTCACCATATGGGCCCTTTATGGTAAAAGTCGAACTTATCATCCGCCAAAATCACTCAAGGCAGGCTACACTGTGTTTAATTAATAATGCACAGGTTTATCTTACTAGATTCAAATTAATATGAACTCAAGTAAGTCTCCACGAAAGTAGGGTCAACGCCTGCATGCCATTGCAGATCGCCCCATCTTTCTTACTCCCTGTAACAACCCTCGACTGGGCGTCGCGGGCCACTACAAGGAACTTCATCGATATGCCCTTCGACGGATTTTTAGCCCCGCCCTCGAGATTAGCTGTATTGACTAGAATACTGTACCACCTACAGAAAGATAATTATAGCATAATTCCAGCTTTTTATCAATATTTAATAGCTTCTGTTAATTAGCTTATTTGTAAGATTCTTCAAGAACTTCACTTTATCGTCATCATAGTAATCTAATATTTCTATAGCTTTATTGCTTAAGCGCATAATTTCTTCATTAGCTTTTTCTATATTATTAAAAGTAAGATATGTAACTTTATTTATCTCTTTATCCTTATATATATCCAATAAATCATCTCTAATTTGATAAGCCAATCCTAAATATAGCCCAAAGTCTCTCATTCTTTTTACATCAAGTTCATTTCCTCCACCTAATATAGCGCCTGATACCGTTGATGCTTGGATTAAAGCTGATGTTTTGCATTCATACATAAACCTTAGTTTCTCCTGTTCCATATCTATCTCATTAGACAACAGATCAACAACCTGTCCACCTATCATTCCAAATACACCTGAAAAATCTGCTATTTCCTTGATAGCCCATATATTTCTTCTATAATCATCTATTGTTTCAGAATTATTTAATGCATAATTTGACATGGTTTCAAACGCATAATTCAAAAGTCCATCACCAGATAATATTGCCATAGCTTCACCATATACTTTATGGTTTGTTAATCTACCTCTTCTGAAGTCATCATCATCCATAGCTGGCAAATCATCATGTATTAGAGAATAGGTATGAATCATTTCGATTGCTAATGCATATGGAGTAAAGCGTAAGTAATTATCATCAAATATCTGGCAAACCTTTAACATAAGTATTGGTCTTATTCTTTTACCTCCAGATAGAAGGCTGTAATTCATTGATTCAAATATTTTATCCTGATATCCTGTTTTATCTTTAAATAAGTCCATCAGTTCACTATCTATAATTTCCTTTAAATATTTTATCTCTTCTTCAAATTGCATTCATCATACCTCCACAAAAAAATCCTCATCATTTAAATTACCATTATCATCCTTAATTAATACTTTTACTTCACCTTCCATCTTGCTTAATATTTCATTACAATGATTGTAAAGAGCAATTCCCCTTTTAAATTTCTCCATAGAATCTTTTAAAGATAGACTATCACTTTCCAACTCTACTATAATCTTTTCCAACTCTTCAATAGCTTCTTCATAAGACATATCTTCAATTCTCATTATTAAACTCTCCTTTGTTAATATTGACTACTTTTACTTTAATAATTCCATCTTTAATCATTATATTGAGTTCTTTATTAATCTCTACAGAATTTACAGAAGTAATTATATTTCCATCTAAATCTGTAATAATTCCATAACCTCTTCCTATAGACGATACAGGATTCAAGTAATTTAGAGTGTTATAAAGATTTTCAAGTATAGTCCTATCATACTTTATTCTATGTTCCACTGATAATAATAACCTTCTAAATAGATTATCCTCTAGCTGCATCATATCCCTTATTTTGTTTAGTGGATTATAATATGTTAGTTTATTATATATAAGTTTCATATAGGATGCATTATCATATATTTTATAATTTATAGCTTTTAGCAATCTATTTAATTTTTCATTCAGCTGTTCCATAAGCTTATTGGAGTCAGGAGTTACTATTTCAGCTGCAGATGATGGAGTTGGAGCTCTTAAGTCAGCTACAAAATCCGCAATGGTAAAATCTGTTTCATGTCCAACAGCTGATATTACTGGCTTTTTCATACTATAAATTGTCCTTGCTAACTTTTCATCATTAAAGCAAAAAAGCTCCTCTAATGAACCTCCTCCCCTTCCTACTATTATTAAATCAACATCTTCCCGATTATCAAGATATTTCAACCCTTCACATATGGAATCAACAGAATAAACGCCTTGAACTAATGCTGGATATATTAATATGTTAATACCTGGATATCTCCTCTTTGCAATAGTAATAATATCCTTAACTGCTGCTCCCACTGCAGAAGTTACTACACCAATTTTCTTAGGAAAACAGGGTAACTGCTTTTTGTTTTTTGGATCAAATAATCCTTCTTTTTCAAGTTTCAACTTTAACTTTTCAAAAGCATCATACAATTCTCCAATACCACTCTTTTCAATAGATGTAGCATATAGTTGATAGCTGCCTTCCTTTTCATATAGGGATATATAACCATATACAATAACCTTATCTCCATCTTTAACATTTAACGCTAACTTTTGACTATAACTTTTAAACATAACACAATTTATTTTGCTCTTTTGGTCTTTCAAGGTAAAATAGATATGTCCACTATAATGATGTTTAAAATTGGAAATTTCTCCTTCAACTTTCAAATCTGACAAAATAAAATCGCTAGAAAATAATCTCTTTATATATTGATTAACCTCACTTACCTTTAATGGTTTAGACGCCATTTTACCACCTACTGGATGTTTTTACTTTTCCCAAATATGCTACGCCAACAGCATTATCTGTACATAATCTGATATCTGGAAAATATGGAGTTATATTTTCATCGATAAGCCTTTTCTTTAAATTTTCTCTAATAATTCTATTTGCAGAAACTCCACCTGTAATTAGAATATCCTTAGAATTGTAAATTTTACAGGCTTTTCTGATTATCTCCACTAAATAACTGCTAATGACATTAAATATAGTATTTATAATATCCTCATAATTATATATATTACTATGTATCATCTTCTTAAAGTAATTTTCCATTCCTGACAAGTTGAACCACGTTTTATCCTTTATGCTTAGTGGAACCTTTATTTCTAATAATTTCCCTGTCATAGATAGAAAATCCATTTCTTTACCACATGGAAATTTTAAACCCATTTCTACTCCAATTCTGTCAATAAGCTGACCAACACTAATATCTAAAGTACCTCCTATTATTTCAATATTAAAGCAATTATTAAAATTGCTTACCATAAGCAATTCAGTAGTACCTCCTGAAATATGTAAACTCATAAATCTCTTTGAGTTTTTCAAGATATTATATATTACACCAGCACCTATATGTCCTTCTTGGTGGCTAAACTCATAATAATTTATTTTTAACATTCTGGATAAAATAACAGCCTGTCCTTTACCAACATTAAAAACAGGCATATATGATTCTTCAATATTTCTTGGTTTATGGCTGCAGGAAATACATTGTATTTTACTGACATCAATAACTGCTGCAACTTTATCAAATAATTCAGGTAAGTTGTTTACATGTTGAAAAACAGCTTCCTGCTGTCTTAAGCCTTTTTTGCCCTTTTCCACTTCTAATATCTTTCTTAAATCTAAAATTATTTTATTTTCTTCATCTATAACAGCTATTGAAGTAGTGTAGTTAGATGTATCAATACCCATAAAATATTTATTACTCATTTGCGTTTATACTCCTTACAAAACCACCCAATACTCCATTAATAAATCTTGCAGATTCATCTGTGCTATACTTTTTAGCTATTTCTATAGCTTCATTTATAGATACCTCTACAGGAATATCATCTCTATATAATATTTCGTATATAGCAATTCTCAAAGTACAAAGGTCTATCTTGGCTAACCTATGTATGTTCCATCTTTCAGTGTGTTCTTTTATATTTTTATCTAAGTAATGTAAATTTTCAACAATAGTAGTTATTGCATCATCAATATATTCCTTTTCACTTTGACTAAAATTGTTGTTCTCATAAAATAATTCCATCATTTCCTTAGAGTAATCAAAATTCATTTCCATCTGATATAACAATTTCATTGTAGATTCTCTTGCTCTTTTTCTTCCCATTTGTTTCCTCTCCTGTAATAATAATTATTGCATATCTAATATATCAAAATCTATTTTTAATAGCAATTATTCTGTCTAATAATATATCAATTATATTCTCACCATCATCTATCCTTTTGCCAATTATATAACCAATTACACAACATATGAGTATAAGCAAAGTTTTAAATATACCAATAGTAAGTATGAGTATAGATGTTAATAATCCTATTAATGTTCCAATAGTTTTCCCAGTATTTAATTTTATATATTCTAAAATTCTATATAATATTTCCTTTAACAATTATAACACCTCATCTATTCTATATTTCTATTAGGTGTAGACACATTTGTTATAATAACTTTTATTTCCATAATATTTACTCCTGTACATTTTTCTATATGTTCCTTTATCTTACCTTGCAATGTATTACTAATTTCAGTTATATTAATTTCAGGATTTACTTCACCTTTTACATAAATGTAAAGCTGTCCTTCCAATATATCAATTGTTACTTTAATATTATTCAATCCTGAAAACTTACTTGATACATGTTGTACAAGACCAATTATAGTTTCAGAAGAGATTTTTATTTCACCTAAGTCTGTCATCTTTTTTATATAATTAATATTGTTATCTTTGCTTCTCTTTATACTGTTGTAAAATACTAATAATCCTATCAAAAAAACTACTAATCCAATTGTTGAGTATATATAATTGCCTTTTATGGATTCTATTAGATATGAAATATTTTTAGCAGATAAAAAGTAAACTCTTTCAAAAGGTAAAAGTATAAGAATTATGGAAACTCCTATAAATATCAAAGATAGAATAAATAACAGAAATCTTGTACTTATTTTCATATTCTTTTTCCTCCTAAAAACTCAAAATTACCCTCTGTTTCCAGAGGGTAAGCAGATTATTTTACTCGTGGTTCATCTTCTATAACAGGTTCTTCCTTTGGTATATTAACTCCCTGAACATTTACATTTACCTCTACAACCCTTAAACCTGTCATAGTCTCTACTTTATTTTTCACATTTTCCTGAACATTTCTTGCTACTTCAGATATTTTCATTCCATATTCAACAATTATGAATAAATCTATAGCGGCTTCCTTTTCGCCTACCTCAACTTTAACCCCTTTAGATAAACTTTTCATTCCCAACATTTCAGTAATGTCACGTGTAATACCACCACTCATTCCTGCAACCCCATCTACCTCAGTTGCAGCTAAACCAGCAATAATAGAAACAACATCATTTGCAATTTTTACAGTGCCGTACTTAATTTTCTCTTCTCCTGTATTTTCTGTCACATTTTACACCTCCTATTTCTGTATACCTTTAAGGTTATTATATCAAAGCCATAAGTTTTTTACAAATGATTCTAATTCTTTTTCATAATATTTACATCTGAAGCATCCAAATCAGTTTCACTTAGAACTATTTCAAGTATTTTCACTACATCTTGTTCTGTAAGCTCTTCTTTTCCTACTACAACCTTTGCATCATCAACTGTAAGAAATACTAAAGCTTCCTCAAATCCCTTTGCTTTAATCAAACCTTCTATTGCTAATTCTTTTTCAGCCAAATCTCCTATTTCCATAATCTTTTTCTGAGCTTCGGTTACCATTTCCTGGCTAGAATTTTCATTATTAACTATATCATTTAATCTGTCTATTAATGCAGCCCTTAATTTATCCCTTGACAACCTCTGTTCAATAAAATAATTCTTTGAAACCAAACTTTCCTTATTACTAATTGCTTGTGAAATATCTTCTTCAGTTTCAATAATCATATCATCCAAACTCTTCCCAGATTCTGAATCCAATATTTCAATATTATCTATATTCTCTCCTTCTGATATAGTTGGCACAAGGCTGTCGGATTCTGATTGAACTTGCTTTGCTAATTCCTCTTCCTCATAATCCTGATAATCACTTGAAACTCTTGCAGATGCCTGCTTAGTTAAATTATGGTTTATATATCCTGTTATTACCAAAAGAGCTACCAAAACCACTATTATAGCTGGTTTTTTAATTGTAAACATATTATCCCCCTCCTATTTACCAGAATATACTTCAACCCTGTTTCCAGGTATTCCTAATACAGTTTTAACGGCTTCATAAAGCATTTCTTTTACTGATAAATCTTCTGCTCCTTCTGCAATCACTATTACACCCCTAATTGTAGGTTTTATTTCTTTTATAACTATTGGAGAACCTTCATCTCCAGTAACCACCTGAATTGTCATATCTTCTCTTATAACTTCTCTCGTACCTCCCTGTGAATCAATTTCCTTGGTAGTTTCATTGTTTTTTGTAGTATTAAATGCAGGAACCACTTCTTCTGTTTCTTCAAGAGTTATCATTACTTTTACTTCCCCCACTCCTTTTAATTGACTAAGCGTATCTTGAAGCTTTTTTTCTAAAACCGAACTATAATCATATGTCAAATTATTGTAGGACTCCTCATTTACGTATTTATTATTAATACTAGTTTTTTTATTTTTTTCATTGCTCATAAGATCAGCAAATATGAACACCATAATGCCTATTATGAATAATACTAATATGTTTCTCATAAAATCCTTATTATTGTTTTTTTTCAAATACTCTCTTAATTTATTTATAATACTTTCCATCATGTTCACCTTCCCTCACTTGTATTTATATATACTTTTACTTTATCTTTGGATATATTATACTTGTCATTTAATATATCAACTATTCTCTCTTTTTCTCTTAAGAGTTCATCCTTTGTATTTTCAGATGATTTATCAATTATAATTTCCTCTATATTAATTACATTTATTGAATTATCCTCTTCAATATTCTCACTTTTTTTCTCCTTTAGCACAATCTCAACATATTGAATATTTCCATAGTTAGTTTCATCCTCAAATATTGAAATATCCAATTTAGAAATATAATGATTTGTTAAATCTCCAATTGACTCTAATATATCATCTTTAATTTTATTTATATATATGTCTTTTATCTGTTTTTCCTGTGTTAAAAAAATTTTATCATTATAAACCTGCTGAGTTTCAATTAGACCTGTAATGTTTTTAAAAATTTCCTTTTCTATATCATAGCTGCTATAAATTAAATTAACGAAGGGCGTAATAATCACAATAATTATTAGAAACCCCATAAACATTTTTATATATTTCTTCAAACTGCCATTTGGAATTGCAATTTCAATTATTGATATGAAAACGAAAACTGTTGCGATAGACTTAACCCAATCTTTCAAAAAGGCTATAATATTCATTACCATCACCTACCTGAACATTAATGCTGCATTACCTGCTTCAACTATTACTGTTATCGTTATAAAAAACATTGTAGCTACTGCAAGAATGCCTACTAAAACCATTATTAAGTCCTTGGATACTTCCCCTAAACAATCTGAAATATTGTCTGTCACAATAGGTTGAACTAAAGCTGAAATCAACTTGTAAGCAAATAATAGAACCAATATTTTTATTGCTGGAATTAGTATTATTAAAAATAAAGCTATTAATCCAACCATTCCTATACCATTTTTTAATATTGCAGAACCTCCCACTACAGTTTCAACTGCATCAGATAAGAACTTGCCAATAATAGGTATAAAGTTATCTACTGCAAACTTAGCAGTTCTTATTGTGATGCCATCTATATTAGTCCCTATACCGTATATTGTAATAATGGCAACAAAAATCGTAAAAGCTCCTCCTAATATGAAAACTACTATCTGACGTAATAATTCAGAAAGCTTTGTAAATTGAGCTTTCTGAGATATATTGCTTATTATGCCTACTATAAAAGTAAAAAGTATAAGGGGAAATACAACACTTTTTATTAAATTCCCTATTATATTTACAGTACCTATAACCACTGGATGAAAAAGAAGTCTCGTACCTGTTCCACTTACTGCAGTAAGCAAAACTAATAATACTGGTAATATCACCTCCATAAAATCTACCATTCTTACTACTGTATTTTTTGCCAAACCTATAGCCAATACAAAGCTATTTATTATCATCATTGATAGTATTATATAACATGCATAATGTCCTAGTTGAGCTATACTATCATCCTCAAAGCTTGTTTGTAAATTTGTTAAAATTGAGCAGGCAATTATTACAACAAGTATCTGAATGATAAGTGTCAAATTGCCAATTACTTCATCCAGTATTGCTCTTAATACTCCCCTTGTCATGCTTTTAAAATCTATTGAAGCATCACCTCTTAAAATAGACAAAATATAATCCTTAATATTTATACTAGGAAAATATTCCTCGTTATCTCTTTTTAGATCTTCTAAAACAAGTTCTAATTCCCTTATATCTAGACTATTCAATTGCTCCCTTATAAAATTATCAAACACATTGGAGTCCTCAACTATTTCAAAATCATCTGATACTTGAGCATATGACCATCTACATGACATTAATATAAAAAACAATGTAAATATAACTATCCTTCTGTTTATTACCATCCTCATCCACCTTTTAAGGAAGTATTTTTATTATTAGATCCAACAAAGCTAATATAATCGGCATTGCTAATACCATCATAATAACCTTTCCGCCTAATTCAATTTTTGAAGCTACTGCATTTTCTCCTGCATCCCTCGATATTTGAGCTCCAAACTCAACTATGTATGCAATTCCAATAATCTTTAATATAGTAGAAAAATAAGTAAATTCCATATTAACACTTCTTGATAAGCTACTTAATGTTTCAACTACATATCTTATCTTATCAATCACCATTAAAAAAATTATCATGCCAGTTATTGCACTTACAAGGAGTGCAAATTCAGGCTTATTTGATTGTCGTAGTAATACTATCAGTATTGTTGATATTATTCCAATACCTACAATTTGCACTATATCCATAACATCCCATCCTATTAATACAGTTGAAATATAGTTTTTATGCTATCAAAAAGTTTTGAAATCAGCCCTATAACCATTCCAAACACTATTATCACACCAACCAATGTTATAATATAAGAAAATTCCTTTTTATCTGCTTTATCCAGAATTATATTGAGTATTCCTAACAATATACCTATACTTGCTATCTTGAATATCAAGCTTATATCCATATATTCCTCTCCTCTATAATAGTATTATTACAATGGCAACTCCCATCAAAATGCCTAGATTTTTATACAATTTCTCATTCTTATCCATTTCCATTTTTGCATCTTCCTGCAATAATCGAATCTGATTTAGTATAATTCTGAAATTCTTCTCCTGGTCCTGTCTATCTGATGAGCCTAATACTCTGCCTAGAGATAAAAGTAGTTCAATATCCTTATCTTTTAAATTTAGCTCCTCTTTAGCTATATTTACTACGCTTAAAAAACTATTGAATACATCCGCTTCCTTATTTGCCAACAGATTTGATCTTATATTCTCAAATAGAAATGACACTTTTTTATTCCCTTTTTTATAAACATTAAATAAAGAATCAGGTAATGGATATGCTCCATATACAATTTCAGTCTCTAATATCTTTATACATTGCTCTAGAAGGTACAAATTTTCAAATCGCCTTGTAAACCTATTTCCATAATTAAATCCAAGTATTGTAGATGAAAATATGATTAAAAATCCTCCTATTAATTTAAGAGCAATCAACAAATCACCCCTTTTTCTATTGTTGTAAATTTATCTCCATCTATAACGCTCCTTATAGTGCCAACTCCCAATGAATTGTCTAAAAATACATACCTTTTAAATATCTTGTCATTAACCAGAATATTCAAACTTCTTCTTGAAAGAAGATCCTCGACAGAGCTTCCATGAACAGTTGCAACTATCTTTACTCCAGCTTTAATTATTTCATGAATTGCTTCAACATCCTGTATGCTTCCAATTTCGTCCATTGCTATAACTTCTGGAGACATAGCCCTTAACAGCATCATAGTTCCATCCTTTTTATTGCATCCATCTAATACATCCGTTCTTGGTCCAATATTATGTTGAGGAACACCATTATACATTCCTGAAATTTCTGATCTCTCATCTATTACTCCAACTTTAAACCCTTTACCTTGTAATAAACCTATCCCACTGCTTAAATTTCTTATTAGATCTCTCAAAATTGTTGTTTTACCACATTGAGGAGGTGAAACAATCAACGTATTATGTATTGAATTGGGATAATCTATAATAAATCTAATCAATTTGTCTGATATACCTATCTTTTCTCTTGCAATTCTAATATTCAGCGATGAAATGTTTTTTATCTTGTCTATTCCATTAGCACTATAAAGAACCTTTCCTGCTATACCTACTCTATGTCCTCCTTTTAAAGTTATAAATCCATTCCTTATCTCCTCTTCAAATGCATAAACAGAATAATTGCTAATAAGTTGAAAAGTCTTAATTATATCACTTCTTTCAACTATCACCCCTTTTTCTTTATCGTTTGTGATCATTCCTTCCCTAGTTACAAAATAATCTTTATTCATACAATATATATTAAGCGGTGCGCCACTTCTCAGCCTTATTTCTTCTGTGCTTGCTTTATAAATTGCTGGAATTTTACTTAAGGTATTGCTCAATTCTAAACTAATATATTCTAAAACTTTTTCATATATTCCTATATCCTTATGTTCCATAACCTGTCCCTCCTTTATATATAGATATGAACAAGCTAAAATAATATGCAAAAAAAAACTTAAAACCATTTATGGTTTTAAGTTTAAATTACTTTATTATTTATCTTTCATCATATTCTAAATCATCGTCGCAACAATCACAGTCCATATCATCGCATTCATCATAATCTTCATAATCATCGTATTCATCTTCATCTTCATAATCATCATAGTCATATAATTCATCTTCAACATCAGTCAAGTCTTCATCAATATAATCTACATATTGCTCAAGGTTTTCATAATTCTCTGCTAGTTCATTGATTGCATCTGCAAAGTCATCTAAAGCATCTACTATATGTAATAATAGCTTCCCTTCCTTCGAACTCTCATCAATTTCAAGACCTTCAGCTAATCCCTTTAGATAAGAAACTGTTTGATACAGATGTTCCATTATTATCCCTCCTTTATTTTATATACCTTATTATTATATCCTAAACCCTGGATAAATACTCACCAGTTCTAGTATCAATCTTTATTTTATCTCCTTCATTTACAAATAATGGGACGTTAATTACCAGACCTGTTTCCATAGTTGCTGGTTTTGTTGCTCCTGTAGCTGTATCTCCTTTTACACCAGGTTCTGTATGTGTTACAACTAGCTCTACAAAATTAGGAGGAACAACTTGGAATGGTTTACCTTGATAGAATCTTATTATTGCAACATCATTCTCCTTAATATACAATATAGCATCTTCAACCTGATCCTTTTCTAATGGTAATTGCTCGTATGTTTCATTATCCATAAAGTAATATAAATGCCCATCATTATATAGATATTGCATTTCCTTTGTTTCAATCCTTGCTTCTGGAAATCTATCAGTTGGATTAAATGTAGTTTCCTTTGTTGCCCCTGTCATAACATTTTTAATCTTTGCTCTTACGAAAGCAGCTCCTTTACCAGGCTTAACATGCTGAAAATCTATAATCTGATAAACGTCTCCATCCATTTCAAAAGTATTTCCTTTTCTAAAATCTCCTGCTGATATCATTTTTTAACCTCCTCATATTATTATTTATCATTTTCAGTAATTATTAGGCAAATAAGTAACTATAAACTCTTATTCCAGCTAATTTATTCTTTACATACAGAAGCAATTACACATTTTCCTTATAATTGTATTAATAATACCCTCTTTAATATCCCCTATTTGCTATTTAATTATATCAATCCTTAAAGTCAACTACAAGAGGAAAGAGACTTAAATATAGAAATAATTTCATCTCCTACCATGTCTAAGGTTTTT
>ENA-OWPA01000888-OWPA01000888.1-bioreactor-metagenome-genome-assembly--contig:-NODE-888-length-27627-cov-965.909546_pt1 | contig 27627 bp, 28 predicted proteins | sample MGYA00238139_ERZ651803 | MGnify/ENA primary metagenome ERZ651803 (study PRJEB26909, sample SAMN07631231) | bioreactor metagenome | isolation source: Switchgrass digestor | place: USA: Dartmouth... | reverse complement strand
TTTAAATGATATAAATATTATTGCAATTAAAGCTATTACTGAAAAAGATACTGATATCTTTCTTTTTTTCATACCAAAACACCTTTTTATCTAAAGTATAGTTTATCATCTTTTACATTTTTACAGGATCAATCCCGGCTTACCGCAGGTTATTACCCCTGATAAAAATACGAAATTTATATCTATATGTTTATTTTTTGTTTTCATTTTACTAATTTATCTTATTGTATGAATACTTCCTGATTCCGTCAGATGTGATATAGGCGTTAATCAAATATCGGGTGAACCAGCGAAATATCTATCGTTGGCGTAACCGTTACGATAAGATAATCGAATCCTTGAGAAATCGATCTCGCAAGCCCAAAACGACACACTGCCGAAGAGATAAAGCAGAACACTAACATCCATACCATTCATAGCTTTACCTTAGCCCCTTATCCCCATCTTTCTCCTTAACGTCGAACATTAACTTATCAGGACGACATTTTTATATCGGCATATACATTTCGTACTGCACAATGGGGTCTTTCACAAAGCCCAGGCGTTTTACAAAACCAGTAAGTGATGCATTATTGGGAAAGCTTATCGCCAGCTTTTTAAGATCAAGTTCCCTGACCGCATGACTAATAAGCCCGCTCCCAATACCTTTATTTCGAAATCCGGGATCGACCCACAGAAAATTAACTCTCCCTGAAGGATGGATGCTTAGTCCTCCTGCCATGTTCGCTTCTTTGAATACTGCATAATATATTTGCTCATTAAAGTGACTTGTATAATCAAAATCATTCTGCCAGTTGATATGTATATCCCGGATTCCGCACCTGAATCTTCGCAAAGCATCGATGTCTGTTCTTTGGGCTGTAAACCCGGACGGCAAATTAGTGTTGATATCAGACGGATCGCTGTGGGAATAATAAACCAGATCATACACTTTTTCGTAACCTTTTTTGCTGTAAAATTTTACTGCCCTTCCATTGCCTGCGATGACCTCCAAAAACATCTGGCTGCAATTGTTTTCCAGGGCTGTTTCCCTGTGAAGATCAAACAGTTTGTGGCTGACCTCAGTTCCCCTGTAACCCGGAATGACGCAAAGCGCTCCGCACCGAAGCGTTTTCAAACCTTCATAGACCTTGATGCCGCCGAGGATAAGCCCGACCGGTTTGCGATCGTCAAAAGCTATCGCTGAATATTCATGGCTGTTGCCCTCTGGTCCGAAAAAATGCTTTAGGAAATCTTCTTTTGGCATATCGATCTTAATGATATAATCTGAGAAACCAGCGATAAAAGCTTCGTATATAGCATCTGTGTCTGCTTCTGTACATCTTTTGTATGTAAACATGTGTTTTCCTTTCTTCGGCACTTTATTACCTGTACAACAGCACTAGACATAATGTCACATGCTGATCCATCCCTGCAGAGGAAACATGCCAATGGGTCCATCCTCACAGAACCGTAACCATATCTTTCAGATCTTTCTTCTTGCTGTGCAGGACACTCGGGACTGCTTCCTGTGCGGGATACCCCATAACCAGGATACAGACCGGTACAATATTGTCCGGAAGGTCAAATTCATTCATAACTGCTTCAGGATCAAAATACATGATCCATGTCGAACCTATTCCCAATTCCCAGGCTTCCAGCATCATGTGGGTGGCAACTATAGATGCGTCGATATCACCGCTCGCCTTGCCGTCAAATTCTCTTGTCCAGCATAATTCAGAGTCATAGCAAACAAGAAATGCAAGCGTCTCCCCAAAATTAGAATACTTGATAAATGCTTCCCTGCTGCCCGTCTCTCTCAGTTGCTCTTCAGTAAAAATCCCGAGTTCATTGAGATTTTTCTCCAAGACCTTGCCTACATTAGGCTTTTTGTGATAACCGGCATATCCTTATCAAGATACAAGTTTATTTAAATATGCAAGTCCTTTTTCGAGAAAATGACTATTGCTGTTGAATACAATATGATAGCTCCTGCGAAAAGGACAAGCATTTCCCAGATCGCGCCTGAATCTCCCGCGATGATTCCGTCTGAATCAAACAGGGTAAAAAAAGTAGCGTATTTAGCGTTTTCCAGTTCATTACCGGCGTTGGCCATCATCTGAATAATGAATCCAAGTGTCGGAACTCCAGCGCCTACCCCAATTGCATATTTACTATCATTAAATGTGCAGGAGCACAAGAAGCAGATACCTCCTATAAAAAGCTGCAGGCACAACACTCCGGTGTTGAGCAGGATAAACTTGCCGATATCAAGCTCTCCCGGAAATGAAATTTCACAATTGACGATTCCCAAAAGGGTAGCATATGAAACCAGTGCGAATATTCCGGTGACCATGACTGCCAATTGAGTGAAAGCAACCGTTTCGCGCTTAACAGGGGCTGCTAACAAGTATGTCATAGAACCACGGTCAATGTGGCGGGTAATTAGTTTGTTCGTACTGAGTATACAAAAAAGCATAGGAAATACAAGCATGATAAATCCGTAAAGATAGGCCTCCAAAAAGCCGACCAGCTCAACAGACACCGGATTCATACCTACTATGGCCATCAATTCCGGCATGGCTTTGGCGAACTCGTCAAGCGCGCTTCCCAATGAAGGATCAAACATAGAAATTATAACAGTAAAATACATTGTAATCACTGCGGCAAAAATCAAAAGCATTTTCCAGCTTCCCTGAATACCGCGTTTGTATAAAACCCAATTCATCATGATCTGCCACCCCCGTAATAATGCATAAAAATCTCTTCAAGGCTTTGATTCGGTGTAACGATATTTATCACGGGATAACGGTTCATGACGGATATCAGCTCTTTGATATTATTCTTCACAATCACAGTAACCTGGTTATGTGAAACCCCGGAGACCCGCAGCCCCTCGCTCGCAAACGCAGCAGCGGCATCCTCGTTTTCAAGTGTGATCACATACTTCTTAGCCTGTTCTGCCTTCAATTTCTCCACATCATCCATCGCCACCAGCTTGCCGTTCTTAATAATGGCTACGCGGTTGCAGGTGCGCTCTACCTCTTCAAACATATGAGACGACATCAGGATCGTCTTACCTCTTGCTTTCTCCTCCAGCACCAAATCAATAAACCTGTTCTGCATTAGCGGATCAAGACCGCTTGTCGGTTCGTCAAGGATCAAAATTTCCGGGTCGTGCATAAAAGCTGCCACGATACCTACCTTTTGTTTCATGCCTTTGCTCATTTTCTTGAGCTTACTTCGCGCGTCCAGTTCAAAACGGTCCAGCAACTCTTTTGTGCGGTTGTTTGATTGAATTTTGCGGTACTTCGACATAAAAGCCAGGAAGTCTGTCCCGGTCATATCATCAAAGAACACCATTTCTCCAGGGATATAGCCCAGGTTTTTTTGGATATCATCCCGATCTTTCCAGCAATCCTTCCCTCCAATACTGCAATACCCTTTTTCAGGCTTCAGAAAACCCATCAGATGACGAATCGTCGTAGTTTTTCCTGCGCCATTTGGCCCAAGAAAACCAAATACCTCGCCTTGATTGATAGCGAAGGATAAATCGAACACCCCGCGCCTTTTACCATAGTCCCTGGTCAGGCCTTGTATCTCAAATACGCTCACATAAAGCCCCCTTTCTTCTATTTTTAAATTATCTGTTGAGGAAACATGCCAATGGGTCCATCCTCACAGAACCGTAACCATATCTTTCAGATCTTTCTTCTTGCTGTGCAGGACACTCGGGACTGCTTCCTGTGCGGGATACCCCATGACCAGGATACAGACCGGTACAATATTGTCCGGAAGGCTAAACTTAACTTTAACTGCTTCAGGATCAAAATGCATGATCCATGTCGAACCTATCCCCAATTCCCAGGCTTCCAGCATCATGTGGGTGGCAACTATGGATGCGTCGATATCACCGCTCGCCTTGCCGTCAAACTCTCTTGTCCAGCATAATTCAGAGTCGTAGCAAACAAGAAACGCCAGTGTCTCCCCAAAGTGAGAATACTTACACTTCTGAAGGGTTTCCAATGCTTCTGCACTCTGCAGCACATATATTTTCTGCGGCTGATTGTTGCATGCAGTCGGCGCTGCCTGACCGGCACGCAGGATCAAGTCTATCTTCTCCTGTTCAACCTTCCTGTCGGAAAAACGGCGTACAGAAAACCTGCTGTTTACAAGCGTGATAAAATCAGTACCCATCATTTATCCTCCTTTGCTACTTCTTGACCGATACACTAATTACATTGCCATTCTCATCCACATCATAGGTCCCTTTACTCATATCCAGGATACAATAGCGATTATCCCATGGATCTGAGACTACGGCACATTTCCCTATATCAATATCAAATGGTCCGTATTCCAGTTTCCCGCCTGCTTCAATAAATTCAGGCAATGCTTTTTCAACAGAATCGACTTTCAAATCGACCATCGGGTTATGACTTGTAACAAGAACTAATTCCGTTATTCCCTTCTGCATTCCCAAGCCACAAGAGTTTTCCGCTCTCCAAAGCAGACTGAGTCCTAAAGCCTTTTGATAGAATGTGAGACCTCTGTCGATATCATCAACATAAAATGAAACACAATCTACGTTCTCGAATAATGGAGTTACACGCATATCAATTTTCCTCCTTATCTGCGGTTTCTTTACTCAACATGTCCCGAATTGATCGACGTCTGCGGGTCGTCCTTTATATTATCTGTACCTGGAAACTTAAACACATCTGTCATCAGTAACCCACTGCCAGGCCCAGGAACAGCAGTCCTGAAGTCATGACAAGGTTCATGAACTGAAACTTCCAACTCCATCGGAACCATTCGCCATAGCTGACATCGGCCAGCCCCAGGCTGATGAGGAGCGCAGGGTTGGTAGGATAAAACACATTGGAGAAACCATCGCCGAAGGCAAAGGCCACAATACAAAGCTGCGCGCTGATGCCAAACTGCTGCGCCAGCGGAACGATCAGCGGGATCAGCATAAATGCCTTGGCACTGCCGGAGCTGATGAAGAATTCCATCATCAGGACAATAAAGTAAATGAACAGGATCACCACCCAACGGGGCATGGTGTCAGCCAGGCCTACTGCGCCATTAAGTATGGTATCCAGAATATGGGCCGTCTCCAGGGTATACTTGATGGAGGAAGCCATAAGGATCAGAAAAACAGCCGGAAGCACACTGACAACGCCGCTGCCGAAGGACTTCGCCAGTTCCCTTCCGCCCATACCGGACACCAGTGCCGCCACGATGCCGCCTACCATGAACATAACTGCCACAATGATCATGGTGTAGTCCTGCAGGAAGGTCAGGAAGCTTGAGCACAGCACTACTGTGATACCAGTGCCCAAGATGCCGGCAAACCACGCAATGCCGCGATCCATCCTGCGATCGCAGACCAGTGCCTGGGCAGATATCGTTTGGATCGGTTTTTCTACTTTCTTCGCATGGCGGCGGACAAACAGCCACACCAGCAGAAAGATGCAAATAAAGCTCAACAGCCGAAGCCAGACGCCGGAAAACATGGGAAGCCCTGCGAGTTCCTGGGCAACGCCCACCGTGAAAGGATTACATACACCGGAGGCAAAACCACAGCCGACAGCCAGCAAGCTCATACCCATTCCGGTAAGATGGTCCCAGCCCAGCGAGACAGAAAGCGCCACTACGATGGGAACCAGCGGAACGCATTCTTCAAAGGAGCCGATCATAGCGCCCATGGCCATGAAGAAGAAAATCAGGATAGCCTGCAGGCGATATCGGTTGGCGCCGTATTTGCTTACGATTTTATCCAGCATATACTTCATGAGATTATGCTCGCTCAGCGCGTTGAAGACGCCGCCGATGACCAGCAGAAATACGATGACGGCGATCAGGGTCCCGCTGCCCTTCGCGCCCAGGACCAAAAACGGCGAAAGGATCCATTTCCAGAATGGGATCCCGCCTTCAACGGCACGGAAGCTGCCCTCAATGAGTTCTCCTGTTGCAGCGTCCCGTTCAAATTTTCCGCCGGGAATCACCAACGTCAGTACATAGGTCACAACCATCAGTGCAAAAATGACGACCAGGGCTGTAACAAAGGACTTAACGCTAAAATCCAGGCTGCCTTCTTCCTTCTGTTTCTCCATGGCTTAATTCTCCTTTATAATATACTTATAAAAATCCACTGCCCGATGGATCCCGGAAATCGTGATATTTTCGTCGACGCCATGTATGGAGGCCAGCTGCTCATCCGAAATGGCAAAGGGTGCAAACCGGTAACAGTTGCGGCTGACACGGCTGAAATAGCGGCAATCGCTGGCACCGGTCATGATGTAAGGCACTGTGACAACATCGCCGAAAATGGCCGATACTGCCTGCTCGATCTTGCGGAATTCCGGTGTCCGGAAATCAGAAACCGGCGACTCGAATCCGGGGTCCAGGATTTCCATTTCAATATCATATTTTGCAGCCACCTTCCGGATGGCCTCAAAGGAGCTTTGTCGTCCCTGATGGATAGAAAATCGCATATTGCCGACGACCCAGGCTTCCTGGGGCAGCACATTCCTGCCCTGGGAACCGCTGGCCATGGTAAAAGCGATGGTGGTTTTCAGCATGGCGCCTGCTGCATTGGACACGCCCGGCAAGACCCTGGTCAGCAGAGGCTTGAAGAAGCGGATGTTTCGGAGCAACACACCCGGAACACCGGTCATATATCGCCCAAAGCGGCGCAGCATTTCCTCCGTAACTGCGTCCATATGAAGCGAAAAAAGTGCTGAACGCTCTACCTCAGCCATAAACTTGCCCAGCCGCACCAACGGTGTATTCTTTCCAGGCATAGAAGCATGGCCGCCTTTGGAACGGGCAATGAATTTCAAATCCGCGCAGCCTTTTTCCCCTACTCCAACCATGGCAAAATCGTGATCAGCGCCTCCGATTGGGTCATGGAGGATAAATCCGCCTTCATCCAGCACCATGGAAAACTCTGCACCGCGCTTTTGCAGTTCCTGAGAAATGGTATCCGCACCGGATCCGTCCGTTTCTTCCGTGCAGGTGGATACAAACCACAGATCCTGTTGCGGGCAAAAGCCCTCAGCAGCCAACTCTTCGGCAGCCTGCAGCATAGCCCAGAGGCTGCACTTGGTATCCAGAGAACCACGGCCCCATAGTTTCCCGTCCTCTATGTCGCCGGAAAACGGCTCATGGCTCCAATTTCCGGCCGCTTCTACCACATCGTGATGGCTCATCAGCAGGACCGGCTTTTCGGAACGCGCTCCAGGCCAACGCATCAAAAGGCTTCCTGCAAAATTTTCAACATCCAGCTTTTCAAACAGATTTGGGAATAATTCTCGAAGAAGCGAATGGAACCGCACGAATTTCTCTGTATTCCTGTCTCCGGCCACAGAGACTGTCTCCATCCGGATAAGCCGCTGCAGAGTCTTAGCGTATTGCTGGTCCCGCAATTCATCTGTTGTCATGGCATCCTCCATCGATGGTTTTTGCAGACACGCCGTCAACCATGCTTCTGCAGTGACTGTCTGTTTCCACGTGTTTCTTTCTCAATAAAGTATACAGAATTGTTCAGCATTTTTCAATTTTGGTTTCCTGCTATTCTTTATAAAAAACAGCCGCCGCAATCTGCAAGTATCAAGCAGACTGCGGCGGCAAATGGGTCGAAAATCATTTATCTCGCCGAAATATTACCGGATTAGCGTGAAGTTCCGGAAAACGTTGACAAGCGTATTAGCGACTGTCGACATCGTCTTTATAAAGATATCAAGTGCAACACCGACGACATCCTTGCGTGTATCGCCGACAGTATCGCCGGTAACCGCTGATTTATGCGCTGCCGTTCCCTTGCCATGCCCTTCCAGGGCTCCGGATTCGATGTATTTTTTCGCATTATCAAAAGCTCCGCCGGAATTCCCCATGAAGATGGCTCGCGGAATGGCGACGATCGTAGCTCCGATCAGCAAGCCCCCAACAAATTCAACACCGAAAATAAATCCACTGATAGCAGGAATCACTACTGCCAGTACGGAAGGGAACAGCATTTTGCGGAGTGCCCCCTGCGTCGCCATCTGGATCATCCGGTTATAGTCCGGGCGGACTTTGCCTTCCAGGACGCCGGGAACAGACAGAAGTTTATCCCCTTCATCAGCCATTGCACGTGCTGACTCGATCGTATTGTCCGACAGGATCGCGCTGAAGTATTCCACCAGGGCACCGCCGATTATCGCACCGGCAACCACAGTGAAGCTGGCAATATTCAGTATCATTTCAGAGTTTGCTGGAGTGTAATTTCCAACATAGGAAACGATCAGGCTGACCGTTGCAAATGCGGCGCTGCCAATGGCGAACCCCTTGCCGATGGCTGCAGTCGTATTACCGACGGAATCCAGTTTGTCCGTGATCACGCGAACCTTATCGGAAAGGTGGCAGCTTTCCGCCAGACCACCGGCATTATCGGCGATCGGTCCGAACGCGTCGATGGAAACAGTCGTGCCAACGAAAGAGAGCATGCCGAGAGACGCAACAGCAATACCATAGGTACCGCCTATTATTCCGCTGGCAAAAAGAGCAATGCCGATAAGTACTATAGGCAGCAGACAGCTGCGGCTTCCGATCGCGTCACCTTTGGTAATAACAAATGCGTCGCCCTCGGGTGCCATTTCAGCAAGTTTCCTGGTAGGTTTGAAGTCTGAAGATGTGTAATATTCTGTAATGGATCCGATCGCCACACCGCTGGCAAGTCCGAGCACAGCGCAGATCCACGGGCTCAGCCAATTTGCTTTCCATTCGAATGTCGCGAATGTGGCGGCATCGATTTTCCCGAAAATAAGCCATGATGCTCCCAGACCAAGAATGACCGTCAATCCTGCGGAGATCCAGGTGGCAAGATTCAATTCGCGGGAAGGATCGTTCCCCATCTTTTTCACATTGGCAAACAGCATACCAATCAGACAGCTCAGCAAACCTGCTCCCGCAAGGACGATCGGGAAGATCACAGTCGGATTGAACATTTTTTCGATGCCGAATTTCTGGAACAGGATCACGGCGATCATAATTGTAGCGGACATTGTTGCGACAAAACTCTCAAGAAGGTCTGAGCAGTTACCGGCAATATCATTGACATTGTCACCGATGAAGTCGGCAATCACGTTCGGGACCCTGCTGTCATCCTCAGGAAGATCGTTCCGGATTTTCCCCAGGATATCAGCGGAAATATCCGCTGCTTTTGTATAATTGCCGCCTGCGACACGGTTGAACATAGCAACCAGGGAACATCCGAGCGAATATGTCGATACGCGCATCACAGAAGCGTTGACTCCCTGGAGGTGGATCAGCAGACCGCTGCCTTCCGTCTGATGGTTGACTCCGCCCCAAATCAGCAGAACCGCAGCAAGGCCGAGCATACCAAAAGCCTGTACGCTCAAACCGGAGATGCTGCCCCCGCACAACGCAACCTTGACAGTATCACCTATGGACATGCTTTCACGCGCCTTATTCGCTGTTCTCACGTTAGCGTATGTAGCACTTTTCATACCAAGTACGCAAGCACAGCTGCTCATGGCAGCACCCACTATGAAAGTAATGCCGCTGGTTTTTTCTACAAAAAGTGATAAAGCCAATGAAACTAAAACGACAACAATCGCAATGGTTTTATATTCGGTTTTCATGAATGCATTCGCGCCAGAACGGATAATTGCAGCCATTTCGACCATTTCCGCCGTTCCCTCCGGCATCTTGCGGATCCGCATATAATTCCAGACCACATATGCTAGTGTTACTGCAATGATACTTAGTACAGCGATGATCCAATTGAGAGACATTTTTCTTTCCTTCCTTTCCCTTTTTCTTATGGTTCAGCAACGCAGTATTGGTTTGCACCAAGCCAGGATATAACCGCCGGAGAAATGCATTTCATTCTCCCTGCTGTCGAATCGCAACCTGTCATATTATACAACATTTTATACAAAAATCTACTGCTAATTTTTCGTAAAGAATAGCCCGCTATACAAAACTATATGTTCCGCGACATGTTAAGCCAAGATACAGTATCTGTATCCATTCAGGGAGAGCATTACGGACCGGTCAAAAGCATTGCTTCAGCAAAAAACAGATCAGGCTCATTTCTAGTGCAAGCCACACCGAGCTGTATGGCTGCATATCCTGCCGTATTGATATGGTAGCATTTTTCATTTAAATACTATATTGCATATTATGCCTGTAAGGACAGAAAATACGACTACAAACAATAAATATAAAATAAATTGCTTCAACCCCAGTATCGCCTTCAAAGCACCAAGGTTCGTTATTTTTGTCGATGGTCCGGTTATCATGAATGCTGCCGCAGATCCCATACTCATGCCGGCATCCAGCCATTCCACAAGCAGGGGAATCGTTCCTCCGCCGCATACATATAGCGGGACACCGATCGTAGAAGCCATCAATATTCCGAATTTACGCTCACTTCCAAACAACCTTGCAAAAGAGTTTGCGGGAACATAGCGCTGAAACAGCACTGACAGAATGATCCCGATCAAAAAGTAGCCACCGGTGGCTTTGATATTCCTGCCGATATTTTTGAGCAGCCGCACAAGGACATTGGGATCGGTATCCCTGTTTGTTATATCTCCAAAGCTGGAAAAATTAAAGAAACTTTTATTTTTGTAAAATACATGGATACATAAGCCGGCTGTTACACCACAGAGCATACATGATAAAAAACGAATGAACACTGCGGTTTTGCCCAGTGCCATACTATAGATCAATAACTGTGGATTGAGCAATATGGAGCTCATCATAAAGGCTGCGAGCCAGTCGGCCCGCATTCCTTTTTTTGAAAAGGAGGCCGCAATAGGTATAGTCCCATACATGCACAACGGCGAGGCTATACCTAGAAGGCTTGCAGGTATGATGCCAAGCAGCCCCCACCTGCTGTTCTTCATCCCAATGAAGACCGAATGGATCTTCTCCTTGCAGAATACTGAAATGACAGAGCCCAGCAGGATACCGAGCACCCAATATTTAAAAATCTGTTCGAACAATATGGAGAAATAATACCATAAATATGTAAACTCCCGGCTGAGTATATCAATCATCGATTACCTCCAATTTATACTTCTGAGTTCCCAGGCCGATTTCCTCGGCATAATCGAGCGTATGTGTCCCATTTTTAAGTTCGATACGTCTTCTTAAGCTCGCGCTCTTCTCTTTATCTGCCGCATAGACCTGATCCACACAGGCCCTGTCAAGCGCGACAGGATCAAGCGAAGCCAGTATCCCGATATCCTCCATAACCGGGGCGGCTGGACTTGAATCACAGTCGCAGTCTACGGAAATATTGTTCATAACGTTGATATACAGGATGTTTTCCCCGGCATAATCAGCGATAGCTTTTGCCGCCTCAGCCATGGATTCAAGGAAATGGTCCTGTATGTATCCTCCATACAGCCAGGAGTTTGTGTCGTGGATTCCGGCGTTATGGATCAGGTTCTTGCCCCTTTGGGAGGAAAAACCGATGGACATATTTTTGATCGCTCCTCCGAAACCTCCCATGGAATGGCCCTTAAAGTGCGAAAGAACGACAAAGAAGTCATAGTCCTTAAAGTGAGACCCTACCAGCGCTTCCTTCAAATGCCTTCCGTTTTCTACAGGCAAGCTGATTTCCGCGTCAGCATCCATAATATCAACCGATGTATATGCGGTAAATCCATGATCCTCCGCAGCCTGCATATGCATCTCAGTAGTTGCACGACGGCCGCCGTAGGCAGTATTACAGTCCACAAAGATACCATTGACCGAAAGCACGAAATCCTTTACCAGATCAGGATCCAGATAATTATGTCCTCCCGGTTCACCCATATGTACCTTTATCCCAACTTTACCTGAAGCTTGCCGGCCTAATGCCTCATATATCCGTATCAAGCCTTCCGGACTGATATCTTTTGTCATGTAGACGACCGGTGCGTTCTCCGGCAATATCTCCGGATCGGGTTCTGCAACTGGTTCTGTGTTCTCAGCCGTCTCTTTGTCATCAGTGGCTTCTTCGGCTATAATATTCTGATTTTCCAAAGGATTATCAACTTCAGAGTTTTTTGGCGTGCATCCGGATACGATTGAAAAAGCAAGCACTATCAAAAGTGCGGTGAATCTTTTTCCCTTCACTGTCCATTCCTCCAGACTTATTGACATATGTCATTTTGACATATTATATGCGAACTAAGCCCCGCTGTCAAGAGGATCAGGTTGATCCGGACAACTACCCTTTATTTTCTTTATCCAGTTCCTGCAATGTATCCACTACTTCGTTGCACCAATCGATATATGCTTTTGCCATCAGGTGACCATATCGTAGAGTGAAATAGCTGTAATAATCCTGCAGCTTATCAATGGTATTCAGGTTGAAATACTCCAGGATGTTGTTATAGGTCTCCAGATGCTTTTCCTTTACTGCCTTGAAGTCATTTATCATTTCGATATTCCTGCTTATCGGCCGTATGCTTCCGAAGTATAGCCTCAGAAGGAACTCATTATGAGGATAATCTTTCCTGTCAAGCCATTCCTTCAATACCGCATATCCCTGGTCTGTTATGGAATAGACCTTTCGATAGGGTTTTCCGTCACTTTTTTTAACGCTATAACTTGCGTTCTTCTGCTGCAGAAGCTTTTTTAAAACAGGATAGATCTGACCATTGCTGACCTTGCAGAAATACCCTATCTCATTTTCAATTTTCTTTTTAATATCATAACCTGAACACTCGCCAAAGCTGAGTATCCCTAAAATAACGTAATAGCTGGTGTTATCTTTCATAAAATGCTCCTTGAGTCAATTTGCAGTGACTTGTACCTTGTATATTATAAGTTTATCATAATCGGCAAAACATGATTCACTTAATGCATTTTTTGACTCAATTTTTAATAATAATAACAAAAAAATGACATATGATGATTACAACAAATCACAAATACTATGTATAGCTTATAAACCTACCAACTACCAATTTACATCTATTTTTTACCGTGATCTTCCCGGTTGCATTTTTACCGGCAATATAGACTGTATATGTGACTGTTTCATATACCGTTACAGTGAATTCAACTGACTCAAGGATATTGCCCATATAGGGCTCGGTGCCGTTTTACCCCTGATCAGAAGACCAACTCTCCCTGCCACTTCCTTACTTCGTTCTCGAGCCAGCGGCAAAGCTCGTCCATTCCTTCGCCCGTTTTGGCTGAAATAGGGAATATCTTCAGCTTTGGATTTCTCATACGGGCATATTCCCTGACTTTTTCGATGTCAAAGTCGAAATATGGCAGAACGTCGATCTTGTTGATGATCATCGCGTCGCATACCTCGAACATCAGGGGATACTTCAGCGGCTTGTCATGTCCCTCGGGAACGGAGAGTATCACTGCGTTTTTGACAGCGCCCGTGTCAAACTCCGCAGGGCATACAAGGTTTCCGACGTTTTCAAGGACTACGAGATCGAGATCATTGGTACCGAATTCTGTAAGGCCCTGGCGTGTCATATATGCATCGAGATGGCACATGCCTCCGGTATGCAGCTGTATCGCACGCGCGCCGGTCTCGGCGATGGCTTTGGCATCGACATCGGAATCGATATCCGCTTCCATTACACCGATCTTCATTTTTCCCTTCAGTCTCTCTATAATGCCCTTCAATGTCATTGTTTTCCCGCTGCCCGGTGACGACATCAGGTTCAGCAGGAACGTTTTCTGGTTCTTCAGCTCTTTGCGCAGTTCATCAGCCTGTGCGTTATTGTCGGCAAAAACGCTTTGTTTCACTTCAATGATCCTGATCTTATCCATATCGTTCACCTCGTTTCTCCAACCGGAGCATTATTCCCCGGAGAAAGGCTGTTATAACCGCGTACTGCGTGGCCTCATTCGTCGTCAGACGCTTCGATCTGCTTGATTATGATTTCATTCCCGGTCACCAAATATGTGTTTTCGCTTTTGCAATACGGGCATGTTTTTCCGTATTCCACCGTCGGATAGTTATCGCCGCAGTTTTCACAATGCGTTACCGCATCTATTTTTTCGATTTTGATTGCTGCGTCTTTAAGCACCGTTTCCTTTTTTACGGCCCAATTCCAGCAGTCTTCAAAGAGATAAGGGATCACCGTCGAAACCTCGCCGATCTCAACGACGACGGCATTGACCCTTTTGATATTGTTTTCGGCGGCGATCCTGTTTACCTCTTTAATACAGTGGAATACTACTCCCAGTTCATGCATTATCTTTCTTTCCTTTGGTCACTATGCTTACGGCGCTGTTGGCCACTACCTTTACGGCGCGCTTTGCGGCATAAGGCAGAATATACTTGAATTTATCTTCCGCAACGACCATTTTGGTCGCTTCGGGATGGTCCCTGTGGAGTTCGATTGCGTCAAACTTGCACTTCGTCGTGCATATGCCGCATCCGATACAGCGGTTTTGATCAACTATAGTCGCTCCGCATCCAAGGCACCTTGCGGTTTCCTTCCTGACCTGCTCTTCCGTGAGCGTAGCGCGGGCGTCACGGAAGGATTTCGGATCCACATCCGGCCTCAGGCCTTCCTCCTGTCTTCCCGCAGTATCGTAGCTGCCAAAGCTCAAATCATTCTTGTCGAGTTCGATGAACTCGCGCCTGTTCCTGCCGATGGTCATATGGGCATGCTGAACGAACCTGTGGAGCGATTCAGCCGCCTCATGGCCTGCAGCGATAGCGTCGATCGCGAACTTCGGTCCGGTATAGACGTCACCGCCGACGAAAATATCTTCTTCGTCAGTCTGGTATGTGAGCTTGTCAGCCACGGGGTAATTCCCGTGCCAGAACTTGACTTTCGTGCCTTCAAGGAGTTTGCCCCATTCGATTGCCTGGCCTATCGCATAGATGACCTTCGTCGCCGGTATGGTGATCGTGGTGTTTTCGTCATAAAGCGGCGAGAACCTGTCATTTTCGTCGTATACTCTCGTGCATTTCTTAAATACCACGGCGGTCGCCTTTCCGTTTTCGTCGACTATGATCTCCTTCGGTCCCCATCCGCATTCTATGTTCACGCCGTCTTCTTCCGATTCCGCTATTTCCTCTGCGGATGCCGGCATGATGTCCCTGGTCTCAAGGCAGACCATCGTGACCTTTTTGGCCCCGCTTCGGGCGCTGACCCTCGCGGCATCGACGGCGACGTTGCCTCCGCCGATGACCACGGTTTCGTCATCAAACCTGTATGCGCCGCAGTTTGCTTCTTTCAGGAAATCTACAGCGGTAACCGTGCCTTCGGCATGGTCATTGGGAACGCCGGGATATTTGCCGCCCTGGCATCCGATCGCGATATAGAAGGCTTTGTATCCTTCCTCGCGCAGTGACTGGATCGTCACGTCTTTACCGACTTCGACCCCGGTGCGGATCTCGACGCCCATTTCTTTCATTATTTCTATTTCCGCATCGATGATATCTTTTTCAAGTTTGTAGGATGGAATACCATAAGTGAGCATACCACCAGGTTTCTCATTCTTTTCGAACACTGTCGGATAGTACCCCATCTGCGCAAGGTAGAATGCGCATGAAAGGCCTGCGGGTCCGCCTCCGATTATTGCTATCTTTTCCTTCCAGCGGCCCCTGTTGGAGGCAACTACGATCTCCGGAACGTACCTGTGTTCCGCATTCAGATCCTGTTCGGCAATGAACTTTTTGACAGCGTCGATCGAAACGGCCCTGTCTATCATGCCTCTTGTGCAGGCATCTTCGCAGCGCCTGTTGCAGACTCTTCCGCATACTGCAGGGAACGGGTTTTCTTTCTTGATAAGCGCGAGGGCGTCGCGGTATCTGCCCTTCGCAGCCAGCTTGAGGTAACCCTGGACGGAAACGTGAGCTGGGCATGCCGTCTTGCACGGCGATGTACCGGTTTCATGGCAGTTGATGCGGTTATTGTCGCGGTAATCCTCATCCCACTTATCTCTGCCCCATTTTACAGCATCGGGAAGTTCCTGTTTTGGGTAGACGACTTCCGAACCGTCTTTCCTGCAAAGTTTCTGGCCTAACTTGAGCGCTCCCGCCGGGCAGTACTGGACGCACTGGCCGCAGGCCACGCAGTTTTCCTTCTTTACATGCGCCCTGTAGGCCGAAGCCGACATGTTGGGCGTATTGAAAAGCTGCGACGTGCGAAGCGCGTTGCATATATTTACGTTGCAGTTGCAGATGGCGAAAATCTTGTTTTCACCGTCAATGTTGGTTATTTGATGGACAAATCCGTTATCCTCGGCTCTCTTAAGGATCTCCATCGCTTCTTCGTAGGTTATGTCGTGTCCCTTGCCAGTTTCACGGCAGTAGTCGGCCATATCTCCGAGACCTATGCACCAGCCTTCGTAATCGTCGGCGCAGCCTTCGTCAAGCACCTTCCTCCCGTAGCGGCAGGAGCATATGGATGCGCCGATATGCCCTTCATATTTCTTCAGCCAGTAAGAAAGGTGTTCGATATCGACTGATTTGCTCTCCATTGAAATCGCCTGCTCAACAGGGATAACGTGCATGCCTATCCCGGCGCCCCCCGGAGGCACCATCTGCGTGATACCCGCCAGCGGCAGGTAGGTCATGCGCTCAAAGAACATTGCAAGCTCGGGATGCTTCTCCATGAGCTTTATATTCATGTTCGTATATTCGGCAGATCCGGGAACGAAAAGAGGTATCCAGTAATGGCGGTCTTCCCTGTTGTATGTCGTTCCGGGAACCGGACCGTCTTTCGTGTATTTGTCGCCGTAGTCATATTCAAGCATGCCGAGGACTGAAAGCTTGTCCAGGATCTCATCGGCAGTTTCCCTTGTCATGCCGAGTTTTTCGCACTTGCTGATCATTTCCGCGTATGGGTATTTCTTCCTCACTTTCATGGTCAGAAGCAGGTCAAGGGAGTTCTCCCGTTCGCTTTCGGTCATCTCGTCCTCGAAAATGCATGCCAGGCCCCAGTATTCCGGGTCTTTCGTCGTAATGCCCTTCAGCTTTCCCTCGAATCTGTCGGTTACCCTTCTTACGAACTTGAGGAGCTTGGGGTTGGGATTCGCGTCGCCATAATGTTTTGGGACGAACTTGGTGCTCATTTCCGGCATTTCAATACCTCCTTAATCATGTGCCCTGATTGCCAAAATCTTTTTTATAGAGTTCTTCGACCTCCGAACAGATGTCTTTGAGCCTGCATATGTCGCAATCCATCTTCAGCTTGTTTACAAGATGGTCAAGCGCTTTCGTAATGTTTTCAGACCTTTTGGCCACATCCATGAGTTTTCCGTACGGGAAACCCGGTTCGGTGATAAAGATCAGCTTAACGTTTTCAACATCTTTGTGTTTGCGGTAGGCGTCCACGAACAGCCTGCCGACTCCGAAAAAACTTAGCCCGGCTTCAAGCGCCCTACTGCCTATCCTCACGCACTCCCTCTGCGTCATGGCGGAAATGCGCATCATATAGCCGTCAGGATTAATGTGGTACCGCGTGTATTCTATCTTCCGGATGGCGGAATAAAGCTTTTCGCCGCTGCCTATGGTTTCACTGTTCACGCGTATCATTGCAATGCGCGCGTAAGGCGAATCGGCCTTTATCTCCGGCAGGTCGGGTCCGTAGAGAAAGACTTCGTCCCTGCCGACTTTACCGGCATCATCGGTAAATATCACTGAACTTACCGCGGGCAGATTTTTCCCTCCAAGCTCGTATGCCGTATCGCTCCTGAAAAGTATCTGGTTCTGCCCCGCATCCTCCCACACCGGAAAACCCTCTTTTGTCCGGGGAGTATGGCCGTCCAGCAATCTATCTATTTCAGCAAAACATCCATCATAAAGGTTCATCGTCACATGCGGCGCTCTCTCTTCCTTTTATCGTATATCTTGCTGAGATGCGGCTCCAGGGCCGCCATCAGCTTCATGTCAAGATTGAAGATATATACCGTGAACGTCAGGAAAAATAACGCCAGGACAACAGCGATCATAATACCAACGACAGTAAGTAATGTTTTCATGACTATACCCCTTTCGCCAAGCCCTTCTGGCGGGCAAACTCGGCGGCGCCGAGCGCTCCCATTAACTGCGGGTCTACAGGAAGATCGATGACCTTGATACGGAGCACTTTTTCAATGGCGTCCTTCAGCCCGGCATTCTTTGCGCATCCGCCAGTAAGCGTTATCCTGTCGACGGCGCCCGCCTTTTTCGCCATTACGAAGCAGCGTTTTGCCACGGAATACTGGATACCTGCCGCGATCTCCTCCATAGGCTTTCCTTCCCCGACGAGGGAAATGACTTCGCTTTCCGCAAAAACCGTACACTGCGATGTGATCGGGATCACGTTCTTTGCCTTGAGCGAAAGGTTCGAGAATTCCGTGAGATCCATTTCGAATGCCCTTGCCATTGCCTCGAAAAAGCGGCCCGTGCCTGCGGCGCATTTGTCGTTCATCGCGAAGTTGAGGACTGTCCCGTCCTTGTCGATCGCGATACCTTTTACGTCCTGTCCGCCGATATCTATGATCGCCCTGACAGTGGGATCCGTAACGTGGACGCCCATGGCATGGCAGCTGATCTCTGAAATGTTTTCATCGGCAAATGGGACCTTGTTCCTGCCGTAGCCCGTACCTACAAGGTATGCAAGGTCTTTCGCGGAATCAAGCCCGGGAACCCTGGCTATGGCCTGCTTCAATGCCTCTTCCGCGCTCAGGACCGCATTGATCCTGCTCTTGAGCGTTACATCCGAAACGATCTTCCCGCTCTCATCTATGATCACGCACTTCGTGTAAGTACTTCCTGCATCGCATCCGCCAAAATACTTCATGATTGACCTCCTTTATTACCAGCTCATTGCGTCGTCTATAACTTCAAGCGAAGGATCGAGAGGTTCTTCGTGCAGGACCGAACGCATATAGCGGTTTATATCGTCACGGATACTCTGCCTCGAAACGACCCTCGGATCCATAAGGTCGTGATTGACCCAGATAAGCCTTACTCCGTGTTCCCTTGCGCGCTCTTCGAAAAGTCCGTGCATTCCGTTAAGAGCCTTGCAGCTTATGTGCTCCCAAAGGATCACAAGGTCAGCGTTGTAATATTCGACGAACCTCCACAGATCGTCGAGAAGAAGCTCGTACCCGCCGTGGGTACGGTTGCGCATGATCATTTCCTGGTAAAGCTTTGCTATGTCGTAAATTGCCTGTTCAGGGTCATCTTCCGATATTTCGTCGAAATAAACGAGGCTCAGCATGTCGACCAGCGGAAGTATGCCCCAGCAGTTCTGGAGCCATGGGAGGAAATCTGTATAGTACTGGGCCTGGACTCCCCATATGATCGCGCGGTGGCGGTATTCCGGAATGATCATTTCCTTTCTCTCAAATGCCTTTTTTGCAAGTGCGGTGATCCTTCTGTCCGCCTCGACGAATTCCTGCGAACGGCCTGCAACCGCCATATATGTCGTTTCAGAGTACAGGGCAAGGTTTGCCCCGATGACCTGGGGGTATTCGGTCCTCGACATCTCCATCCAGCCGACACGGTGCCTGGTTTCCTCGTTGAAGCGTTTTGCGCACCTGAAATACGCGTCCCAGTCCCATTTTTCGCCGGTATTCTCCTCGATGAATTTTATCGCGTTCCTTATTTCCTGCGCTGCGTACTCCTGGACGCCTTCTTCCGTATGGCGCAGCGGAGCGGCTATCTGGAAAGTGGGGATCCCTTCTTCCTCGTATCTCTTTGCAAGTATGGCGTTCCCCAGCAGAGAACCGTCGCAGGTAGTGTTGCACTGGATAGCGCATGCGCCGAATATCGGAATATCGTCATCGATGCAGACGCCTGCTTCTGCTGCCGGCATCGGGCAGACATCGCCCGGCATGCCCATCTCCTGGACAACATCCAGGTAATGCGTAACGCCGTCTCCCCGCAGGAGGACCGACACATAGACCGCGGCAGTTTCCCAGCTTACTGCCATGAGATTCGGGAATCCGCACATGATGTGGAACATTTCGTTTTCATCGAGAACGACGATCTTCTTAGAAAACTCTTTGTCGTTGCCGCAGTTTTTATCTGCCCGGAACACTCTCGTCAAGAGCAGTGCAACGTCTTTCGCGACGAGGTCGTACTCCTCGCGCGCTATCCGCAGATGGGTGCCACGAAGTCCGGCCGTATGCCTGTCGATCATCTGCGGAACAGCCAGGTAATTCAGCATCCAGCGATAGCGCAGGAAGCCCTTCAGGTTTGCCGGTTTCATCATAAATCCGGCGAGCATGCCCATGATCTTGAGCCATCGCCAGTAATCGTACAGCGTATCCTTCAGCCCGCGCCACTCGCGGCGTTTTCTTACTTTACCCCCGCTGTAAAGGTTTCCAAGTTTTTCACTTCCGATTTTCCTGCCCATATCTAGTTGCTCCCTGTATCTCCTTTATTTCTTTGATACTCCCTGGATCTTCTTTATCTCGATGCTTTCAACGAAGGCCTGGACCCTCGTGCGAAGCTGGCCTGAGTTGCCTACGGCGTACGGACGGTCGATGGAAAGAACCGGATAATGGTAGTCTTCGCGAAGGGCATAAGTGCTCGTCATCCTTTCATATGCCCACGGGTCGCAGAACTTCATCTGTTCGACAATGATCCCGTCAGCATTGTACTCTTTTGCGATTTGGTTTATATATTCCTTCCGGTACAGCACCTTGCTGATATTCATCTGCCTGGGGCACAGGCTCTCAGTCATGTAGTGGCGGCATATCCCCGTCAGGGCATCCTCCGTATCGCTGAGACGTATCTCTTTCCTGCCGGGAAGCGAACCGAAGCAGAACCTGTCCGCCACGACAAGCGCTCCCGATTCCTCGACCAGTTTGACCATGTCGATGTCGTCGATCTCTGAGCCGACGAGGGCGACCCTGGCCCTGTATTTCTTCTTGCTGTCGGGTTCTCTTGTCTTTATCTCCTCAAGGGTCTCTTCAAGCATGCCAACAAGCATGTCTTTAGGGCATACGTAGGTCGCCATGCAGATCACATGGAACTCGTAACCTGTTATCCTCGGGTTTTCCTCCTTGCGGAAATCCCCGATTTCATTGATGATGCGGCAGACCCTGTTAAAATCACTTACGGCTTTCCTCAATGCCCCGTCGGATGTATCGATGCCGAAATGCTCCGAAAGCGCGCCAAGGATCTTTGTGCGGCATTCCGAAACGTACAGGTTGAGAGCGTTTTCGTCCACTTTCATCGGGACTTCGAGGTATTTGAAGAAGAAACCCTCCTTGTCCATCGTTTTGAGCAGTTCCATATTCTCGACACAACGGTTTATCATGGTGCAGCCGTCCGGTGCTATCAGGCAGTCGAGGAAACGGTATCCGCCCTCGAGCGCACGCTCGAGCAAAGCCCTTGTATACTCGCAAAGGAAACTTGTCAGGTAATATGTGCCCATATCGATGGAACCCGTTCTCGGGGCCCGGAGACGGACCGGGAATATCCCGGGCAGTTCAAGCAGCACCTCCGGTATCTGGTAGCAGACGCTGCCGACGCACTTCCTGCCCTGGGCCTGTGCCTTGCGCACAAGCTCGTTGTTTGCGTCATCAAGCAACTGTTCGAAATAGTAAAGATGTTTTAAGTCCTTCATACCTCTCTCCTGGTCATACGATAATTCCAATATTGTTAAGGGCTTTACGCGCACCTTTGACTATTTCCGATCCTTCCGGAAGCGCAAAGATGGTTCTGCCCATGATATCGTTCATCGTCATCAGCCTGTCATCCGGGATGCAGGCCAGCAGGTCCATATCAAATTCAAGTGAATCGCAGACAGACATGTCGGGAACACGGTTTATTATAAGTCCGCTTCTATCATACATAACAAGATCGGATGCAACTTTGCTGATCGTGCGGGCTACGCCAAGTCCTTTGCGGCTTGCATCTGAAACGAGTATAAGATGCGTCACCTTTTCCATCACCCGCCTGTTGACCTGTTCGATGCCCGCTTCGCCGTCAATGACGACATAGTCGAATGCCCCGGCGATCATGTTTATAATTTCCTTAAGATATGAATTCACCTTGCAATAGCAGCCGGCCGCCTCCGGGCGTCCGATCGCAAGGAAAGAAAAGCTGTCATTTTCAACAAGGGCGTCAAACATCCTGTAACGTGCTTCTCCGAGGAGTTCAACAGCAGTTTCGGGCTTGCCTGCCTCGGCAGTGTCCACAAAGGCTTTCCTGATATCGTCGACCGTCGAAGCCACCTCGACCCCCAGGGCGGTTGACAGTCCAATGGCAGGATCAGCGTCGATCGCGAGTATTTTTTTATTCGGATAACTCTCAATCAAAAGTCTGACTATAGCGGCGGAAATGGAAGTCTTTCCGACACCTCCCTTTCCGACCACGGCGATGATAACAGGCTTTTTTGAGTCTTTTCCCACGGCATCCACCCCGACCGTTATACCTGTGTACGAATGATCACATAGCCTTCCGTAAGATCAGCTTTTTCAAGGCTGCCTTCGATCTCACAGGTGCGGTCCATAAGATCGGTAAGTATTACCTTTCCGTCACGGCACTCGATGAACACAACATTTTTCATGATTATTTTCTCAGGAAGCATTTCATTCCTGTAAGCAACCGAAAGACACATGCACTATCTCCCCGCGATGGCATTGAGTGCAAGAGAAAGCTTCCTGTTCGCCGCCTCAAAATCCCAAATGGCTTCCTTCACAAAACAAAAAGCTTCGCCCTCGTCTTCTTTGCCAAGCTTTTCGGCAAGTTCGAAAAGTTCTTTCGCATGTGAAGCATTATGGTCAACCATATATTCAATAAGCGCGACAAGCTCATCCTTGCTGCTTATATCGGCGTGTTCGTGCTGGTGGCAAATGCTTTCCATCTTGTAATATCTCCCTTTTTATGCGTAAAAAAATCCCTTTTTGGCCATCAACATACAGTATGTGTCTGTTTTTGTTACATTTTTAACAGATCATCTATTATAATTATGCAACATTTTTCGACAAAGTCAATATGCTATAAAAACCATCTTCGTAAGGCATCGGCATCCCCCATGGGGGCTTGTACCGATCCTTATATTTGCTAGGATATAAACATACCTGGATCGATCATCAGCGCAGGCTTGATTTTATAGAAATAAGTCAATTGGACCGCAGGTCCAGGAGAAGAACGGTGTTGTAAAATGCGGAAATCAAAGATGATATTTAATCGTGCAGAGACGAATATGCCCGTTATCATTCTGATATTGGTCATATTGTCGGCAGCAACGATACTGTTTGCAGTCGGGATCGGACCGATACCCGTTTCACCGGATAAAGTACTTAAAATATTGGCCAGCCGCATTCCCGGGCTGAGGAGTATTCCGCGCACATGGGAACAGCTTGACCAGAACATCGTACTCGGGCTGCGCCTGCCCAGGGTGCTGCTGGGTATGGTCGTTGGAGCTTCACTGGCTGTCACCGGTGTGGCCATGCAGGCGCTTGTGCGCAATGACCTGGCCGACCCGTTCGTCCTGGGAGTATCTTCGGGCGCCTCGGCCACGGCGACGCTGGGAATGATTTTCGGAGCATTCTCTTTCCTCGGGAAGTACTCGCTGCCCGTCAGCGCTTTTATCGGCGCGGCTTTGACCATAGTCCTGGTATATACCATATCCCGTGTCCGCGGACGTATCAATATCACTCAATTGCTTTTATCCGGCGTGGCTGTTTCCATGTTCATGGACGGAGTAACGAGGATCATCACTCTCAGTGCGCCGAATGCGCTTGGGCTGCATAACGCATCATTCTGGATGTCGGGCAGCCTGGCGGGAGCAAAATGGGAATATCTCTCTTTACCGCTTGTGATATTGCTGGTTTGCATGTTCGTACTGATGATAAATTATCGCGGGTTGAACCTGCTGCTACTTGGCGATGAAAGCGCAGGAGCGCTAGGGGTCGATGTGCGGCGGCTGCAGAAACTCCTTGTGCTCGTTGCGTCGCTGATGGCAGGCTTGACCGTCTCTGTCAGCGGAACGATAGGTTTTGTCGGGCTAATGGTGCCGCATTTCACCAGGCTGCTGGTGGGAGGGGACCATCGGAAAGTACTGCCGGTTTCAGCATTAGCAGGCGGTATCTTCGTCGTCTGGACAGATGTTGCGGCAAGGATGCTCCTGGCCCCCGAGGAACTGCCCGTCGGCGTCCTTACAGCGATCATCGGCGGTCCTGTATTTATATGGATGCTTAAAAGGAACAGCGGGAGATGGAGACAGTAAAGGAAGGGATCAGGGCAATGCGCCTGCAAATTGAGAACCTTACGTTTTCCTACGGCGAAAAAAATGACATAGATGATATCGCACTTCATGTGAGCAAAGGCGAATTCGTGGGCCTGATCGGGCCTAACGGCAGCGGTAAATCTACAGTACTGAAGAACATATACAGGGCTTTGGCACCTGACAGCGGCGTGATCATGCTCGACGGAGAGGACTTGTCGGCGATGAGCCATAGAAAATCTGCGCTGAAACTCGGAGTTGTCGGACAGGAAAACGATGTTCCCTTTGATTTTCTTGTGGAGGAAATCGTCGCAATGGGGCGGAGTCCCCATAAAAAGCTGTTCGACATCGACAACGCCCATGATAAATATATGGTTCGGCACGCTTTGGAACACATGGGCATGGAAGGTATGGCAAAGCGAAGTTACCGGCACCTGTCCGGCGGTGAAAAGCAGCGTGCCATCATTGCACGGGTGATTGCGCAGGAATGCGATTTTTTCCTGCTGGATGAGCCTGCAAACCACCTGGATATCAGTTATCAGCTGCAGATATTCGACCTGGTCAAAAGGCTCAAAGTAACGGTCCTGGCAGCTATGCACGACCTGAATATGGCAGCGCTTTACTGCGACCGCATATATGTCCTGAAGGAAGGCAGGATCATATTGAAGGGCACACCCGAAGAAGTATTCACACCTGAAAATATTTATGACGTATTCGGTGTTCTAAGCGATGTTGCGGTACACCCGGTAACAGGCAAAATATCGATAACCTTTATACCTGCCGGTATAAACGCACAGACCGGCAAAAACGCATAGATGCCTATTGAAACTCTGCACTTGCTGAACCCGGCACTTCAGGAAGGTGAGATTATGGAAAAATCTTTGAGAGCTTATGTAATCCTTGCATTGGCACTTTCATTTATGTTGGCGGCATGCGGAGGCACAGCCGGGAACTCGGCCGGGACGCCGGAGGTCCCATCCGATGCCGGCGGATCTTCCGGTCCATATCCCATGACCTTTGACAATTATGGGAGAGAAGTCACTATTGCATCAAAACCTCAAAAGGTGCTGACACTGGGCCCCAACTGCACGGAGCTGTTTGTCGCGCTTGGCCTGACGGACCGTATCGTCGGCACCAGCCTCAAAAACCACAGCCGCGGACCATTGCCCGAATACTCGGAGGATTTCGCCAGAATCCCTGTGCTAAACTACGGCTCCGCCACCCGGGAAGCAGTCATTACAAGCGGAGCAGATTTCATTTACGGCATCGACTGGGAGTTTGGCGGCGGAGGACTGGACGTTGACGAGTTGATGGACTACGGCATCACAACGTACATGAACTGTGCCGCAACGCTCGAACAGCAGTACCGGGAAATTCTCGATATCGGTAAGATTTTCGGCATAGAGGACAAAGCAGAAGCTTATGTGCAGGACCAGAAAGCGCGCATATCGGCGGCGGCGGACAAAGTCCGCGGGCTTGAAGCACCGAAAGTGCTCGTATATGACAGCGGGAACAACGGGGTATTTACCTGCAGCGGCAGCAATTTCGAGTCTCTCCTGATAGAACTGGCCGGAGGCAGGAACCTGTTTGAAGATATGAACGATAAGGCATGGATCACGGTCAGTTACGAAGAAGTACTGGCACGGGAACCGGATGTGATCCTGATACACGATTATGATGCGCCTTCCGTTGAGGAGAAAATTTCTGAAATCAAGTCCAACAGCGTATTGGCACAACTCGAATGTGTCAGGGACGAACGTTTCGTCGTCATTGAACTGGAAAGCGTACTGCCGGGGAACCGTATGGCTTACACTGTGGAACGCCTGGCCAGGGGGTTCCACCCGGACAGGTTCTGACTTTTCCAGTACGTGCGGTTTATAAAGTCAGTTATGGACAAAGACCTTGTTGCGCGGAGCAAAACCAATTATACTGTAATTATGGCTGCACATAATTGATTTGCTGCATACCGCCGGCTTGACCGACGCAATCTGGATATATTGGACCTGAATATATTAAAATCCGGTCGTGTTTTTCCGCAGGCATGATCAAACCTGCGGAAAGCAAGTTTGTAGATTTGATAAGAAGGGCAGCCGATCAAAGCGATCCGGGAGCGAAAGCAGACATGAGAAGTATAAACAACGATAATGCAAACAATAAAAACATCAATAATGCCCATGACTCTATCGGCTCTCTAACGCATGACCATATCCATGGACATGATCATGTCCATACTCATACCGAAAAAAAAGCTATACTGAACAGGCTCTCAAAAGTAATAGGGCATTTGGAATCAGTAAAACGGATGGTCGAGAATGACCGTGACTGTTCAGAGGTGCTTATCCAGCTAAGTGCGGTAAAAGCTGCGATAAACAGCACTGCAAAAGTTATCCTCAAAGACCATATCGAGCATTGTATAGTCGATGCGGTACATTCGGATGACTGGAAGGCAATCGAGGATTTAAACAAAGCTATAGATCAGTTTATACGCTGATTCCGCCATAGGACGATTCTGTCGGCAGAGCGGTTGTCAGAAGCGCAGTTCCAAAAGTTCTATCATAATGCCGCTCATTTCATGAATAGTTATTACTGTAGCCTCAGCGGTCGCATACAAACCACCATCAAAGTCTTTTATCATAATTTTCTCATTTTGCGTTTCAGATAGCACACTGTCCGAGGTGTCAGTAAACATTGCCCATGCTTCATATCCGAATTCCTCATCGTGCACAGGGAAAGGATCGGTAAATCCGAAGCATCTTGCATAATTTATCATGACAACCATATATCATGATAATATGTAATAGTCGATTCCGGCCCCATGCCTCCTACAATACCTGCTTTTTTCATGTTTTCTCCTCCTCATATAATCAGATTTTGTCCTGTGTTCTTCAGCATCAAACCTGGTTGGCGATGCGGACATGAAAAACGGATCAGCCTGTAAAGAAACGCTTTTACAAGCCCAGCAACTTGACCGCATTTTTGTAAAAAATGGCTTCTTCGATTTCCGGTCCGAGGCCAAGATTTTTTACGCTCTGTACCGACCAGCCCTGGTCTTTCCAGGGAGAATCGCTGCCAAACAGTATCCTGTCGTATCCGTGGTTAAAAATGATTCGTTTGGCCTGCTCGCCGTCCATGATGCCGACAGCGTATGAAGTATCGAAATAGATATCCTTCCCCACGAGATGGTTTTCGACTTCATCCCAGTATTTGTATCCTCCCATATGTGCAGCCACTATCTTTCCTCCCTTAAAGCGTTTCAGCAAAGTGGCCAGCCGTTCAGGCGTGCAATGGTAAGGGGGATCGAAGCCTATATCCTCACCGGCGTGGATAGCTATGACAAGCCCAAGTTCAAAGGCAAGTTCATAGATCGGGAACATTGCTTCATCATCGACATAAAACTCCTGGTACTCAGGATGGAATTTTATACCCCTGAGCCCAAGCTCCTTAATGCGCTTCAGCTCGCTCTCCCAGTCCTCACAGA
>ENA-OWPA01000884-OWPA01000884.1-bioreactor-metagenome-genome-assembly--contig:-NODE-884-length-27716-cov-13.020623_pt1 | contig 27716 bp, 29 predicted proteins | sample MGYA00238139_ERZ651803 | MGnify/ENA primary metagenome ERZ651803 (study PRJEB26909, sample SAMN07631231) | bioreactor metagenome | isolation source: Switchgrass digestor | place: USA: Dartmouth... | reverse complement strand
ATGTTTTCTCTTTTCCATAGTTCCATTCTAACTTATTTGGGCTGTTTTGTCTGTCTTAATTTTTGGTATCATTATAAATTATGAGGTAGAATATAAAAAAGCTATTCAAGGAGTTTCTACCGAAATTGAAGTTAGATCTATTATTGATAGTAAATTCTTACGTTATTATGTTGCAAAGATATGGGTAGGTGATCCGGAAAACCGAATCCAGATTGATACAGAAAGTCTTAGTAAGTTTGATTTCCAATTTCTTGATGCTATACGTGATGTTGAGCGTGATATGTATTCTGGTAAAAATGCACTACTAAAAAATGTAATTGATTTTTTTTTGGACTATGATATTAAGTCAAATAAAAATATCTCTCATGATGAACAAGTCAAACAAATTGAAGCTCGAAAAAATAATTTTGAAACAACCTCGGAAAGATTAGTTGCAATTATCCAAAATCGATTAAACCTTGGAAAAGATAAGATATTATCGTATGCAAAAGAAGTTGGAGCATTATTTGATAATTATGAGCCGGATTTCGAAGGAGATATAACTGAAAATGAAATATATTCAATTTTACAGTTAATAGTTAAACAGAAAACAGGAATAAGTATACCCATAACACATAACGGATTAGGTTATAATAACCTAATCTATATGTCACTATTATTAGCTAAAATGCAAGTCGATTCCGACGGGAATTATTTAGATAGCAATGCTAAAGTTTTTCCTATTTTAGCAATAGAAGAACCAGAAGCACATCTACATCCCACAATGCAACTTCAACTAGTAAAATTTTTAAAAGCAAATTTAAAAGATAGAAAAGTAAGGCAAATTTTTGTAACATCACATTCAACACATATTACTTCTTCTGCTGAATTAGATGATATTATTTGTCTCTATAAAATAAACGATGAAACTAAGGTATCTTATCCAGGAAAAGTTTTTTACCAGTTGAATTCAAGTAGTAAACTAGAAGAAAAATTAGAGAGCAAAAAGTATGTTCAAAGATTTCTAGATGCTACCAAATCAAATATGCTATTTTCTGAGAAAATTATATTTGTTGAAGGTATTTCCGAGCAATTATTAATACCCGTTCTGGCTGAATATATGGGTAAATCTCTAGAAGATTATCATGTTTCGGTTATTAACATTGGCGGAAGATATTTTGAACATTTTCTTTATTTATTTGACTGCAATAAGGATTATACTCTTAGGAGAAAGGTTGCATGTATTACTGACCGTGATCCTGTTAGAAGACTAAAAAATGATACAAAGTTCAAAAAATGCTATCCTTATGAACTAAATATCGATTTAGATAATTATGAATACAAGACGAACTCTATAATGGAAAAATATGAAGGAAATAAGCATCCAACAATTCGCGCATTTCTTCAAGACTCTATTTATGGAAAAACACTAGAATATCAATTGGCATTTGAAAATGAAACAAATGAGCTGCTTATAACTCCTTCTTTAGAGAATAAAGAAGAAATAAAGAGGCTAATGGAAATGATTAAGCTGAATAAGCCTGTTAGAGACATACTAAATGCCTTGGGGGAAGGAAAAGAAAATGAAAGAATTAAAAACTCTATTCTACGCTTAAATGATGAAAAGCTGTGGACGGATGATAAAAAGAAAAAGGCAATAATTGCTTCCAGATATTTGAATTGTGTAAATAAGGGTGAAAATGCCCTAGAACTTGCCACTATACTTAAAGATAATCTTTCTAAAAAAGGAACAGAATCATATATTGACTTTAATGTGCCTAGTTATATAAAGAAAGCTATAGAATGGGTGTGTGAAGATATATGATAATTACATCGCATGCTTTAATAGATATAGAGAAATGTTTTAAAGTTGAGGCCGGACCTGGAGCCGGAAAAACAGAATTTCTTATAAATCACATTAAAAATGTACTTCATAATTCTAAAAGACTGGATAAGACTAGAAAAATTGCTTGCATTACATACACAAATGTAGCTGCTCAAACCATTGTAAGTAGACTAGGTAAAGGTGCATCTAATAGAGTTGAAGTCTCTACCATTCATAGTTTTCTTTACAAACATGTTGTAAGACCTTATCTTCATTTTATTTCTTCGGAGTATGATGTTAACCTTAAGAAAGTTAGAGGGCATGATGATTTTTTTATAAACAGAAAATATGTTTATGATTGGCTTGATGGAAAAGAGTTTGAAGCTTTAAAGGGTAAATTTAATAGAAAATCACTTAAGTTTATATTTTATGAAGCGTTAAAGGAATGGCTGCTTTCAATCAGGTGTACATGTGACAATGATAGAGTTTTCTATATATGCGATAATAAAAAAGCTTTGCAAAATAATAAAAACCAAAGAACAAGAATACCAAATGAAACTCTGTTAATATTGTCAAACTACTTACTTGAATTAAAAAAGATCTATTGGAAAAATGGAAAGCTCGACCATAATGATATTTTGTTTTTTTCGTATATTTTAATTGAAAAATACCCATTTATATTGGAAATACTTAGGGCAAAGTTTCCTTATATTTATGTTGATGAATATCAGGATACAAATCCTATACAAACTTTTATTTTAGAAAGGATAAGAGAAAAAGAAACTATAGTCGGAGTTATAGGTGATAGGGCTCAATCCATATATTCATTTCAAGGTGCAATGCCTACTTTGTTTGATTCTTTTCATGTTGATGCAAACTGTGAATTTACAATTGAAGAGAATCATCGCAGTACGAAAAAAATTATAAGCTTATTAAATGCTGTTAGATCTGATATAATGCAAAAGGGAGTAGATAGTACTATCGAAGGTGAAAATATTGTTTTAGTCATAGGAGACAGGAATGATGCATTTAGAATGGCATATGATTGTTGCGGAGGTGTTTTACAGTCGCTTTCGAGAGATAATACTACCGCTAATGCACTAAAAAAAGATTTTGAAGAGACAAGCATGAATACTAAACTTTTGAATAAATTTGAAGAAAGCGACAGTGACGACTATAGGAGACAACGAATATGGTCATTTATCCAAGCTGTAGAGTTATCATTTAACAACAATTATAAAGAAGCATTAAAAAAAATTGAATGGATATTTTCAAATGAAAATAATTCCCGAAAAGCAGCAATAGCCTCACTATCAAAACTGCTCTTATATTACAAAGACTTCTGCAATAAAATGCTAATTGACTTCTATCATACTATATGTTCTATAACCGGACTAAAATTGACTGGTTTTAGAGAAGGTAACGCTAAAAAATTCTATGATAGTACTCCATATAAAAGTCTTGCGATATGTGTTGATATTGTTGATGATACAAGTTCGCATATAACTATTCATAAAGCGAAAGGAGCAGAGTATGATAATGTTATAGTTTTTAATGATGAATTAAAATCTTTTTTACTTTCTCCTAACCTGCAAACAAATGAGGAGCATAGAATTATTTATGTTGCTCTAAGTAGGGCTCGGAAACGATTATTTCTTTATTTAGAAGATTTGTCTAAGGAGGAAGAAAAAACAATAAAAACTAAATATAAATACATTAAAGTTATAAGACTGTAGGCTGATAAATGTTTGAGACTGTAAAAAATTTTGTGTATGGGAGCGAGGAAATACTCTTTTCTGGTAAGGATTAGTATTAAGAAACCAGGAAGGAATATTTTTATGAGTGCATTACCCAAAGAAGTCATTCGGGAAATAATTCGAGGACAAAACTTAAAAATGCCGGTGAAGTCTTAAGCTTCCTTAAGGATTCATTCAGAGATATCCTGCAAGAAATGCTTGAAGGCGAAATGGATGCCGCTTTGGGATATTCTCGGGATGAAGCCAGTTCCAAGACCACAGACAATAGTCGCAATGGGTATACAAAGAAGACAGTCAGAAGCGAATTGGGTCCAATTGAACTGGACATACCGCGAGATCGGAAAGGAGAATTTGAACCTAAAATCGTCCCCAAATACAAGAGAGATGTGTCAGGGATAGAGGAAAAAGTGATCTCCCTTTACGCAAGATGTCTTTCAACAAGGGATATACATGACCAAATCAAGGATTTGTACGGTGTAGACATTTCCGCGGAAATGGTCAGCAGGATTACAGAGCGCATAGTACCTGAAATCAGGGAATGGCAGAACCGGCCACTTGAAAAGATATATCCATTTATCTTCATGGATGCAATCCATTACAAGATTCGCGATGAGTCTTGTGTGATGAATAAGGCTGCCTATGTCGTGATTGGTGTAAACATTGAAGGAATGAAAGATATACTTGGGATATGGATAGGCGACAGCGAGAGTTCAAAATTTTGGCTTGGCATATTAAATGAGCTAAAGAACCGGGGAGTAGAAGATGTTCTTCTGTTCTGCGTAGATGGCCTGACAGGAATTAAAGAAGCTATTACTGAGGCATTTCCAAAGGCCGAGATACAGAGATGCATCATACATCAACTGCGCAATTCTTTCAAATATGTGTCCTACAAGGACTTGAAGTCATTTTCGAAGGATTTTAAGACCTTTTATACAGCGCCTACTGAAGAAGCTGCGATGGAAAGACTGATTGACCTTAAATCGAAATGGGGCAGGCAATATCCTTATGCATTCAGGAGCTGGGAAAACAATTGGGAAGCAATTAGCCCATTTTTCAAATATCCCAATGAGTTCCGAAAGATTATCTACACTACAAATATTATTGAGAGTGTAAACCGGCAGTTCAGAAAGGTCACAAAGACAAAATCAATATTTCCTTCAGATGCTTCCCTTGAGAAAATGCTTTACTTGGCGACAAAGAGTGTTACCAGGAAATGGACGCAGCGTTACCGTAATTGGGATCAAGTCTTAAGCCAATTAATGATAATGTATGAGGATAGGCTTTTAAGATATCTGTAAATCCGTTTCCACCGCCTGGCAAGGCTGATCCATTGCCGGACGGGCTAGACCTACAATGCATTTTCACCGCTTAAATTGTAGGTATAGTCCGTCCATCATGAATAATTATGGACCAAGATATACATATTAAAGCATAAAAATTGATGTTTTGGAAATAATTTTTCTGGTGGTACTTTTAAATCATTGCATTACATAAGCTGGTCCTATATACCAGAAAAGTGGTAAATCCATTCCATACACAAAAATCTTTACACTCCCAAATGTTTAATGCCTGAACTTTATATAGCCTATTCAATAATATAACAAAAGCACTTTGTGCTGTCTCATGAATTACGCTCACCTGTTAGTTCAACCTAGTTTTTTTCATCTAGAAATTAAAGGTTTTCTGCCATCCGCCATGCAGGACAGGTGACAGAAAACCTTTTACTGTTTCGCTTCGCTGTTCAGCCTCGCTCGGAATCCCTTCATTCGCCGTCAAGATATTCTCCCATTGTGATATATCCATTTATCCAGGGCTTCTTCAATAGCATTACCAGGAAGGTAATCCTCAAATTCAGGATATGCTAGCGTAATTATTTCTTCAGCTTCCCTGTAATTACCTATAAACTCCAAAGCGTATTGTATATTTTCTGGAATATAATCAATGAGCTGTTCAGTCATATCCAGTAAGGTTGCCTTATCCTGAATATATGGGATATTTTTAAGGGTGAAATAGTATGAGTCATAGTCCGCCCAGACCGGGATGGGCAAATGGTCAACTTTTTCAGCATTAAATGTTTTATCGAACTGTTCAAGCGTTTCCATCGCTACGTTTTTATCAAACTCATAGCTGCTGGATGATGGGTCAAGCCTGCTCATGTATGATTCAATGGCAGGTTTTAGTAATCTGAGTTTGCTGAAATCTATAGCATGGTACAAGGTGTTTATCCTGTTTACATATTCAATATCAAGAGGAGTAAATTCCTTGATTTTTTCTATTTCTCTTATAGCTTTCAACTCCTCATACTGACTGAGAAAAGTCTCCGTATTGCTGCATAGCACATAACCGATTATCCCTCCGTTCTCTTCAAGCCCCGTATGCCAGTTATATAACTGGAACTGCCTGTAAACGTCAAAACAATATACTACCGTATTATAAGCATCTTTTATTATGGGGTTCAGTTCATCACCCTCCACTATAGTCACCTGAGATTCAAGGATCTTCTTCTTGTACGGATTTTTTGTAATGAGGTTTTGCCTTTCTTCAGGCGACATGCTGAAATATTCCCCGAAAGTAAGGCCTTCGGGAATCTTAAAACTCCCTGTATCATAGACAGCAAGCTTTATCTTTTCGTCAGGATATATACTATAGCCTGATCAAACAGTTCCTTGTACAATTTATCGGACACATAAAGCTTCTGGTTCTCATACAAATAACCTTCTTCCGGCAAATCCCATGAATCCCCGTTTACAACTGCTATGCCCTTATCCGCATTAAGCCTTACGACCTTTGAACCTCTAAGGAGCGCGGTTATCCCGAAATCTCCTGAATGGACCGGTATTCCCTGAAGATGAAGCATGCTTAAAAAGTCAACATAGATGTCTTCTCCGTTTTCTGTATCGCGGACAATAATGGTGTCTTTGGGAACTTTGATTTCTTCATCGTTGATTGTAATAGTAATCTTTCTTGGGAATAACCAAAAACATACTCCTCCGGCAATAAGCAAAACAAATGGAATGACAATCAGTCTGCGCCTAGTCTTGGACATTTAATCACTCCTGGTATTCGAGATGCGTATGCTGTGAAAATTATATATCCATTGTCGAATCTTATCGATATATTGAACTCAATTAAGGTTGCTCATAACGGGAAAGTGAGGCATGATGTGATATCTTAAATGTGGTTATGGAGCGCATGATTCGTATAACCTTATTCGTTATATAAAAATGTGCTTTAGGAAATAGCCTGGCGAATATTGCATAAGTATCAGCTTTATTTAAAAGTGCCTCACATCGATTTACTTTCCATAGTTGACTTTCGTGATGGACTTTGGTCTAATTTTTATCAGAATACATCAATCTGGTTGAGGTAAGTCGGATAGCTCCTCTGAAAGCTGAACCAGTTACTGAATCAGCAAGCGTTAACTTTGCCGGAGACGAACACGAAACCGTAAAGAAAGCAACGTTGATGACCGACCGAAATCTAGCTGCTCATGTCCGGTGGGTTGCGATAAAGTACCTTATAGAGGTTGACCTGCGCCCGAGCGGCAAAATTGTGAAGTATGAAATTGGCGATTAAAGGTCGGTATAAGACTGTTATACCTGTGGTAGTAGCTGTTGCTGCTATCGGCGATAAAGTAGGTATATCCAGTGGTATAAATATCTCAATCCGTACCGGTGATGTATGGGCGCTATAGTAAATACGGGAGATAACCATTTGAGCGGGAGATACTGCTTTGACCTTTGAATTTACGGAAGCCATGACCACCTTAAAATGTTTAGCATATAATATTTGGAATAGAAAGCCGCAAAATGTCTTTGCTAAAAGAAATATCTAAAATGATAAGTCCACAGGGTTTCAGGAGGTACATATGAAACGAGTGCTTTTATGTCTTACTTTGGCGTTTATCGTAGTCAGTTGTATTACACCCACAGCTTTAGCACAGGAGGATAAGGCGATTTCAGTCCTTGTTGACGGATTACCGGTTATTTTTGATGTTGAACCAATAATTCAGAACGGCAGAACTCTTGTGCCGTTCCGGGCCATTGCCGAAGCATTGGGCGTGCAAGTAGGCTGGGACGGAGAAAATCAGACAGTCATTGCCACGGATGGCGAAAAGATTGTCAAACTACAAATTGGAAACAAAACAGCCTATTGCAATGAAGACCCTATTACCTTGGACGTTCCTCCGGTGATTTCAGGCGGCAGGACTATAATCCCTTTACGATTTTTTGGCGAGGCATTCAACTGTAAAGTAGAGTGGGACGGAGTGAACAGGACGGTCAAAATTACTTCTCCGCCGAAAGATATGTCCGTAATAGGTTTTTATGCGCTTGGCGATAGCAGCACAAGCAGCTGGACCAACCTTTTTGGGGTTCCATATCCGGATACTGCTGCTGGAAATACTGACATAGTGGACGAACTTGCACTTGGCTGGTATAGCCTTGATAAAGACGGTAATCTGCTTACGAAAAGCAGAACCGGCTGGCAAAGACCGGATGGTTGGGAAGATGTCCTGGAAGCTGCAAAAAAGTACGGACTGGTTACCGAAATGGTGGTGCACGTCACTGACGGAGACGGCACATTAACATCATTGCTGAGCAATGACGCTGCCATGATTGCGGCAACCGGCAACATAATCAGGGAAGCGGCATTGTATCAGGGTATAAACCTGGACTTTGAAGGTTTAGGTTACAGTGAAGAGGGCGAACAGCTGCTGAAAACGCAGGGTGCATTTAACACGTTTGTCCGGCTTCTGGTTGAACAGGCAGATAAGGCAGGGCTTAAGCTGACGCTTACACTGCACGCACCTAACAGTGTTTATAAGGGTTATGATTATAAAACTTTGTCGGAATATGCTGACAGAATCATAGTCATGGCTTATGACTATGGCACCAAGCCGGAACCAAACGCACTTGTCATCCAGGCAGTTGAACAGGCGTTAAAATGTGTACCGAAAGAAAAACTAGTGCTAGGCATTTCAATACCTAACGAAACTCCGGAGAGTCTGTTTTCAAAGGTCGGAATTGCCAAAAGGTACCAACTTGAGGGAATTGCCCTTTGGAGGCTTGGCCTTCTGACAGACGAAAAGTGGGGCACGTTGAAATCAGCGGTGACGCTAAAGACAGATAACACTAACGATTAATAGCCCTGACCTAGACAAAATCAACAGGATGGGCACAGAGCCCATCCTGTTTTTTTAATTTAACTTTTCAGATATTCATTTCATTTAATGACATTACGGATTCAGATGTGATTTCCTTTACGAATCCATCGTCAAAGGGTGATTTTAGCCCCGATGATTTCAGAAGATCGATAAATGTCATGGTTCCTGCCTTCCTGCTGAAACTCAGATATTTTTCCCATGCAGCCTTATAGTCCTTTACCAGCAGACTTCTGAACTGAAGGGCGCATATCTGGGCCAGGCAGTAATCGATGTAATAGAACGGCGCCGTATAGATGTGGTTTTGCCTCTGCCAGGTTCCGCCTTTGCCGAAGAACGGGTCATCCTCGTAATCCAGATATGGCTGGTACTGTTTTTCAAGCTTCAGCCATGCTTCCTTGCGCTCCTTTGGCGTCATGTCAGGGCTTGAGTAAATGACATGCTGGAACTCGTCAACCAGGCATCCGTACGGAATGAAGAAAAGCGCGCTGCAAAGGTGCATGTAATTGTATTCCGCCGTTTTGTCCCCGAAAAAGAGGTCCAGCCACGGCATTACGAAGAATTCCATCGGCATGGAATGAACCTCGCATCCGTCCTGAGTAGGGAATTTATATTCCATTATCTCCATGCCTCTTGTTAGGTAGCTGTTGAAGGCATGGCCACATTCATGGGTCAATACCTCCACGTCACCGCTGGTCCCGTTGAAATTGGCAAAGATGAAGGGTGAATCATAAGTGTAGATATAGGTCATGTATCCACCGGGTGCCTTGCCCTTGCGGCTTAGAACGTCCATAAGCTCGTTGTCAAGCATGAACCGGAAGAACTCACCGGTCTCAGGTGACAGATTGTCATACATGCGGCGGCCGGCTTCGAAGATTTCTTCAGGAGTTCCCTGCGGTTCAGGGTTTCCGTCCCTGAAGTACAAGGGGATATCGATGTATGTCAGCTTTTCAAGGCCGAGCCTTTCACGCTGTTTTTCGCGAAGACTGCAGGTTATGGGTACAAGGTGCCGTTTAACCTGATTTCTGAAGCGCGCCACATCGTCAGGACCGTAGCAGTTGCGCCCCATTCTGATATAGCCGAGTTCGACGTAGTCCCTGTAACCAAGCTTCCTCGCCATGGACGTGCGCACTTTCACAAGCCTGTCGAAGATGTCGTCAAGCTCCTTTTCATGGTCAATGAAAAACTCGGTCCTCTTTTGGAAGGCACCCTTTCTGATGCTGCGGTCGGAAGACTCCATGTACGGTCCAAGCTGTGAAAGGTTGAGTACCTTCCCCTGGTATTCAAGCTGAGCCGATGCCATGAGCTTTGAATATTGAGTGATAAGCCTGTTTTCCTCCTGAAGCTCGGGAACAATAACCGGGTCAAAAGCCTTTATCTCAAGCTCGGCATTCCTGAACAAAAGGCTGCCGAGACTTTTTTCGAGTTCAGCGCGGAAAGGTGAGGAAACAAGTGCTTTATAGAACCTGTACTGAAGCTCACCGATAAGTGGCTCGTTTTCATCCATGAATGCCTTTTCCTGCTCATAGAACCTGTCTTCGGTGTTTATGGAATTTCTGATGAATGCGAGGGTGGACATGTCAGTAAAATTCCTTTTCAGCACCGTAAAGGCCCTGTGGGCTTCAAGCTGCTGTGCATGGCTTTTTGCCCCTTCAACTGACTTTATTATCTCTTCAGCATCTTTTTTTAAAGCTTCAATGTCAGGACGCTCATAAGGCATCTCTGAAAAGCGCATAGAAACCATCCTTTCACATAACAAGCGCGAAAAATCCTGCACTAAATTTTGGCTTTACCTATTATAACCCATTTCCTTCCGCATCAACAGGATGAATGCGGCGGGACTGAATCCGACAATACAAAACAGGGTAATTTATATAATAAGTTTTTTTGTCATTCTTCTGTTTTCTTTAAGGTTGAATTTGGTATTATATAGAAAAGATTAACAGGATGGAGCTGATGAAATTGGGCGATAAGTCCAGGGATTATGAAACCGAGCTTTCCATGCTGTGTCATCAAGCTGGTTCTGAAATCCGGTATACATCCGGTGGAAGGAATACCGATGGTTTGTGAGGATATCTCAGACCCGGGAATGAAGAAGGCAATTGAACTTGTAAGAGACGAGGTTGCAAGGGGATCATCGCTCCATTCGGCTTTTGAGGCATCCAGAGCCTTTCCGGCCTATATGACCGCCATGATAAGGGTCGGTGAAAAAACGGGAATGCTGGAAGCAGTATTTGACGGGCTCAGCAGCTTCTATGAAAATCAGGCGGAAATCAAAAGGAAGATACGAAACGCCGTTACATATCCTCTGGTTCTGGCAGCCTTTATGCTTGGAGTTATTGCGCTTATCTCGTTCAAAATCATACCGGTTTTTACAGAAGTACTGACATCGCTTGGCGGGGAGATTCCCGCACAGGCAGGATTTTTCATGGCACTTGGAAATGCACTTGAAAAGGGATTCTTCGTTTTAATTGCAATAATAGCTGTTCTGGCTGTCCTTATCTTTGCGTTAAAACGTACCGGAAGGTTTGACAGGTTCAGGGTCGAAAACCCGATAACAGGAGGAATATACAGGAAGATTATCACCTCCAGGTTCAGCGGCGCCATGGCTCTCACCCTGAAAAGCGGGCTTACGCTGACCGAGGGTTTTGCACTCGTTTCAGACGTCCTTGACAACAGCTATGTCGCCGGCAAAATCAGACGGGCGGTGGATGAGGTTAATGCCGGAAAGCCTTTCTGGGAGGCGCTTAAGGATACATACCTTTTCCCGGCAGTGTTTATAAGGCTTGTCAGGACCGGTGAAAAAACAGGAAGCCTGGATACAATGATGGAGAGAATCTCGCACACATGGCGGACGGAGGCTGACACGGCACTCGGACGCCTCATAAATGCCATAGAACCTGTATGCGTAACCGTTCTGTCCGTTGTGCTGGCAGGTGTGCTGCTTTCGGTTATCCTGCCGCTTGTCAGCATTATGGCTTCCATAGGATAGGATGAAATGAAATGAGACAAAGCCCGGTATATCTCAGGTTCTTCATGCTGGCTGTAGCGCTTGTAACTGCTCTGGTATGCATGGCGTGCATGGATTCGTTCTGGAATAATGCTAAAAGTTCACAGACAGAGGATATGAGAAAGGCCATCCTGGATGCATGCGTCCAGTGTTACGCGCTTGAAGGAAGCTACCCTCCTGACCTTGAATACCTCGAAAAACACTATGGGCTGATGCTGGACAGGGATGATTTCTACTACTATTACGAGGTGTTTGGTTCAAATGTCATGCCGACCGTGGAGGTTTACAGGAAATAGTTGCGAAAAGGGGAAAACGCATATCAGATACCGCGGCAGCGTAAGCGCTGAGACCATATCGGTTCTTTTCCTGCTGCTGATTCTGGGAATCGGCATCTTCGCACTTGCAGTTTCATCAACATCAGCCTATTCAGGTATTTATAACATGAAAAACACTGATTCGCAGCTGAGGTTGGCTCTTTCTTTCATTAACATGAAAATCAGGCAGAATGACCGCAAGGGGGCCGTGAGGGTCGGAAAGAACCCGGTAAACGGCGGTTCCGCCGTAATCATACGCGAAGAATACGATAACGGCTTTTATGAAACATGGATATACCAGAACGACGGAAAACTGCGGGAGGCTCTGATACCTGAAGGCATGGAGCCGTCCGATGAATACAGTTTTGAAATTGCAGATGCTGACGGTTTTGCTGCTGAGCTTGACCGGAACCTTCTGAACATATCCGTATGGATTGATAATGATGAAGGAACGAAAAGACTTGATGGCAGCATAAAGCTGAGAGCGGACTAAAAGGTACTGCATTCAAACGTTTTTTGCATGGAGTAAACGAAATGTTTCGCCGAATGAAGAAAAATCGTGAGCCGAAAAGAGGTTTTACATTAATAGAGATGATTATAGCGGTGGCGCTGCTTGCGGTTGCAGGAACGGTTGCAGTACGCCTTTTTGTACAGGCCCGTGTCAACAACAGTCTGTCTCACGACATTGACAGGGCCGTGTTTTACGGGAGCAGCTGGATTGAAAGGATAAAATCTTTTCCGGAAGACTGGACCGACGGAAACATGTCTGCTCTTGATACGGCTGTATTAAAAACCGGCACATGCTCTTACGTCGTCTATTATGACGAGAACTGGAATCCAGTCAGCGGCGGGGAAAGCAGTAACAGGGATGCGGAGTATGCCTTGCATATAGATTTGTTCAGCACCGACTATGCAGGCCTTTGGACGATTGAACTGAGGGCTTTCAAAATTCATCCGTATCCGCTTCAAAACGAGGCTTACCGGGAAATATACTCCCTGAGTGCCATGGTTAACGTCCCCGGAAAGGCGGTGGCGCAATGAACCTGCTAAGGTCCGAAAGCGGCAGCTCTTCAATACTGGTGGCGCTGGTACTTCTTGTGCTTGTAGTGTTTTCAGTGCTCGCAGTAACAACGTCTGCGGCAAACCTTCGCCTGGCGAGGAGGAACGCTGAAACCGTAAGGGCTTTCTATAGCCTCGATTCCGAAGCAGAAAGGTTTTTAAATGCGTTGTACAACAGCATACTCTCCGGCCGGGAAAAAGCTTCTCATGCAATAACATGCATGACCGGGGGCAATCCCGGCGAGGCGGAACTTCCGTATCCCATAACGGATATCATAACCGCCACCCTTAACGGCCTTTCAGGTTCCGAGGAGAGAAAACAGTATCTGGACCGCCTTTATGAAAAGCTTGCTGCATACTTCGCCATAAGCCTCATGTCGGAAGCCTATCCCGGGTGCGTGTACGATATGCCTGCCGATTACCTTCAGAATTACCACATATACAGCAATATGCCGGTTGAGCCGGGATTCAGTGTGAAGAAAACCTTTGTTCTTGAATATGAGGACAGATACCGGTATCTGGATGTGGATGTATCCGTGTCAGACCCGGCCTCGGATGAAAGCCCGGAGAAGATATGTGAAATAAGGGAATGGCGCATGTGGCAGGAACCTTTTGAGTACGACAACAGTATCGACTTGTGGGAAGGAGTACCATGATGCAGACAAAAGATATAGATATTGAGAAAACACCGGTCCAGAAACTTCTGAAAATAGCACTGGACAACCAGGCATCGGACCTTCAGATTACGGTGGGTGTGCCGCCGGTAATGAAGGTAAGGGGTGAACTTACGTACATAGGAAGCCGGCGCCTCGGCATAAAGGATGCGGAACGCCTTGTCCACGAACTTTTTCCTTATGAAGTTGCTTACCAGAATTTCCTGGCATGCGGCGACGCTGACTTTTCAATTTCAATACCCGGCCTTGGGAGGTTCAGGGTCAACACATTCAAACAGAGGGGTTCGCCGGCGGCGTCAGTACGTATTGTTTTTACGGAGCTGCCCGACCCACGGGAGCTGATGATTCCCCAGCCCGTGCTGGAACTTCACAGGCAGAACAAGGGCCTTATTCTTGTGACAGGACCGACGGGGAGCGGGAAATCGACGACCCTTTCGTGTATAATAGACCTTATAAACAGTACGAGAAAATGTCACATCCTGACGCTGGAGGAACCGATAGAGTTTCTCCACAGGCATAAGAAGAGCATAGTGAACCAGAGGGAGATAGGGCAGGATACACAGAGCTACGCCAGGGCCCTGAGAGCCGCTCTGAGGGAGTCGCCCGACGTAATACTTGTCGGTGAGATGCGTGATCTGGAAACCATATCCATTGCCATGACGGCGGCCGAAACAGGGCACCTTATCCTGTCAACCCTTCATACGCTTGGTGCTGCAAAGACAATAGACAGGATAATCGATGCCTTTCCGCCGAACCAGCAGCACCAGATACGGATTCAGCTTTCCACCGTAATGCAGGCCGTGGTTTCCCAGCAGCTGCTGCCGTCCCCTTCCAGGGGAAGGGTCGCGGCATTTGAAGTGATGCTTGTGAACAATGCGGTGAGAAATCTTATAAGGGAGTCAAAAACCTACCAGATAGACTCCCTCATACATATGAGCCGGAATGAGGGCATGATGAGCATGGACTACAGCATTGCACAGCTTTACAAACAGGGGCTGGTAACCAGGGAAGATGCTCTGCTCTACTGCCTTAACCGGGATGTGACGCTCAAATACATGCAGGAATGACGAAAGGAAATGCTTATGGCTTATATATGCGAGAACGAACTTATGGAGATATATGGGAGAATCGCGCCTGTTCTGCTGCAGCATGGTTTTGAATGCGAAATCGCAATGATAAGGGACTATATGCTCAAGGTAAGCATAGAAGAAAACGGGAAAAAGCTGGGCAGGCTGATTATTGACTACAGCCCCAAAAGAGGAAGCTTCTCCTTCCGGAAGGATTCCGACATGCCACAGGAACAGTTTGACAGGCTGTCCGTCCTTCTTACAGCCAATGTCAGCATGAGCCTCGGCGCATCGCATTCCGGAGCAAAAACCGTTAATAATTTGCATCAAAAACCGGACAAGAATCAGGAGATTGATTTTTCTTCACTTCCCTGCAGGTACCAGGCTTTCGTGGACGGGTCGTTCATTGAAGGCAGCATCGGTTACGGGGCGGTGATTCTCGACCAGGGAAAACCTGTAGCGGAGCTTTACGGAAGGGTCGATGACCCGGATGCCTTTGCCTCAAGGCAGGTTGGGGGAGAGATACGCGCAGTGATAGAGACGCTTGAATGGTGCAGAAAGAACAGGATAGCCGAGATATGCATATTCTATGATTTTGAAAACATTGAAAAATGGGCCGTGGGAAGCTATAAAACGAACACCCCCATGACCCGGGCATTCAAGCAGTATATAGACACATGCGGAATCAGGATAACATGGCGTAAAGTGGAAAGCCATACAGGCGTAGAGTTTAACGAGAGGGCAGACCGGCTGGCCAAGACGGGGGCAGCAGGAAAGCCCTGAAAAGTGACATCCTACTTCTTCCTGCTATGCCAGTTCATGCGCGTGAGAAAGCAGGAATAAAGGTCATCTTCCACAGTTACGCTCCAGGACCTGAGCTGCTCTTCGGTGGGAATTTCATCCATGAATTCGACGAAGGGCACATCCTCAATGACTGCAAGAGGCGTCTGTTCGTCGGATTCTCCCATAACAAGAACTGCTGCTCCTGCAAGCCCGTCAGCAACATTTATTCTTGTCTGTTTTAACGGTTTTCCGAAAAGATCGGAATGGCCTATCCTGGAAGTTATTGGGTAAAAACCGCAGCATGCAATGCTTCTTCCTGTCACGCCCAGCCTCATGGGGTTCGATGTGCTGTCGGTGATGATGACTCCCACATGCCTTATACCGAAATGCTTTCTTATGAATTCCCAGCATCTGTTGGCCGATGCCTGGGGGTTTTTCGGCCACAGCACATAATGTCCGTTTGCATTGGATTCATCTATTCCGGCTGTCGGAAGAAGCATGTTGTTCTTTATCGTCAGATATACGCCGTATTTGTTTTCGGACCTCGGTATGAAAAGATCGGCTTCTCTTTCAATAAGTTCATCCTTGGTGTATTCGGATACTGGAAGGGCGTTTCCTTCGCAGAGGGACACAACCTTGGATGTGACGGCTATTACTGATTTTTCAGGAACGTTTTTGAGCGATTCGGCCAGAAGTTCGGTAATGCCGATTTGTCCGGCCTCCACGATTCTTGTTTTTACTGCGTTAACTTTCATAAAGCAGGCTCCTTCGTCTCTTGTAACTTGAATCCTAACAATAATATCATAGCGGCTAAAAATGGCAAGTCCCAAACCTCATCATTTCATACTCGACAATGGTCGATATATTCTGTGTGCCGGATTGAACCGCCGTATGAGGAAATTGTAGCCAAATCGTAACTTTTGGTTTATATACAGAGTTTTTTTGTTCAGGTATAATTGAAATATACAGGTTTTCACATAAACGTACAGAAGAAAAAGAGGTGCGTCATGAAGAAGTTCTCGGCGTTTTTTCTGGCAGTTCTGACAGTCTTCTGCCTTCATTTGGGAATCAGCAGTTCTCTTGCTGAATCCTGGCCTGATACAATCCGAATTGGCAACTATTACGGCGGAAACTCTATATCAAGCGTGTCATTCAGTTCCAAAGCAGGTCTTGAAGTGGGTTCTTACGTTAGCGACAGCTTTGACGCTATTCTGTCGGTTCAGGGCGGTTCCGGCATTATTATAAGAAAGGACGCATATTTCATAAAATCATCAAGCGGAGTGACGAGCTCATATGACCCATCCGAAGGAAAACCGTATGACGGTGAAACAGTGGGACCGTATCATATCAGAATCGGTGGCAGCGTGCAAAGCTACAGCGAGGCCAGGGGAAAGGCTGACCAGCTTCTTCAGTCGGGAATCGTTGCCTACCCGGTTTTCGAGGACGGATGGTATGTATGGACCGGGTTCTATTCGGAAGGAGATGAGGCGAGCGAAGCGCTTAAAACCATCGCCGACGTTCTCGGCACTTCCGACCTTGAAGTGATTTCCCCGTCAAGCTCGAGAATTGTCGTTCAGAACAGCTATGCGCAACCGCTTCTTGTTTTTTGCGACGGACAAAAATCACGTCTCAGGGTACGGCCCATTTCAGCCAACAATCCCTGTGTGCTTTCGGTCAACGGAAAACAGTACAGGGGCGAGTTCGAAATAAGACGTTATCCTGACAGTGACCTTACCGTGATTAATATTCTGGATATAGAGGAATATCTATATGGGGTTGTTCCCCAGGAGATTGAGGCATCCGCACCTGCCGAAGCCCTTAAGGCCCAGGCGGTCGTCGCAAGGACATATGCCTATAAAAACCTGGGAAAATACAGCAAATGGGGATTTGACCTGACAAATACAACAAGTGACCAGGTATACGGAGGTTATGACGCAGAGAATCAGGCCACCAACATGGCCGTTGACCAGACCAGGGGAAAGAAGATACTTTACAACGGAAGCGTCATTTCAGCATTCTATTTCAGCTCCAGCGGCGGCATGACCGAAGACAGCGAGAACGTTTGGGGAACGGCGTATCCTTACCTGAGAAGCGTTCCTGACCCGTATGAGTCGGGCACCTCATACAACTACAACTGGAGCCGCAGCTTTACGGCCGATGAGATTGAACAGATACTGTACCTGAGCGGTATGGATATCGGCGATTTGGTATCCATAACAGTAGAAAAGGTTTCCACGGCGGGAAGGCCCATCAAGGTGACATTTACAGGGACCAGGAGCAAGGTGACCTATTACAGGCAGGATGTAAGGAATCTGCTGAATCTGCCAAGCAACCTGTACACCATAAGCACGTCAAGCGGCAGTACGGCGGGTTCGGCGTCAAAATCGGTGTATGCGGTAACTTCAGAGGGAACGGAACAGATATCGGGCCTCGAAGGGAGAACGATTATAACCTCATCCGGAACGCAGGTTCTGGGAAGTTCCGAAACCTTCTCGGCAGTTACCTCGGCCGGTGTCACCACCGTGTCAGGTTCCTCTTCTTCATCAACAGGAACGGTCAGCGGCAGCGTTTACTTATTCACCGGGAAAGGCTGGGGCCATGCAGTGGGCATGAGCCAGGAAGGTGCCAAGGGATTCGCACGCCAGGGCTATACATATGAACAGATTATCAAGCATTATTTTACAGGTGTAACAATTGAATGAAGCAGGGAGATTGATATGGGCTGGGCTTTTCTCATCATTGCTGTGATTGTCCTCGACCAGGTGACAAAGCATATGATTCCTGTGGGGACGGATATCGAAATAATAAGGGGCTTCTTTTACATTACCTACTGTGAAAACAGGGGAGCTGCATTCAGCATACTCCAGAATTTCAGGTGGGGGTTCATCATCATCACCGTCATTGCCGTTGCCGTCATGATACGCATCATGATTTCGCAGAAACATCCCCTGGCAAGACTGGCACTTTCCCTTCTTACGGGCGGTGCTATAGGAAACATGATAGACCGGCTGCTTCGCGGATATGTGGTGGACTTTCTGAATTTCTATCCGTTCGGTTATGATTTTCCTGTGTTCAATGTTGCGGATATCTGCATCACCGTAGGTGTTGCACTCCTTATCATATATATAATCTTTATATATACCGAGCCTGAAAGGAAAAATGATTCGGGTGAGGGGAAAGAAGATTTTCGGATTTCTTCAGATAAGGAGTGACCCGTGAATATTGAATATGGAAGACCGTCAGTTGCAGTTTAACACAGAGGAACAGGACGAGGGAAAAAGGCTCGACGTATGGCTTGTGGAAAAGCTTGGGGACATTACCCGAAGCCATGTGCAGAAACTTATCGATGAAGGAAACGTACTTGTCAACGGTTCAAGAACAAAAAGCGGACTGAAACTGAAAAAAGGTATGACTGTCGATGTCCGGATTCCCGAACCTGTTGCAGGCAGGGTAATTGCACAGGACATTCCTCTCGACGTAATCTATGAAGACAATGACATAATAGTTATAAACAAGCCGAAGGGGATGGTGGTCCACCCGGCAGCGGGCAACTGGGAAGGTACTCTTGTGAATGCGCTTCTTAAATATTGCGGTGATTCGCTGTCGGACATAAACGGAGTAATAAGGCCCGGCATCGTCCACAGACTGGACAAGGACACATCCGGGCTTCTGGTTGTGGCAAAGAACAACACTGCTCATCTGAAACTTTCCGAGATGCTGAAAACCCATGAAATAGCCCGGACATATGAGGCTGTCGTAGACGGTGTGATATGGGAGGAAACGGGCAGGATAGACGCACCGATTGGACGTCATACGAAAAACCGGCTTAAAATGGCCGTAACCTTTAGGAATTCCAAGGAAGCGGTCACGCATTACCAGGTAATAAGACGATTCAAATCACATACCTGGGTCAGGCTCAGGCTTGAGACGGGAAGGACCCATCAGATAAGGGTTCATATGGCATATATCGGACATCCAGTCACAGGTGACCCGCTTTACGGGAGAAAATGCACCCTTATGGACACACATGGACAGGTTCTTCATGCACGTTGCCTTGAATTTGCCCATCCTGTGACGGGCAAACCAATGCATTTTGAAACCGGGCTTCCGGATTATTTCACAGAACTTCTCACACTTCTCGAAAAGCTTGAAGGATGACACAGGGGACATGCGCTGCATAATGAAATGCATGACAGGTGGGAAAAGTTATAAATTTATTATTGGACAGCTTCGGTTCCTTACGGTATAATTTTTTTGTCTGTTGTGAGGTGATGCGTGATGGAAAACCAACATGTTTCGTTTACTGTTGAGGATATGTCCTGTGAGCATTGTGTAAAAACCATAAAAGAAAGAGTTTCCAGGCTCAACGGTGTTTATGATGTGCTGGTAGACCTTGGAACAAAGCGGGTTGTCGTGGAATATGACGCCGAGAGGCTGGACCCGGACACCATAAGGGACACAATAGAGGATGCCGGTTATACTGTAAAATAACTTAAGTTTGAATGCCTGTCGTTATACGGACGGGCATTTCTGTTGATTTGGAACGATGATACCCGGGACATTGCTCAAATCGTTCGCATATTGTGATATTTGTAATGTTTTATGGTAGATTATTAATTAATAACCGGCATGACCGTAAAGGCAGCGCCGGCCGGCATGGAGGAGTTGGTAATGTATCTCCTGGGTAATCTTCTCTGGGCCTTATTCGGCGGTTTGGTATCATTTGTGCTGTGGTCAGCTGCAGGTTTGCTGTGCTGTCTTACTGTTGTCGGAATACCGTTCGGCATTCAGTGTTTCAAGATAGCCGGATTCATGCTTAGTCCGTTCGGCAGGGACGTGGATATAGGCAACTTCGGTATCGGAGGTTTTGTGGGGAACCTTTTGTGGATTGCACTCCTCGGCTGGGAGCTTAGCATTATGCATCTGATTATCGGACTTGTGCTCTGCCTTACGATTATCGGTATTCCTTTCGGCAGGCAGCATCTGAAATTTGCGAAACTTGCCCTGGTGCCGTTCGGGGCCAGAATTTACACAAAGAGCTGGATCTGAGGAGGGCTGGCATTTGATAGGCATCATTGGGGGTACATTCAATCCCATACACTACGGTCATCTTCTTATGTGTGAACAGATAAGGGAAGAATTCGGGCTTGAGAAGGTACTTTTCATACCGTCCAAAATACCTCCGCACAAGATGTCTCAGGAAATTGCGGCGACCGAACACCGCCTTGAAATGGTGAGACTGGCAATACAGGACAATCCCTATTTTGAACTCAGTGATGTGGAGATGAAAATGCCTGGACCTTCCTATACGGTTGAAACCCTCAGGGTCCTTATGAAGGAATACGGCCGGAACAGGCTTTATTTTATTATAGGCGCAGATTCGCTTGTACAGCTTACCACATGGATGCGTTTTGATGAGATACTAGGGATGGTTGACTTAATCGTGGCGCGAAGACCGGATACTGACAACAATTTGCTTGAACAGGAAGTCAGGAGGATGACATCTGAATACAATGCCAGGATTCATGTTTCGGAGGCCGTTGCGCTCGACTTTTCGTCCACAAGAATCAGGAACCGCGTCAGAAAGGGTTTGTCCATAAAGTACATGGTTCCTGACTGCGTGGAAAAGTATATCCTTGAGCACGGTCTTTATGCGGGGTGATTGCGGTGGACGGAAAAAGACTCAGCCTGGAAGATATGCGCAGGAAGCTGTCTTGTGAACTTTCGGAAAAAAGGTTTGTCCATTCCGTCAATGTGGCCGATACGGCAGTAAAAATGGCAGAACATTACGGAGCGGACAAGGACAGGGTATATATTGCCGGACTTCTCCATGACTGCGGAAAATCATACAGGGGCGATGCGGCCCGTGAATTTGCAGAAAAAATCGGCTACAAACCGGACGAAATAGAGCGGCTTCAGCCCGGGCTCCTTCACGGAATAATAGGGGAGTACCTGGCCCGGGAAGAGTATGGCATAACCGATGCGGAAATACTATCCGCCATACGCTGGCATACCACAGGAAGGCCGGGCATGTCGGTACTTGAAAAAATCATATACATAGCCGATTATATTGAGCCGGGCAGAAATTTTGCAGGCGTGGAAAAAATGAGGGAAGAGGCTTTCCGCAATCTTGACCGTTGCATCGTGATTTGTGCCGACAGTACCATCCGCTATGTGCTTGAGAATGGCTACCTGCTGCATGCCAAAACGGTTGAAACCAGGAACCACAGCCTTATGGCCGTAATGGCCGCTGAAAAATAAGGGGAAAGGTGTGGTGAACCGGTGAGCTGGCATTTGTTTCAGTTTGAACCGGACTATATTCTGATAGTTGGAGCAAGGCTTCTGGTGGCATGCGTGCTTGGCGGAATCGTGGGATTTGAGCGAGAGCACAACCGCCATAAGCCGGCAGGGTTCAGAACCCATATACTGGTCTGCTTGGGCGCGTGCCTTGTCACGATGATTTCGGAGTTTGCCGTGGAGGCATTCAGTGATTCGGTGAACGTTGACCCCACGCGGATAGGAGCCCAGGTTGTAAGCGGCATCGGCTTTCTCGGTGCCGGCGCAATCATCCGTCACGGCGTTTCGGTACGCGGGATAACCACAGCAGCCAGCATCTGGGCGGTTGCCTGCGTAGGCATCGCCTGCGGCATGGGATTTTACACGGCGGCTCTCATTGCCACATTGCTTATATGGGCCGTGCTGACATACCTCAAGGTTATAAAGGACAGGATGCCTGCGGACCGGACGACCCTTGCCCTTACCATCGAGTCAATTGAAACCGATATTCCGGATGTGGACTTGGGAAAGGAACTTGAAGACCTTGGCCTCAGCATAGAAAGCCTTGATGTTTCAAAAAGCGGCGGAAAATTGGTACATAAAGTGATATGCAGGACCAGGAGGAATGAGAACGTCAGTCTGGAGGCCGTTGTAAAGCGGCTGATGAATATTAACGGCATCGTACGTGTATCAATATAATTACCGGCCCGCACGGGCGGACTGAGCCCGAAGTTCCGGGGCGGTGAACGAAAAACAATAAAGGAGTTGTTTGGCTTGGAGCAGACAAAGAAAAGCATCGGCAGGGAGATTCTTGAATGGATTTTGCTCATTCTTGCTGCCTTTCTTATCGTTTCTTTCATACAAAGCGAGTTTATCGCCCTTACCGAGGTTAACATGACATCCATGATGGATACCCTTGAACAGGGTGACAAGCTTATAATGAGCAAGCTTGCCTATGTAAACGGTGAACCCCAGAGGGGAGATATCATCATCTTTCTCAGGGAGGAGCCGGTAGGCGGCTTTTTGGGGAGACTTCGGATATACATAACCGATATGGAGCTGAAGCTTAAGGGTGATTTCCGAAGAAACCGCCTTATAAAGCGTGTAATCGGTGTTCCGGGAGACAAGATTGAAATCCGTGACAACGTCCTTTACCTCAATGATGAACCGGTGACCGAAGATTATGCCCGGATTGACCCTGATGCGGGGATAGTCCTCAACGGTGACATGGAACCTGTGGTTGTCCAGGAGGGGCAGCTGTTTGTCATGGGCGACAACAGGGGACAGAGCATGGACAGCCGGAGCTTCGGCGTCATCGATACTGGCTGGGTTGAAGGCAAGGCTGTGTTCAGGATACTTCCGCTTTACAAGTTCGGGAAAATATATTGACATGATTCTGCAATCCAAGGCAGGCCGGGATTTTCCCGGCTTTTTTTATACCTTCTGATTCTTCGCGGAAAAATAAAAAATTAGTAGTTGACAACAAAATAAAACCATGTAATAATGTTTCTTGCTGTTTAGTAATAGTAAACAACTTGTCACACTTTATTGCTATGTTGTTTACTATTATTAAACTCCAGAATTTACAGGTTACGGATATTGGACAATATGCTGCGCATGAGTCCATACACAGGTTTTGTCGGAGGAAAAATGTCATGCCGTCGATTGGTGAAAAGATAAAAAGGCTGAGACTGGCTAATGATATGACCCAGGAGGAACTGGCAGACAGATGCGAGCTTACCAAGGGTTACATATCCCAGCTGGAACGTGATCTGACCTCGCCATCCATTTCAACCCTACAGGATATCCTGGAATGCCTGGGCTCAAGCCTGCAGGAATTCTTCAGCGATGAACGGGATGAGCAGGTGGTCTTCAGAGGGAACGACTTTTTCGTAAAAGAAATGCCTGATGAGGGGTATTCCATCAACTGGATCGTTCCCAATTCAAACAGACGGGCCATGGAACCCATAATTGTGGAAATACAGCCCGGATGCTCTGTTTGGGAAGACACACCTCATCAGGGTGAAGAGTTCGGCATGGTGCTCACCGGAAATATTCAGCTGATTCTGGGAAAGGAGCGCATGCGGCTGAAGAAAGGCGACTGCTTCTATTTCAAGCCAGACAGAAACCACACCATAAAAAACACCGGCAGGTCTGTGGCCAAGGTATTATGGATATCAGCGCCGCCAAGCTTCTAGCGTGACTAAATTTTTGAATCGGGGGAATTGCGATGGAGAAGGAAAAGTACATCATCGAACTCAGGAATCTGACCAAATCATATAACGGAGTAAAAGTTGTTGACTCCATCAACCTGAAAATCAAGGAAAATGAATTCGTTACCCTGCTGGGACCCAGCGGATGCGGAAAAACGACAACGCTCCGAATGATAGGAGGCTTTGAGGAGCCTGATGAAGGCGAAATCTATTTTGACGGAGAACTCCTGAACTCGGTGCCTCCATACAAGAGGAACATAAATACGGTTTTTCAGAGATATGCTCTGTTCCCCCATCTTAACGTATTTGAAAATGTTGCCTTCGGACTCAGAATCAAGAAGCTGCCCAGGGACGAGATTACTGAAAGAGTGCACAGGGTTCTCAAGATGGTGGATCTTGAAAACTTTGACAACCGGCACGTGGATTCGCTGAGCGGCGGGCAGCAGCAGCGTGTGGCAATAGCCCGCGCCCTTGTGAACGAGCCGAAGGTTTTGCTTTTGGACGAACCTCTGGGTGCTCTGGACCTGAAGCTGCGCAAGGAGATGCAGATTGAGCTTCTCGACATGCAGCGCAGTGTGGGCATCACGTTTATATATGTAACCCATGACCAGGAAGAAGCCCTTACCATGTCCGACACAGTTGTCGTAATGAACGCAGGCCGCATACAGCAGGTGGGTACCCCCGAGGACATCTACAATGAACCCAAAAACCGCTTTGTGGCTGATTTCATAGGTGAAAGCAACATCATAGAAGCAGTGATGATTGAGGATAAAAAGGTAATGTTTGACGGCGTGGTTTTTGACTGCGTGGATACCGGTTTCGGAAACAACGAGCCGGTGGATGTCGTCATCAGGCCTGAGGATATACAGATAGTCACAGACCCTGAAAAGGGAAAACTTCAGGGGACCGTGACATCAGTAGTCTTCAAGGGTGTGCATTATGAGATGCTCATCGAGAACAGATACAGGGAATACATGGTGCACAGCACCCAGATGTTCCCTGAAGGCAGCTATGTCGGGATGAATGTCCAGCCCTTCGATATCCATGTCATGAAGAGGGAGGCGGGTGAATCATGAGAAAAATGAGAGTTCTCGCCTATCCGTATTCGGTGTGGATGGCAATCTTCATAGTGGTGCCTCTGATTCTGGTGCTCGTCTTCAGCTTTAGTGAAGGGGACATCAGCAATTTTTCGGACCTAAGGTTCTCAACAAAAAGCTATGCAAGGGTACTTGAGCCGCTCTATCTCAAGGTGATCGGGAACTCTTTCATCCTTGCGACAATCTCCACCGTCTGCTGCCTCATCCTCGGGTATCCGGTGGCATTGATAATCTCGAGGGCCAATCCAAAAATCAGGGGCATACTGCTCATGTTTATAATAGTGCCAATGTGGATGAACTTTCTCCTGAGGACCTATGCATGGATGTCGATACTTTCGCCCAACGGTTTCCTGAACAGGCTTCTTGAAATCCTGGGACTTCCAAGGCTCAATATCATGCCGGGAAAAACCGCTGTGCTTCTGGGAATGATATACAACTTTCTTCCGTTCATGATTATTCCCATCTACACGGTTCTCAGCAAGATAGACAAGCAGTACATTGAGGCTGCAAGCGATCTTGGCGCCAACAGGACCAGAGTATTCTTCAAGGTCATACTGCCCTTGTCGGTACCCGGAGTGGTGTCGGGCATAACGATGGTATTCCTGCCGGCTGTCAGCACATTCGTAATTTCGGGGCTTCTCGGCGGCGGCAAGACGCCTCTAATCGGCGATCTGATTGAGCAGCAGTTTATGTGGGAAGGCAACTGGCATTTCGGTTCGGCGCTTTCCATCATACTGATGGTAATGATACTCATATCGATGGCCATAATGTCGCGTATCGACAAGAACGGCGAAGAAGAGAACGAGCGTTCAAATGCTTAAACCTGACAGTAAAGGAGCGATACTATCATGAAGAAGGCAGCTGTCAGAATTTATATGGGGTTAATCTTTCTGTTCCTTTATGCCCCGATAATAGTTCTGATAATATATTCTTTCAATAAGTCAAAATCGCGCGGACAGTGGGCCGGTTTTACGCTGGACTGGTATGTCGAGATGTTCCGGGACCGCATGATTCGGGAGGCATTGTATTATACCATTGTCATAGCAATTATGGCAACCGTCATATCGACTGTCATCGGAACTATCGCAGCCATAGGCATTCACTACATGAAGGGCTTCGGGAAAAAGCTTATGCTTAACATAAACAACATACCCGTGCTAAATCCGGACATAGTGACGGGCGTGTCGCTGATGACCCTGTTTATTGCCCTGGGCATAAAGCTCGGGTTTATAACGATGCTCATTTCCCATGTGATGTTCTGCATTCCGTATGTCATACTGGCCGTGCTTCCGAAACTGAGGCAGCTGAACAAGCATATTGCAGAGGCGGCAATGGACCTGGGAGCCACCCCTTCTTATGCGCTGAGGAAGGTCATACTCCCGGAGATAAGGCCCGGAATCGTCAGCGGTGCCCTTATGGCTTTCACGATGTCCATAGACGACTTCGTAATCAGTTTCTTCACAGCGGGCAACGAGGTCAGCAACCTGTCGATACTGATCTACTCCATGACGAAGCGGGGTGTCAAGCCCACGATCAACGCACTAAGCACACTAATGTTCGTAACAGTAGTCGCACTACTGCTTATCATCAACAAAAAAAGTGGTGAAGGAGAGGAGATACTACTATGAAAAAAAACCTGGTTACAGTCCTTGCAGTGGCAGCCCTGCTGGCCATGGCTCTGGTCTTCACTGGCTGCGGCAACAAGGTTGTCCTCAATGTCTTTAACTGGGGTGAATATATAGACGAAAGCATTCTTGACGAGTTCGAAAAGCAGACAGGAATAGCCATCAACTACAAGACCTACGACACCAATGAAACCTTGCTCGCGAAGCTGGAGGCGGGCGGAAGCAGCTATGACGTGGTTTTCCCGTCTGACTATGCCGTTTCGGAGATGATAAGGAAGGACATGCTCCTGCCCCTGGATTTTGAAAACATACCCAATTTCCAGTATATAGACGACAGGTTCAAGAACATGGCCTATGACCCCGAGAACAAGTATTCGGTTCCCTATACATGGGGTACCATAGGCATCATGTATAACAAGAACATGGTTGACGATCCCGTGGACACATGGGAAATCCTCTGGAATACAAAGTATGCAGGGCAAATTCTGATGAAGAAGGATGTTCGTGACGCCATGGGCGCCGCCCTGAAGAGGTTCGGCTATTCCATGAACACCAAGAATGATGAGGAACTTAAAAAGGCCCAGCAGGCCCTTATTGAACAGAGGGGGATTGTCGCAGGATATTACGGCGACGAGATAAAGGACCTTATCGCCAACGGCGACGCGGCACTCGGGCTTACCTACTCGGGAGACTTCATGGAGCTGTACCTGGACGAGGAGGCGGATTTCAGCCATATTGGCTACGCGGTACCCCGGGAAGGAACCAACTTGTGGGTTGACGCCATTGTCATCCCGAAGAGCTGCCAACACAAAAAGGAAGCAGAGATGTTCATAAATTTCCTTCTTGATCCCGAAATATCATACAGGAATGCAATGA
>ENA-OWPA01000882-OWPA01000882.1-bioreactor-metagenome-genome-assembly--contig:-NODE-882-length-27758-cov-4.339944_pt1 | contig 27758 bp, 23 predicted proteins | sample MGYA00238139_ERZ651803 | MGnify/ENA primary metagenome ERZ651803 (study PRJEB26909, sample SAMN07631231) | bioreactor metagenome | isolation source: Switchgrass digestor | place: USA: Dartmouth... | reverse complement strand
AGACGGCATACGAGATTGGTCAGTGACTGGAGTTCAGACGTGTGCTCTTCCGATCTCTCGGTTGGACCGCCAAGGAGGGGGCGAACTAGATGGAATACCAGGGCATCATGGTTTGGGTGGAGCAGCGAGACGGCGTGGCCAAGTCCGTCAGCTGGCAGCTGATCGGACAGGCCCGGCGCATGGCCGAAAAGCTGGGCACCGAAGTGTTTGCGCTGGTGCAGGGACATCAGGTGGGCCACCTGGCCCAGGAAGCCATCTACCACGGCGCCGACAAGGCGTACCTGGTGGACCACCCGGTCTTGAAGGATTACCGGACGCAGCCGTACAGCGTTTCCGCGCTGGCGGCCATCCGTGAGGTAAAGCCCGAAATCGTGCTCATCGGCGCCACCTACCAGGGACGTGACCTGGCGGGCGCCATTGCGACCCACTTGCCCACGGGCCTGACGGCCGACACCACCATGCTGGACGTGGAACCGAACCCGTCCCGGCTGCTCTTGGCCTCCCGCCCCGCCTTCAGCGAGAAGCTGATGGCCACCATCCTCTGCAAGAAGTACAAGCCCCAGATGGCCACCGCCCGCCCCGGCATCTTCGAAGCGCTGCCGCGGGACACCAGCCGCACCGGCGAGATCATCACCCTCCCCTTTGAGATGAATGAAGCGGACGTGGCCACCAAGGTGCTGGCCTTCATCCAGGACAAGGAGCGGGTCAACCTGGAAGACGCCCAGGTGATCGTAGCCGGCGGACGGGGACTGGGTGGGCCCGAGGGCTTTGTCGTGCTGCAGCAGCTGGCCGACCTCCTGGGCGGCGTCGTGGGTGCCAGCCGCGCCTGCGTGGACGCCGGGTGGATCAAGAACACTCACCAGGTAGGACAGACGGGCAAGACCGTGCGGCCGAAGCTGTACATCGCCGTGGGCATTTCGGGCGCCGTGCAGCACACCGTGGGCATGAGCGGCTCGGATGTGGTGGTAGCGATCAACAAGGATCCCGAAGCGCCGATTTTCAACATCGCACACTACGGGATCGTCGGTGACTGGCAGCAGGTCGTGCCGGAACTGATTAAGGTAATTTCCACCGAACGGCGCCCCGCTGTGACTGCGGCAGGAGGTGAGGCCAGGTGAGCGAACGGTTTGATGCCATCGTCGTGGGGGCCGGGCCTGCCGGCATTGCGGCAGCTCTGACCATGGCCCGGGGCGGCCTGAACGTTCTGGTGATCGAACGCGGCGAGTTCCCGGGGGCCAAGAACGTGTTTGGCGGCGTGCTTTACCGCCAGCAGTTTGAAGATCTGATCCCGGAGTGGTGGACCAAGGCGCCCCTGGAACGGCCCATTGTGGAGCAGAACTACTGGCTGCTGGATGAAACCGGTGCGGCCAAGATCGGCCACCGCAGCCGGCGCTACGTGGACGGAAAGCCGAACAACTTTACGGCCATGCGGGCGAAGTTCGACCCCTGGTTTGCCGCACAGGCTGAAGAAGCCGGCGCCCTCATCATCTGCGAAACCTGCGTCACCGAGCTCCTGATGGAGGGCGACCGTGTGGTGGGCGTGCGCACCGACCGGGAAGAGGGCGACGTCTATGCGGAAGCGGTAATCATCGCCGATGGCGTCAACTCGCTGCTCGGCAAGCAGGTGGGAGCACACCGGGAATGGGCGCCCAACGAGGTCTCGCTGGTGGTCAAGGAGAGCCTCTCCCTGCCCAAGGAGAAGATCGAAGACCGCTTCGGCCTGGAAGAGGGCGAAGGGGCCACCATCGAGATTCTGGGCTCCCCCAGCCAGGGCATGATCGGCCTGGGCTTCCTGTACACCAACAAGGAGACTCTCTCCCTGGGCCTCGGCGTTATGCTGGACGACCTGAAGGCTTCCGGCTGCCGGCCCTACGACCTCCTGGAGAACATGAAGCAGCACCCCGCACTGCGGAAGCTCCTGCAGGGTGCTGAATTGAAGGAATACGCGGCCCACCTGATTCCCGAAGGCGGCCTCCGGGCCATGCCGAAGCTCGCTGGTCCAGGATGGATGATCGTGGGCGACGCCGCCCAAATGGTCAACTTCGTCCACCGGGAAGGCACCAACCTGGCGGCAACCTCCGGTCGTCTGGCCGGCGAGACGGTGCTGGCCATGGCCAAGTCCGGCAGCTTCTCACCGGAGGGCTTCCAGGAATACGCCAAGGCGATCCGGTCCTCGTTCATCCAGCGAGACCTGGCCAAGTACCAGCGGCTGCCGGGCTTCCTGCATGATCATAAGGATCTGGTGATGTCGAAGCTGCCGAGGGTACTGAATGACAGCCTCTACGAATGGTTCAACGTGGATGAACGGCCCAAGACCGACCACCAGCGGCAGATCATCGAGGGGATGAAGACCGCGGCCGGCGGTACCTGGGGCCTGCTGAAGCTGGCCTATCAAGGATGGAGGGCGATAAACGAATGAGCAAGAGTATTGAAGAAAAGCTCTTCACCATCCGGTACCGCTGCGATACGGAGTCGCACCTCATTATCAAGGATCAGGCAGTATGCCAGCGCTGCACCGATAAGCCCTGCCTGTCCTTTTGCCCGGCGGCGGTCTATGAGCTGCGGAACGGATCGATCCACGTGGCCTTTGAGAACTGCGTCGAGTGCGGCACCTGCCGCATCGGCTGCCCCTACGGCAACATCGAATGGCGCTACCCCAAGGGCGGGTTTGGCATCGCTTATAAGATCGGGTAGTGAGGATCCAGACGACAAAAGCACCATCCGCTTGACGGATGGTGCTTGCTTTTTCGCTCAGACTTCCCACTGATCAACGCGGAACTCGTCTGCACGGCGGTGCCGCAGGATCCGGAAAATCGGCAGGGATTCCACCTCGGCAAACCAGTCTTCCAGGGGAGCCTCTTCGTCGGCCCAGAGGGATATGTTCCATTTCCGGAGCTCTTCGGTCGGCTCAAAGAGGAACTCACAGTGGAGCTGCTCTATGTGGTCGTACTCTCCGTCGTCGTCCTCGTCCGATTCGTATACACCGAACTGCCGAACGAAAGAGAAGTGGAACATCTCAGTCCCTGTATAATCGAACACACCGCACTCAAACAGGAACATGTCGCTCTGGCAGTCCGCCGGCATCAGACAGAACTCCTTGAAGACCCGCCACACGGACTCCACCGTCGGATTCGCCACGTCCGGGAGGGCGTCTTTCAGCATAGCGTCCAAAATCAGCTCGCCCTCTTCCACCTGGAACACGGCCTGTCACCCCGCTGTATGATATTGGCCTAGAATAACTATCAGCCAAAATTCCGCTGTTGCTATTCTGCGGGGCCACGAAAATACCTGCTGGAATCGGGCGGGCCCAAGCAAAAAATCGAAAGCCGGCCCTCCATGCACCGGAGGGCCGGCTCTCCTATATCCGGAGGCGCAGCTCAGACCTCAGCATACTCCCTGGCCTTGAGCCAGAGGGCGCACTCGTAGCGCTTGCGCATCAACTCACAGCCGACGTGATCGGGATGGAAGATGTCTCCCTCCAGAAGATCGGCATTGGCATGGCAGCCGCCGCTGCAGGCGTAGCGGGCCCAGCACTGGCTGCAGCCTTCCTTGGTGTAAATGTGGCAGCCGGCCAGCTTCTCCTGCAGATCCGGCCGGGTGATGCCCTCAAACACGGAGCCCAGCCGGTAGGCCTCCCGACCCACGAACTGGTGGCAGGGGTAGATCGACCCGTCTGGGGTGATGGCGAAATACTGGACGCCCGAGCCGCATCCCTGGACCCGCCTGGGCAGGCAGGGGCCGCCGTCCCCTTCCGCCTCGAAGTGGTGGAAGGTAAAGCCGCGCCCCTCCCGGCGCCGCCGGTCCAGCTCCAGTGCCAGCTTTTCATACTCCTGAAAGAGAATTGGCAGGTGCTCTTCCCGGAGTGCGTAGGGCTGGTCTGGGGTCGCCACCACCGGCTCCAGCGAAAAGTGGGGGGCGTGGAACTCGTCCGCCAGGTAGCGGGCATCCTCGCTGAAGTCGAGGTTGTTGGCGGTAAAGGTGCCCCGCAGCACGGCGTAGGCGCCTCTGCCCGAAGCGCCCTGGGCTGCGCCGTGGCCCCAGGTAGGCACGCCGCCCGGCGCCCGCCGCTCCAGGAAGGCCCGGATACCCTTCTGCACTGCCTCCCAGGAGTTGCTCCGCATGGCGTCGTGGACTTCCGGCCGCCCGTCGATGCTCAAGATGACGCTGACCTGCTCACGGTCCAGCACATCCATGATCTCGTCGGTCAGCAGCGTAGCGTTAGTGGTCAGGGTAAAGACAAACTGCTTGCCCGCTGCCGCCCCCGCCTTGCGGGCGTATTCGATGGTGTCCTTGACCACAGGCCAATTGACCAGCGGCTCTCCGCCGAAGAAGTCCACCTCGCAGAAGGGCCTGGCGCCGCTCCGTTCGATGAGCAGGTCGACGGCCTTGAAAGCGACTTCCCGGGGCATCAGCATGACCCTGCCGCCGTAGTGACCCTCATCGGCAAAGCAATAGGTGCACTTCAGGTTGCAGGCATGGGCCACGTTGAGACAGATTGCCCGCAGCGGATCCGCCGGGGTCGGCATTTTGGGCTGCCAGGCAGCCGGGGGCGAAAAGAGGCGGCCCGCCTGGATCAGTTCCTCCACTTCGCTCCGGGCCTCTGCAACCTCCTCCGGGGAGTACTTCCTGCCCAGTTCCGCCAGGGCGTCCTCGGTGACGTGATCCGGGTAGAGGTCCAGCAGGTCCCACATCAGCTGGTCCACCTCGTGGAGGCTTCCGCTCTCCACGTCATAGACCAGCCGCATGCCGTGAAGGATAAAGCGATGAATCTGACCTTTGATCAAGAAGGACAACTCCTTTTACGCGACAGAACCGGGCAGACGCCCGGCCCTCGGTGAAACGCGATTACCGGCGAACAACCGGCTCCAACTTCGTCTGCGGGGTCGCCGGGCTGTTCAGGGTGCTGACGGAGCAAACGATGTTGCCCACAGTGCAGGAAGTCTTGCAGGCGGACTGGCACGACACGGCGCAGTCGGTGCACCCCACGTACTTCACGGTACCCTGCAGCGCCGGAGCGATTAGGGTCCGAACATGCTTGGCCACAGAAAACCACTCCAATCTGCCCAGGAATAACATTACTAGTATAAGGGTAACAGGGTGCGTTTGGTAAGGCGCAAACGGTCTATATCGCCCCCTTCCTTCGTTCCCATCTGCCAAACCGCAGGCGCCCGGCTTTCATACTTCTGGGTCCCTCTCCAACATACTGCGGATGTCGGATCTCTAGTCCTGACCAAATGCTGCCTGATCCAGCAGCCACACTGCATTGGCACCGCTGCCTACCAGGCCAGCCGGGTACCGCCCGAGAGCCCCCTCGGACCCGTCATAAATGGCCTGCCAAACCGGCTGCTTGTCAGCTCCGGCCACCAGGAACAGGAGCCTGCCCGCCTGCTCCAGCACCGGCCGGGTCAGGGTCAGCCGCAGGGACGGCTCCACCGGCGCCTGCACCGGCACCACCCAGCGCACCTGCTCCTCCACTGCCCTGGTGCCCGGGAAGAGGGAAGCGGTGTGTCCGTCGGCGCCCATCCCGAGGAGCACCAGGTCCAGCCGAGGCCCGGCCGGTCCCAGCGCTCTGCGCAGTTCCTCCTCGTAGCGCCGCGCTGCCTCATCCGGCTCTGGCAGGAGGGTGGGCATGGGGTGAACCTGCTCCGGCGGCACGGGCACGTGGGCCAGCAGCGCCTCATGGGCCATTCGATAGTTGCTCTCGACGTGCTCCGGCGGCAGGTAGCGCTCATCTCCCCAGAAGAGGTGAACCGCCTCCCAGGGTATCGCGTGACGATATTCACCAGACAGCAGGCGGTACAGCTTCTCAGGCGTTCTGCCGCCGGAGAGCGCCATGGTGAACCGGCCCCGTGCCGCCACAGCCTGCTGTGCCAGGTGCGCGATCTCTTCCGCCGCAGCCCGGCTCAGCGCTTCCAAGTCCGTAAGAACGCGGCAGCGGATCATCGGGTGGACCACACCTCCCCTTCCTGCTGCAGCCACCGGTTGGCCGCCTCCGGCCCCCAGGTGCCCGCCGGATAAAGGTGAATGGGCGGGCGCTGCTCCAGCAGCGGCGAGTAGAGGGCCCAGGCGGCTTCCACTTCATCGGCCCGGACGAAGAGGGTCGTGTCACCGTGAATCACATCCTCCAGAAGGGTCTCGTACGCATCTGGCATGGGGCCGGCGTACATCTCGGCATACCGAAACTGGAGGCGGTGAGTCTCCAGAGCAAAACCCCCCCGGGGAGACTTCACTTGAAGGGAAAGGTCAAACCCCTCGTCCGGCTGGAGGGTGATCAGCAGCCGGTTGGCCTCCACGGCGGTGCGGGAGAGCGGTTGGAAGGTGCCCACCGGCGGCCGGTGGAACGTCACCACGATTTGGCTGACCCGCTTGGGCAGGTACTTCCCTGTCCGGAGGTAGAAGGGCACGTGCTGCCACCGCCAGTTGGCAATCTCCAGGCGCAGCGCGGCAAAGGTCTCCGTCTCCGAGTCGGGTGCGACACCGGGCTCCTCCCGGTAACCCGGTACTTCCCGGCCGTTGACCAGTCCCCGGGTGTACTGCCCAAAAACCACCCGGTCTGGGGTGATGGGCGCTACGGAGCGGAGCACCTTCACCTTTTCGGTGTGGATCGACTCGGCGTCGAAGCTGGCGGGCACCTCCATGGCGACGAGGCAGAGGAGTTGGGTCAGGTGATTCTGCACCATGTCGCGGAGGGCTCCCACCTGGTCATAATACTTCGCTCTACCCTCCAGCCCCAGCTGCTCGGCCACCGTGATCTCCACCCGCTTCACCCGGTCCCGGTTCCACAGGTGTTCGAAGATGGGATTGGCAAACCGGAAAACCATCAAGTTCTGGACGGTCTCCTTGCCCAGGTAATGGTCGATGCGGAAGACCTGGCTCTCCTCAAAGTACCGGTGGACGATCCGATTCAGCTCCCTGGCCGAGGCCAAGTCCCGGCCGAAGGGCTTCTCCACCACCATCCGGGTCCAGCCGGGCGACCGGTTGAGCCCCACCTCTCCCAGCCCCTGAATGGTGGGGCCAAAAGCGCCGGGAGGCAGTGCCAGGTAGAGCACGCGGTTGCCCGGCAGGTCATGCTCCTCCTCCAACTGAGCCACTCGCACAGCCAGGCGGGCGTAGCCGCCAGCGCCGCCGACGGACTGATAGTGGAGCACCCGCTCCGCCCACCGCCCCGCCTCTTCTGTCTCCTTGATGCCGGCGGCAACAAGGGCCCCGCGCCCGCGCTCCCTGTACGCCTCATCGGTGATATCGCCGCTCCTGGCTGCGCCCAGGATGCAGAATCGCTCCGGCAGCACCCCCCGCAGGTGCAGGCGGCAAAGCGCCGGTAGGAGCTTTCGGAACATCAGGTCGCCGTTTCCCCCCAGCACCACAAACAGGTGTGGGGCTGCGGTCCCGCTGCTTTCCAACAGCATGCTATCGCCTCCACCGTCACCCGGCAGGAATCAACTCCCACCTAGTATGGCCGTGGCGGCGGAAAAGCCGCACCCCGCCAACTGACGGCGGGGTGTGCTCGGACTACCGCTTTTCCTTCTGCTTGGGCGGCTTGGGCCCCTGCTTCTGGCGCTCTACGGAGAAGGCGAAGGGCGCCGGTGCGCTGCTGCCCGGCGGAGCCTGCAGGCTTGCGATCATGATGATCTCGCTGACGGCGCCGCTCCGGAGGAACTGCTCCAGCTCCTTTTGGTGCGACTCGTCAAAGGTCTGCGGATCCAGATGGAGCACCTGCCACCCGGCCTTGCCCGGCTTTCTGCCCGCAAAGGTGATGGCGTACTGGGCGTAGCGCTCCAGCACCTCGTCGATGCTGGTAAAGGGCTCGAGCGAACTGCCGTCGGAGCGGAAGCCGGCTACTCGGATGTCGTCGATGTACCAGCCAGGCTGCTCCAGCACGCCGTTGCCCTCTGAAGCCCAGTCTGTGATGTAGCGGAAGGCCAGGAGAATCTCTTCGCCGTCGTATTCCGACAGGTCGAAGCTCATCTCCACCCAGCCGCCGCTCGCACCGGTAAGGCCCGGCAGGTTCTCTACCACGGCGGGGTGTGCGCTGGGGTCGTGCTCGTCCGTCGTGTAGGAGTTGGCCAGGCTGTGCCAGGTCTGGCCGCCGTCACGGGAGACCTGCACGAAGGCGAAGTCCCAGTGGCTCTCGATATCGTACAGCGTCTTGAACCGAAGAAGGGTGCCGGTCTCGTCAGTCAAGTCCAGGCGCAGCACCAGTGTGTTTGTGTTCAAGTCGCCATTTCCGCTGAAGAGCACATCGTTTTCAGCGTCAACCGGGTCGGGAACAACCGTCCAGGGCGTGGGCAGGAAAGAGATCCCCTGGATGGTAATATCCTTGATTTTCGGTTCTGCGGCGAGGCGGTGGTAGGCCGGCCCCCATGCCAGCGCCTCGGGCCCGTTCTCGCCCTCGCCGTCCAGCTCAATCCGCTTGCTGAGTCCATCGATCACGTAACGGCCGCCGGCTGCCTTGCCGTTGATCAGGAGGGCCAGGGTCCAGTCCCGGTAGACTTCCGCAAAGGTCCTGCCAGTGCGGTGGGCCTCCAACACCGCCTCAACGCCCTCGATTCCGTTTGCCTCGTGGAAGGCGAGATCCCGAATGAAGTCGCGCCCGAACTCCTGGTGCAGGTAGAGCTGCATGAGGTACGCTGCCCCATAATCCGCCAGGATTTCCAGGTCGCCCTGATCTCCCCAAGCCACCAGGGAGTTGTAGGGATGGGCCAGGAAGGCGTCGATATGCACGTTGCTGTTCAAATCCGTGTAGCCGGTGATGTACTCAGCGAAATCCGACATGCCTTCGTTGATCCAGTTCTCCTCGTCGGGATCCAGGTCGTCGTGGAGCAGGTGCTGGTACTCGTGAGCAAAGACGCCCTCGTACATGTGCGGACGGTCGTTTGCGGACCCATCGGCTGGGCGCCAGGGCGCGTCGTTGGGCCCTACCCTGTTGCCCCAGTCGTATGCATCCACCGTCATCACGTTGCGGTCGAAGTACTGTTCGTACGCTCGGGAGTAGTACCCTGCGACATACACCGGGTAGGTGGGGTCGTAGTAGTTCTCGTCACGCACGTTGGCAACGAGAATAATCACCCGCTCGACCCCGTCCGACGAAACGTAATAGTCTTCCGGCACAAACCCCCACTCGCTGAGTAGTGCGTGCTCACCAGTGTGGCTATTTGGAGTGGTCCACATCTGCGATTCTTTCGGATAGATGTTGGTATCGAACTCATGGATCAGGTAGGCGACCTGTTCGTCTGTCACTTCCACAGGACCCCTGGGATCCCCGGCAGGAAAACTGAGATCGTTCTGTACCCAGACCTCCCCGTAGGTGCCAATGGCCCTAAGGGTAAACGGCGTCAGTACATACTGGCCTCTGGTATCATCCAAAACGAGAAAGAGTTTCTCTTCCCCTATGCCAGTGGCCCGGACGCCCCTGCGGCCCCAAGCAAGGCTGCCTGCCTCTGCAGTGTCAATTGCGCTGCGGTCTGCCTCCTCCGTCCGGAACCGATCGCCAATCTCCTGCAGCTGATAGTCTGGAAGCTGCGGCGCTGCGCTGGCTGCCGGAGGCAGCAGGGCGCTCAGCAGGAGTAGGCTGACGGGGACCGCGATGAGACGGCGCATATACCTCCTCCTCTTCCGCTGACATAAGCGGTAAGAGAGTTCGTCATCCGCTTACAATTTCCTCCAGCAATAACAGAAGATTCATATAACCTAAGTCGGTAGGTAATAGTCCATCGTTTGATAATACCATGTGAGTCTGATTCGTCATGGCTGGAAATGTTGTATAGTGTTAATAAAGCTGGCACCAGTCCGACGAAAGTATGTATCAACATCTGCATTCGTGAGGTCCGGAAAGGGGGGTAATCAGCATGTCAGGCACGATACGTCTGCTGATCGCCTACGAATACGCCCTGGTGCGTGAGGGGCTCAGGGCGCTGCTTTCGCGCGCCGATTTCGACATCGTGGCAGAAGTCTCAGACTTCCGCTCTGCAGTGGAAGAAGCCAAGCGGCTCCGCCCGCAGGTCATCATTATGGATGCGCACCTGCACAACACCGGCGCCGCAGAGACGACCCGTGCAATTCTGAACGAGCTGCCAGACGCCAAAGTGCTGATCCTGACCCCCGAAACGGACGCGCGAACAGTGAACCAGTGCCTCCAGGCCGGGGTTCAGGGCTACGTCTACTTGGACACTACAGCGGCGGACCTAGCCCGGTATATCCACGCCGTAGCCCGCGGCGAGGCGGTTTTGGATTCCAAGATTACAGGGATTGTACTGGCTCGCGTAAGAGGGGAGAACATCGAGGAGCCTGGACCAGAGCACAGGCTGACACCGCAGCAGATGGAGATTCTGCGGCTGCTGGCCAAGGGCGCATCCAACCGGGAAATCGCGCAGGCGCTGCACCTGAGCGAGAACACCATTAAGGGGTACGCGGCCGAAGTACTGCACAGGCTCGGTGTAAAGAACCGGGTGGAGGCCGCAATGCTGGCTACGAGCAAGGGATGGGTATAAGGCTGGACCACACAAAGCTGCAGAGTGGATCGGCAAAGGCCGCCGGAGCTTCCGGCGGCCTTTTCTACTTCTACGATTGCTTGGGCTTGGGGAACCGGCCCCGTTCATACTGCACCGGCCACTTCACCTCGTGGCCCAACTGGTGGGCAGCAGCCAGGGGGAAGTACGGGTTGCGCAGGAGTTCCCGGCCCAGGAGCACCACGTCGGCGCGGCCTTCCTGCAGAATCTGGTTCGCCTGATTCGGCTCGGTGATGAGCCCTACGGCTCCGGTGGGAATTCCGGCCTCGCGGCGGATGCGCTCTGCAAAGGGCACCTGGTAGCCGGGGCCCAGGTTGGTAATCTTCTGCAGCGGAGAGTTCCCGCCGGTGGAGACGTCCACCAGGTCGACCCCCCACTCCTTCATCATCAGCGCCAGGGCCACCGACTCCTCGATGTCCCAGCCGCCGGGCACCCAGTCTGTCGCGCTGATGCGCACCCAGATGGGCCGGTCTGCAGGGAACTGCTTCCGCACCGCCTCGAAGACCCGCTTCAGCAGGCGGCTGCGGTTCTCCAGCGATCCGCCGTACTCGTCTGTACGGTGGTTAGAGAGGGGCGACAGGAACTCGTGGAGGAGATAGCCGTGGGCAGCGTGGATCTCCACGGCGTCGCAGCCGATCTCACCGGCCCGCCGGGCCGCAGCGCCAAAGGCGGCCACAATCCGGTCGATGTCGGCCTGGCCCAGTTCGGCCGGCGTCTGCCAGTCGTTATCGTACGGCAGGGCGCTGGGGGCCACCGGCTGCTCCGGGCCGGCCCCCTTCTGGTCCGACCAGGCTTTCCGGCCTGCGTGGGCCAGCTGGATGCTGAAGGCTGCACCGTACTGGTGGCAGAACCGGACGACCTCTGCGTACGCTTCGGCCTGCTGGTCGTTCCACAGCCCGAGGTCATGTTCGCTGATGCGCCCCCGGGGCTCCACAGCAGTGGCCTCGGCGATAATCAGGCCGGTGCCCCCCACCGCCCTGGTGCCGTAGTGAACCAAATGCCACTGATTGGGTACACCGTCTGTCCCGGCGGAGTACATGCACATGGGCGCCATGACAATCCGGTTGCGGAGCGTCATGGTGCGCTGGACGAATGGGTCAAAAAGCTGTGCCATGGCCTGGTCAACCTCCCGGAAGCTTAGTCTCTCCATATAGACGAGACAAGCTGCAGAGGCGGTACCAGCGCGCCCTGATCTTTACATTTAAGCCAGCCCCAAGTAGTGGAGCACCGCCGAAGCGATGCCAAAATAGATCAGCATGCTGGTGGTGTCTGTAATGGTGGCGATAAACGGGCCAGACGCCACCGCCGGGTCCAGTCCCAGGCCGACGGTAAGGAAGGGTACCAGCGTACCGGCCGTCTTCGCCAGGGTCAAGTTGATAAAGAGGGCCAGGCCGGCAATCAGGCCGATCCAGGGGCTTCCCTGCAGAATAAAGCCGGTAAAGCCGATGACCACTCCGCAGATCAGGCCGATGATCATGCCGACCCGCATCTCCCGCCATACCACCCGCCAGATCTGATTCCGCTCGATCTCGCCAGTACCCAAGCCACGCACTACAACAGTAAGCGCCTGGGTGGCTGCGTTGCCGGAACCGCCGGCCATGGTGGTAATGAAGAAAGAGAGTGCGCCGGCCGCTGTCAGCAGCCCGTTGTAATGCTCGATTACCTTCCCCGAAAACAGAGAGAGGAACAGGAGCCCCAGCAGCCAGGGCAGGCGGGCCTTTACCGCTGCGCCGATGCCGGCGTCCAGATCCTGCTCGGACTCGCCCACCGCAGCAGCCCGGTAGATGTCCTCCGTGGCCTCTTCTTCCAAGACGTCCATCACATCGTCGACGGTGACGATGCCCCGGAGCCGGTTCTCGCCGTCCACCACAGGCACCGCCAGCAGGTTATAGCGCCGGACGACATGGGCCACTGCCTCCTGGTCATCCAGAACACCCACAGAGACTACCTGGGTCCGCATGATCTCCTTTACTGGCCTCTCGGGTTCCGCCAGGATCAGTTCTCGCAGCGAAAGGACACCCACCAGATGATCCGCTTCATCTACAACATAAACGTAATAAGGGGTTTCCACTTCCGACGCCATGCGCCGGAGTTCCTCGATTGCGCGCTGAACGGGAATGGATACTGGCACGGAGATGTACTCCGTGGTCATGATGCCGCCGGCTGTGTCCGGCGGGAAGCCCAGCAGTTCCCGGACGTCTGTGGCGTCCTCCAGGTCCAGGAGCTGCATCAGTTCCCGGGCCTGGCCAGGGGGCAGTTCGCCCATCAAGTCCGCCACATCGTCGGCAGACATCTCTTCCAGAATGCCGCCGGCCCGCTCCCGTCCCAGCACCTGCAGGATCGCGGCCTGCTGGTCCGGCTCCATTTCGGAGATGGTCTCTGCCGCTACTTCATCCGAGAGGCTGTGCAGCACAGCAGCCTGCTGCTCTTCATCCAGTTCGTTCAGGCGTTCAGCCAAGTCGGCGGGATGCAGTTCATTCAGCAGGCTCTGCAGCCGCTCGGCCTGCCCTTCCGAAAGAAACAGGGCGATCTGGTCCCGCAGCTCCATCAATTCCTGGTTCAACGGAATCACCTCCGCGCCTGCGGAGGGCCTGCATTACCGCGGTCCAGCACCTCCTGTGCTCCCGCGGTGCAGGTAAATGTCACAGGTGGTGTAAGACGGCGGCAAAAAGCCCTCGGCAGCCCTTAAGTTTACGATCCAGCAAATACATAGGAATGGTCGGCTGTCACTACTCGGGCCAGGTTCCATCTTCACCACCACCTTCCAGTAGACTGCGGCATTTTATTTTAGCACTGCGAAGTAGCCCCGCCTATCCATTTTTTCATGGAAGCCGCCGCAGAAATTCCACCACGCTCTGGAGGGCGTCGGGCCGGTATAGAAGTTCTGAGTGGCCGGCGTGCGGAATGACCCGAAGCTGTGCGCCGCAAATGGCCTCAGCCACAGCCTGCCCATGCGCGAGGGGCACCATGCTGTCGCGGTCACCCTGCACCACCAGCACCGGGCACCGAATGGCTGCCAGTTCAGCACCGGAGTACCCGGACCAGGACTCCAGAAACTCGCCCAGCGCACGGGCCAGGTTCTGCCACGCCATGCTCTGGTGCTTCGCTGCCAGCTGCCGAGCCCAGGCCGGCGAACGCCGGGCGATGGTGTCGGGATCAAAAGCGCTGGCCCGCCTTACCGGCTGCACCCGCGAAGCCATCACCACCAGGGCCGCCGCGAGCCCACGGCGGGCCAGTTCCATACCCACCATGCCCCCGAGGCTGTACCCGATCACCACAGGGCGCTGAAAGGCTACACGGCGCAGAAGGGCCTCGGCGTCGTCTGCCAGCTGGGGCAGACTGAAGCGTCCGCTGGGATTGGCAGAACGGCCGTGGCCCCTCAGGTCAGGCAGAGCAATGCGAAACCCCTCCGGTTCCAGGATCTGCCGGAGGGGTGTCATGGAGTCCGCAGTCTGAAGCGCTGCGTGGAGCAGGAGCGCAGGCCTGCCGCCCACAGGACCCGCTTCTTCATAGTACAGGCGGGTACCCGCAACCAAAAGCTCAGGCAAAAGGGTTCACTCCTCCCGATACCCCAAGGAACGGAGGAAGGACTCCCGATTTCGCCAGTCCTCCCGAACCTTCACATGGAGTTCCAGGTAGATCTTCGACCCGAGCAGCTCTTCGATGTCCTGCCGGGCCCGAGCCCCAATCTCCCGCAGCATGGAACCCCGCGCACCGATGATGATGCCCTTCTGGCTCTCCCTCTCCACATATATGGAGGCAGCCACGTAAACGGTGCCGTTCTGCCGCCGTTCCAGCTGTTCCACGTTGACAGCCACCGAGTGGGGCACCTCGTCGCGGGTCAACTGCAGGATCTTCTCCCGGATGAACTCGCTGATGACGAACCGCTCGGGCTGATCCGTCACCATATCTTCCGGGTAGTACCGGGGCCCAGGCTCCATCTGCCGGACCACCAGGTCCAGCAGCGCATCCACATTCTTATGGGTCAGCGCCGAAACCGGCACCACATCCAGCCATTCGATGGTGCGGGCGTCAGGGCCCGGATCCGCCGTCCGGTTTGCCGGGTCACCAAGGGCCTTGTACGCATCCATCACCGCGTACCACTGGTCCCGCTTCACCCGGTCCATCTTATTGACCACCAAGATGGCCGGCTTGCCGGACCTGGCCACGGCTTCCGCCACGTACCGGTCTCCCTCGCCGGGCTGCGGCACCGAACCGTCCACCACAAAAAGGACCACATCCACCTCGGGGATGGTGCTGGTGGCCACCCGGTTCATGTACTCGCCCAGTTTGTGGTGCGGCTTGTGAATGCCCGGGGTGTCCAGGAAGACCACCTGCGCCCCAGGGCGATTGTAGACCCCCAGAATGCGGTTGCGGGTGGTCTGGGGTTTATCTGACATGATGGCCAGTTTGGCTTCGATAAATGCATTCAGCAGTGTGGACTTGCCCACATTGGGGCGGCCCACTATGGAACAGAATCCAGATACAAACTCTTCTTTCGCCATGCCACTACCCCTTGGAAGCCATATCAATATCCCGGAATGCACCGGGAAGCAGCGCCTGGACCGTGGTCACCAGCGTGTCGCCCTTCAGATTGGCCAGAATCACGCGGGCGTCAGGAGCGAACTCGCTCATCACCTGGCGGCAGGCGCCGCAGGGGCTGACGGGCGCCTCTGTATCGGCGATCACCGCGATGGTGAGAAACTGCGTGTCCCCTTCGCTCACTGCCTTGAAGATGGCAGTCCGCTCCGCACAGTTGGAGAGTCCGAAGGAAGCATTCTCGATGTTGCAGCCTGTGTAAATCTTCCCGGATGCTGTAAGAAGCGCTGCCCCAACCGGAAAGTGGGAATAGGGCACGTAGGCCCGCTCCCGTGCCTGGCGGGCCGCCTGAATCAGGACCTGATCATCCACGACCAACACCTCCTGATTCCAGCCAGAGATTCAGCTACTTTTCCTGGCCCAGTGCCAATCCCGTCAGGGCGGCTGCCAGAGGCGGCAGCGCAGCCCAGGGATTGGCGATCAGCAGTTGAAACAGCATCGCAAAGGTAGTCATCAGCGGCCGCTGCACTGCAAAAAGCCAGATGCCGGCAAAGAGCGCGTGAAAGGCTGTAAGCAGAACCGCTCCGGCGGCCACGTCTTTGGCTGCCCCCGCCAGCGCACTGGGCTGCCCCCCGCTGGCCAAGTCTACCGCCCGCTCGATGGCTGAGTTCACCGTCTCAGCCATCAGGACCAGCCCTATGGTGACAGCCAGATAGGCCACCTCCCAGCCGGAGAGGCGAACAGCCCAGCCCACCACGGCAGCTGCAGCGGCTGCAAAGACCTGGAAGCGAAGGTTCGGCTCCTGGCGGTAAGCGATCCAGAGTCCCCTAAAGGCCACCTTCAGGCGGAACCAGAACGGCGGCCGGAGCGGACTGGTCCCGCGCCCGGTGGGTCCGATCGCCATCACCCCCGCTTCAGCCCCAACTCCCCGAGCACCTGCTCCGTCTTGGCCATCATGACTGCCTCATCTTCGGGCGTCTGGTGATCATATCCCAGCAGGTGCAGCATCCCGTGCCCCGTCAGAAAGCCCAGTTCCCGCTCGAAGGAATGGCCGTACTCCGCTGCCTGCTCCCGGCAGCGCTCGAGGCTGATGACGATGTCGCCCAGGGGCAGCGGTTCGCCTTCCGGCAGGACGCCCATGTCCTCTCCTTCGAGCTGCGAAAAGGAAAGCACATCCGTAGGGCGGTCGATGCCGCGGTGCTCCCGGTTGAGCTGATGAATCGCTTCGTCATCCACAAAGGTGATGGAGACCGACACGTTCTCTCCGAGGTCACTGCCGGCCAGTTTCAGGGTCCGGGCCACCACCTGCCGGACGATCTCCTCCTGCTCCGGCGTCACCGACAGTTTCTCCTGCTCGTTGCTGATCCAGATCTCCACTGGGTTCCTCCTCCCCGGCCTGCGCAGCGATCTGGCCTTCCGCCTGTTCCGTTCCCATGTCCCCGGCAGGGTACTCGATGCGGGCATGATGGATGCCGCTCAGGACCCGCACAAAAGTGCGGGCGATGACGTCCAGATCTCGGAGGGTCAGATCGCAGTTGTCCAGCTGCCCCTGCTGGAGCCGGTCTTCGATGATGCGCCGCACCTGTGCCTCGATCTGGTCCACCGTAAGTGGACCGCGCTGCCGGATGGCACGCACCGATGCTTCGCAGCTGTCTGCCAGCATGCAGATGGCGGTCTCCTTCCGCCGGGGCTTGGGCCCCTCGTAGCGGAAGTCTTCCTCGAGCACCTGCTCAGCCCGGCCGTCCTTGCTGGCCATGTGGTAGAAGTAGCTGACCAGCGTGGTGCCGTGGTGCTCGGGAATGAAGTCGGCCACCTCTTTCGGCAGCCGGGCCTCTTTGGCCATCTCGTAGCCATCGCGCACGTGGCTGGTGATGATCATGGCCGAAAGGTTGGGCGGCAGCTTGTCGTGGGGATTCTCGCCGCCAAACTGGTTTTCCACGAAGAAGTAGGGCCGCTTCACCTTACCAATGTCGTGATAGTATGCCCCAACCCGGGCCAGGACGGGATCGGCCCCCACCGCTTCTGCCGCCGCTTCGCAGAGGTTTGCCACCACGATGGTGTGGTGGTAGGAGCCCGGCGCCTCCACCAGCAGCCGCTTCAGCAGCGGGTGGTTGGGGTTGGAAAGCTCCAACAGCTTGAGCGGCGTCACCACGCCAAACAGGGTCTCGAAAACCGGCAGGGCGCCGGTGACCACAATGGAGACCACAAGGCCGTTGAGGACGCCCAGGCCGACATCCCGCCAGACGCTGAGGTCCAGGAACGAGTAAGCGCCGATCAAATAGAGGGCCACGATGGTAAGGGCGTTGGCCCCGGAGATCTGCAGACCGGCCTTATAGATATCTGTGCGGTTGTCGATCCGGCTGACGGAATAGGCCCCAATCGTCGAGCCCACCAGGGCTACCAGGGCGTAATTCAGCTGCTCGCCGGATGAAACCAGGCCCACCAGTGCGGAAAGCAGGGCGCTCTGCAGAAGGGCCGCTTTGGCGTCCAGCAGGATGGTGACCAGCATGGCGTTCACCGCCACCGGCATCAAGTAGGCCACCCCTTCGCCCAAGCTACTGCGGAAGGCGTTCATCAACAGGGAAAGCAGAAGTGTAAGAATGCCAACCAGCCCCAGCAGGACGATCTTACTGTCCTGCTCCAGCAGGTCGCGCCGGTACCGGTAGAGGTAGAGCGCCATGAGCCCCACCACTACGGCAGAGAGGACTGCCGCACCGAGCAGGGAGCGGATATCCGCCGGGCCGCCCACCAGCCCGACATCCTTCAGCATCTCGTACTGTTCTTCGGTGACGGGTTGGCCTTTGGTAATAATGGTCTGGCCCTTCTGCCAGATGACAGGCTCCTCTTTGTCGCGGGCTTCCTGCCTGAGCTGCTCCGTAAGTTCCGTGTCTTCTACGACGTTGGGCTCGATGCGGCTCTTTGCCAGGGCCTTCACAAAGCTCTTCAGCTGCGGATCTTGAATGGTCAGGGTGAAACCGTCCTGCTCGAGCTCAATGCTCTCCTGCACATGGGGCACGTCCGACTCGCGGATGCTGCCGGAGAGCGCCTTGCGCACCAGCTTGAGTGCCTCTTCCTCAGCCCCGGCAAGGCTCTCCTCGTCGGCTTCCAGCAGGGCGAGATAAGTCTCGGCAGTTACGCTCGCGCCAAGCTGCAGCCGCTGTGCCAGGGTTTCCGCCCGGGCGGCATCATCCTGGTTTGGAAGCTTCTTGACCGACTGGATCTCGTCAAAGGCGTAGGCGATGAACTGCTCGGCATCACTCAGGAAGGTAGGATCCACTTTCGTGAGAATGCTGATGGCGTTGGCAGCCGCTTCCTTCTTGGCTTCGGTGGCCACCCGGTTGACGATGGGCCGGGGCGCCTCCACGGTGCGGGGCGCCACATCACCTACCTTGACGTCCAGCCGCTGCGGGGCCAGCTGACTGACCAGAATGGCTGTGAGCAGCACGAAGAAGAGGCCGGCATAAAGGAGCCGCCGAACCTTAGCATTCTTCACCCGTCCGCGCTCCAGCCAGCGCTGGATCCGTTCCTGTAATTCGTGAAATACATACATGAGTACCCAGGGGAGGGGATGCCTCCGCTCCTCCCCAGTGGGGAGGATCCTCCCTCGCCTCCAATCCTGCAGACTTTACCGTAGGTCTACTTCCGCGGCTTGGCTGCCTCGAGATTCGTCGCTGCTGCGTACGCCTCGTAAGCCTTGATGATCCGCTGCACCAGGTCGTGGCGAACGATGTCTCGCTCGGTCAGGTAGCAGAATGCGACGCCCTCAACCCCCCGCAGGATCTTCTGCACCTCAACCAGCCCGCTCCGGGTCCCTTCGGGCAAGTCCACCTGCGTGATGTCGCCGGTGACCACCGCCTTGGAGCCGAAGCCCAGCCGGGTAAGGAACATCTTCATCTGCTCTGGCGTGGTGTTCTGCGCTTCGTCCAGGATTATGAAGGAATCGTCCAGAGTGCGTCCCCGCATGAAGGCCAGGGGCGCCACCTCGATCTGCCCCTTTTCCAGGTACTTCTCGAAACTGTCAATTCCCATAATATCCCACAGCGCATCGTACAGGGGGCGCAGGTAGGGGTCGACCTTCTGCTGCATGTCGCCGGGGAGGAAGCCCAGTTTTTCGCCGGCCTCCACCGCCGGGCGGGTGAGGATAATGCGGTTCACATCCTTCCGCTTGAACGCGGCCACCGCCATCGCCATGGCCAGGTAGGTCTTGCCGGTGCCGGCCGGACCAATTCCAAACGTGACGCCGTTCTGGCGAATGGCATCCACATACGCCTTCTGGCCCAGCGTCTTGGTGCGGATCTGCTTGCCCCGGTGGGTCTGAATGATCACATCGCCGAAGACGTCCGCCAGCGGCTGCTCTTCCCCTTCCGCCGCCATGCGCACGGCGTAGCGCACGTCCCGCTCGCCGATGCGGGCGCCGCGGTTCTGAACGGCGATGAGGCGCTCCAGAAGGCGCCGCACCCGTTCCACCTCAGCCGGAGGGCCCTGCAGAATCACTTCATTCCCCCGCGGCACGATCTTGACGGGGAAGGCCTGCTCAATCAATTTCAGGTGTGCATCGTTGCGGCCGAATAGCTCCAGCGCCTTGTCGTTGTCTGACACCAGAATCCGTGTTTCTTCGGTCTCTTCCAATCTGGCTGTGAACCCCCTTGGTTTGGCCTCGCGTTAGGGGCTTTCGTGACCGGCGTCAGTCTGGGGAACGGGAACCGGTTCCCCCGGCTGGGGCACAGTGATCTCCTCCAGCGCTTCCGCCGACACGCGGATGCCTGCATACTCTGCCGTCTGCTCTAACACTTCCGCGGCGACGGGGCCGGCCAGGCGGTCAGAGGGACCCAAAATCCATGCCAGCTGTTCCGCCAGCCGCTGTTCGGCCTGCTGTATAGCCTGGTCCAGCGGAACCGGCTCGTGCCGCCTCTCGATCTCCTCGGCACGTACGAAGACGACTTCGACAGGGGGAATCCAATTCCTCCAGCCGCCAAACCCGTAGCGGCGGCGCTCTTCCCGGTAATCGGCGAAGGGGACTTCGCCGCCTTCCGCGTCCTTTCCCACCTGTAGTATAGACCGGCCAGCTACCTTCAACTCAAGACGGGTGCTCTTCCGCCCCGTGGGTACCTCCACCTCCTGCACCAGCGGCACCTCCCAGTACAGGCTGTAGCCCACCCGGGCGATGATACGGGCCTGGGCCACCAGGGTCCGGGCCACGTTCTGCCTGGGGGGCATGGGGGTTCCCGGGAAGACCTGGGGCCGGCCTCCCTCCCAGTATTTCAGTGCGCACTCCACCAGAAGGTCGCCGGGCTGTACCAGGTCACCCGGCTTTACCACGGGCTCACCCTGAAAGGGAATAACCTGCTCAACGACGCCGGCCTTGCGGGCTACCAGATTCACACAGGAGAAGGTGCCCTGGGGAGGCGTGCGGGTGGCCTTCTCTACTACTTCGACGACCGCACGGGTGCCCTGGATTCTGACGGTGGCGTAGGCGATCTCGCCGATGCGGGCCTGCAGGTGCCGCTGGACGGCTGCCAGGTCTATCTGCCCCTTCCACCTTCCCACCTGCAGCCCGGCCTCTGCGGCCACCGCTCGGATTGCCCGGGGGTCCAGGTTCTGAGGCGGCGTAATGCGGACGGTAACCAGCCAGATATGGCCGGTAGCCCAGTATATGAAGCCCAGGGAGAGCAAGGCACCTGCGATGAGGAGGGGCCTCCGCCTGAGGCGCACCAGCAGAAAGGGCAGCCCCTGCCGCCTGCGGATGCGGACTCGGCACCGGGCGCCCCGAGCCGCCGGCCTCAGGGCAAAGAAGTCGCGAACGGTAAGGGAGGCCCAGAGCGCCTCCCCCCGGTAGGTGATATCCCACAGGATCAGCCCCTGCGTGAGGGCGAGGTTGAGGAACCGCCCGGGATTGCCCCCGGTCACCTCAATGCGCAGGTGGCCCAGCAGGAAGGCGAGGAGCCGCCTCAGCAACCGCCCTCCCTCCCTTCCGGGTCCACATAGCGAACGGAGCGGATCCGACCCAGGATGGTAACCTGATCCGGCGACAGGTATCCGATGGAGAGTTCCGCCCCCGATACGGCTATCCGTCCCTGGGGAACTGCCAGCACCACTTGCTCGGGGCTGTAGAAGACGAGCCCGCGGTGGTTCTCAACCAGCAGATCCATGTCCCCCACCAGACTGATGCGGGCCACATCCAGCATGGTCTCCTCCGGGAGTTCCAACATAGCGGCTACCTTCCTGCGCAGGTCGCGCCTGCCGGCCATATCTGCCGCCCTCCCTTCACTGCTTGGACTAGGTACAAGGTATGCAGGCCAGTCCCGGAGAAGAAGAGGTTGTAAAGGAGGGCGCTTCATGCACCGAACAGCAATTCTACTGGCACTGGCGCTGATGCTGACTGCCTGTTCTCCGCTGGTGTCCGGCTCTCCCAAAGCAGTGCCAGTAGCGGTGGCTCCATCTCTTGATCTGGACCTGCCGGACCTGGGCAGTGCCTCGCTCCTTACGGTGGACGACCCGCTTTCCGCGCTCCGGAAGGGCGAAGCCGCGGTGGCCCTGGTTCACGGCCCTGTCCCGGAAGGGCTCGAGGGATTTGTGTTTGAAACCCGCGAAACCGTGCTGATGCAGGGGTGGCTGGACCCGCTCCACTCCTTCACCCTGGAGGAGGCCGAGAAGCTCGCCCAGGAGCTTCCTTCCCCGGGCACGCCGGAGCGCGGCGCTTTGGCGGCTGGCCGCCTGAGCGACCTGGCGCCGGGCTGGCGGGCGATTCCCGTCGAAGGCATCCTGCCAACGCCAGAAAGCGTGCAGAGCGGGGAGTACCCGCTGGCCGAGCTGATCTCCGTGGCCTATGCTCCTGACCCCCCGGCTGAGGTGGTTTCGGTGGTGGAAGCGCTGCGGCAGGCAGCCGAGCCCCAGGCGGAGCCGTGGATTCGGCTGACCGCCGCCGGCGACTTCATGTTAGCCCGCGGCGTCGCACGGGCCATTCGGGAGAACGGCCCAGCATACCCGGTAGCCCAGGTGCGGGAACACCTGGCCTCTGCAGACATCGCTTTCGCCAACCTGGAGTCGCCCATCGGCACCAAGGGCACGCCGCTGCCCGGCAAGCAGATCTGGTTCCAGGCCGCCCCCGAAGCGCTGGAAGTGCTGACCCTCGCGGGGCTGGATGGCTTGACGCTGGCCAACAACCACATCATGGACTACGATGAGCCCAGTCTGCTGGAGACCCTGGACTACCTGGATGGAGCGGGCATCGGATATACAGGAGCCGGCAGAAACCTGGCAGAGGCCCGCACGCCCCTGGTGCTGGAGGCCGCAGGCATAAAGGTGGCCTTCCTGGGCTACAGCCAGTTTGCCGACCTGTTCTTTGACTGGAACTACCCACGCTCTTTCGCCGCAGCGGAAGAGCTCCCCGGCGTGGCCGGAATTCGGGACGAATGGCTGGCAGCCGACATCGAAGCCGCCCGCCAGCAGGCGGACCTGGTGGCGGTGACATTCCACTGGGGCGAGGAATTTCAGAACTACCCCACCGCAGAGCAGCAGCGGCTGGCTCGCCTCTGTATCGACCTGGGGGCAGACCTGGTGCTGGGCTACCACCCCCACGCCATCCAGGGGTTTGAACTCTACAAGGACGGCATCATTGCCTACAGCCTGGGCAACTTCATCATGGACAACCAGAACACCGACCTGGCCCGGGAATCCATGCTCCTGGACTTCTGGATCAGCCCTGCGGGCGTCAGGCAGGTTCTCGTGCATCCCGTATGGATTCAAGCCGAGCAGCCGTCTATACTGACGGGGCCGGAGGCGGAGCGGCTCCTCGCCAAGATGGCGGAGATCTCCGACTGGTAGCGGCCGGCACTAAAGAAAGGCCAGCCCTGAAGGGCTGGCCTTTCTTATTAGTCTTTGGGCTCGTTACGCATCCACAGGCGCCTTGGCCATCTGCTCGTAGCGCTCCCACCTGGCCTTGACCTCGTTTTCGGCCTCCTTCAGCAGCTCGTCGGCTGCCTCCGGATTCACCTTGGTCAGGACCTTGTAGCGGGCTTCGTTGTAGATGTAGTCAGCCAGCGGAATCTTCGGCCCCTTGGAATCCAGCTGCAGCGGGTTCTTCCCCTGCTCCTTGAGCCGCGGGTCGTACCGGTACAGCAGCCAGTGGCCGGAATCCACAGCCAGTTTCTGCTGGTCCAGGCCCTTGGCGATGTCGTAGCCATGGGCAATGCAGTGGCTGTAGGCGATGATCAGCGAAGGCCCGTCGTAGGACTCGGCCTCACGGAAGGCCCGCAGCACCTGCGCATCGTTGGCGCCCATGGCCACCTGCGCCACGTAGATGTGGCCGTAGCTCATGGCGATGGCGCCCAGGTCCTTCTTGGAGCCCTCCTTGCCGCCGGCAGCAAACTTGGCCACAGCGCCCTTCGGGGTCGACTTGGAAGCCTGGCCGCCGGTGTTGGAGTAGACCTCGGTGTCCAGCACCAGGACGTTCACGTTGGCACCGCTGGCCAGCACATGGTCCAGGCCGCCGAAGCCGATGTCGTAGGCCCAGCCGTCGCCGCCGATGATCCAGACCGACTTCTTCACCAGCTGGTCAGCCAGTGCCACCAGATCCTTGGCCTTGGGGTCGGACGCACCCTCGAGCTTTGCCTTCAGCTCTGCCACCCGGCTGCGCTGCGCCTCAATCCCCTCCGGCGTGGACTGATCGGCGTTCAGCAGGGCGTCAGCCAGGTCGCTGCCGATCCGGTCACGCAGGGCCTCCACCAGTTCCCGAGCATAGGCGCTCTGCTTGTCGATGGAGATCCGCATGCCGAGGCCGAACTCAGCGTTGTCTTCAAAGAGGGAGTTGGACCAGGCAGGGCCGCGGCCGCAGCTGTTCTGGGCCCACGGCGTGGTGGGCAGGTTGCCGCCGTAGATGCTGGAGCAGCCGGTGGCGTTGGCCACGATGGCCCGGTCGCCAAACAGCTGGCTCACCAGCTTCACATACGGAGTCTCGCCGCAGCCAGCGCAGGCGCCGGAGAACTCAAAGAGCGGCCGGGCAAGCTGGACGTTGCGGACGTTGTTGAACGGAAGCTGCTCCTCGGTGATGTCGGGCAGGGAGAGGAAGAACTCCCAGTTGCGGCGGCCTTCCTCCCGGAGAGGCAGCTGCGGGGCCATGTTGATGGCCTTGCGGCCCGGTTCGGTCTTGCTCTTGGACGGGCAGGCTTCGACGCAGAGGGTGCAGCCAGTGCAGTCCTCCACAGAGACCTGCAGCGTGTACTCCATATCCGGCAGTTCACGCCAGCGCGCCTTGGTGTGCTTGAAGCCCTCGGGTGCGTTGGCAAACGCGGCGGGCTCGGCCACCTTGGCCCGGATGACGGCGTGCGGGCAGACCAGGACGCACTTGCCGCACTGGATGCAGAGGTCCGGATCCCACACCGGCACTTCCAGGCCGATGTTCCGCTTCTCCCACTGGGAGGTGGCGGTGGGATAGGTGCCGTCCGCGGGCAGTGCGCTGACCGGCAGCAGGTCGCCCCGCTGGGCGATCATCTCTGCGGTCACCTTCTGGACGAACTCCGGCGCTGCGGCCGGCACCGGCGGACGAAGCCCCTTGGTGCTGGTAATCTGGCCAGGCACCTTCAGCTCGTGCAGATGGGCCAGGGCCGCGTCCACGGCGGCGAAGTTCTGCTGAACGACCTTGTCGCCCCGCTTGGCGTAGGTCTTCTGGATGGCGCCCTTGATCTTCGCAATCGCCTCTTCCCGCGGCAGAATGCCGCTGATGGCGAAGAAGCAGGTCTGCATGATGGTGTTGATCCGGCGGCCCATGCCGGTCTCGTGGGCAACCTGGGCCGCGTCGATCACGTAGACCTTCAGGTGCTTGTTGAGAATCTGCTCCTGAATCGGCCGCGGCAGGTGATCCCAGACCTCATCCACCGGATACGGGCTGTTGATCAGCACTGTGGCGCCGTCCTCAGCCGCATCAAACACCGGATACTGTTCCAGGAAGACGAACTGGTGGACCGCCACGAAGTTGGCCTTCTGGATCTGGTAGGTGCTGCGGATCGGCCGCGGACCGAAGCGCAGGTGCGAAACGGTGATGCCGCCGGACTTCTTGGAGTCGTAGACGAAGTAGCCCTGGGCGTAGTTGTCCGTCTCTTCGCCGATGATCTTGATGGAGTTCTTGTTGGCGCCCACGGTGCCGTCGGAACCCAGACCCCAGAACATCGCCCGGACCACGTCCTCCGGTTCCGTGTGGAAGGTCGGGTCGACAGCGAGGCTGGAGTGGGTCACGTCGTCGATGATGCCCACGGTGAAGTGGTTCTTGGGCGCATCCTTGGTCAGCTCGTCGAACACGGCCTTGGCCATGGCCGGCGTGAACTCCTTGGAGCCCAGGCCATAGCGGCCGCCGATGACCCGAGGCAGGCTCTTCATGGGCAGCCGGCCAGCGGTGTAGGCCTCAGTAAGCGCACTGAGAACGTCCAGGTAAAGCGGCTCGCCGGCGCTGCCGGGCTCCTTGGTCCGGTCGAGGACGGCGATGGACTTCACCGTGGCAGGCAGAGCGGTCAGCAGGTGCTCCGCCGAGAACGGACGGAACAGGCGGACCTTCAGGACGCCCACCTTTTCGCCCCTGGCATTCAGGGCCTCCACCGTCTCTTCAACGGTCTCGGCGCCCGAGCCCATGAGGACGATCACACGCTCGGCATCCGGTGCGCCCACGTAGTCAAACAGGTGGTACTGGCGCCCGGTGAGCTTGGCGAGCTGATCCATGTAGCTTTGAACGATCGCAGGCGTGGCCAGGTAGTACGGGTTTACAGTCTCCCGGGACTGGAAGTAAACGTCCGGGTTCTGCGCCGTGCCCCGCATCACGGGCCGGTCAGGCGTCAGGCCCCGCATCCGGTGCTCCCGCACCAGGTCATCGTCGATCAGCGCCCGGATGACGTCATCCGACAGCATCTCGATCTTCATGACCTCGTGGGAGGTGCGGAAGCCGTCAAAGCAGTGCAGGAACGGGACCCGGGCCTTCAGGGTGCTGGCCTGGGCGATCAGGGCAAAGTCCATAACCTCCTGCACCGAGTTGGCAAAAAGAATCGCCCAACCGGTCTGCCGGGCCGCCATCACGTCGCTGTGATCGCCGAAGATGGACAGGCCCTGGGTGGCGATGGCGCGAGCAGCAATATGGAAAACCGTGCTGGTCAGTTCACCAGCGATCTTGTACATATTCGGGATCATGAGCAGCAGGCCCTGGCTGGCGGTAAAGGTGGTCGCCAGCGCACCGGTCTGCAGTGCGCCATGGATGGCGCCGGCGGCTCCGCCCTCCGACTGAAGCTCCTGCACCCGGGGAACGGTGCCCCACAGGTTCTTCTTGCCGGCGGCTGCCCATGCATCAGCATGCTCACCCATGGGAGAGGAAGGAGTAATCGGGTAGATTGCAATTACTTCGTTTGTTTTGTACGCCACATGTGCTGCGGCTTCGTTTCCATCAATGGTAACCAGCCTACGTGTCATTGCACATTCTCCCTACAATAATGTTGTCCCTCTGGATAAGGAAAGCGTACAGGCAAGGGCAGTACCTGCACACCCCTCCCGGTGCCTAAAGCCCTCCAAATTGATTATTTAGGGTCAGTGGGGGGGAACCAGCCGAACCAACCTCTATTTTAGCGACTGCCCCCCTTCGGTCGCCACACACCAAAGGTACTCTTTACAACTGCCCCCACTTGGTGTGTTGACCCTAGACGCCGCCTGCAGACGTAGGCCATCTGCCCGTCGGCAAACGCCCGGTATGCTCCCAGATGGGGCAGACTAGACTGCCGAGAGGAGGCGGTGCTGTGGTCAACCTGTTCGGGCGCGCTGCTGTGGAATCAGGAGGGCTCACGGCTGGGTTCCTGGCCCTACTGGAGCATGCCGACCCGGCTGTTCTCACCGGGCTGCTCCAAAAGGCGGGAATCACGACCACTGGCGGCGGAGGTGGATCGGCAGCCTTCCCGGCCCCCGGAGGGCCACCGGGGGCCGGGGTGATCACGCTGCCGGGCCTTCGACTCGTCGTAGCCGCTGAGGCGCCAGGACAGCCCTTCGACCCCGCCGCCCTGCAGGAGGCAGCAGACGAAGTCCTGGCAGTGACGGTCTCCGGACGGGAGGTACCGGGAATCCACGTGCTTTCGTGGGAAACGGTGGACCGGTTCCTGTTGGAGATGGCAGAGCGGTTCGACCCCGAAACCCGCTCCGGCTTCTTGATCCGGCAGTTCCGGGCGCTCCTTGCCGAACTGGGGCTGGAGCACTTTGCGGGGTTTAAAGACGAGGAGCTGGAAGAGGTTCCAGGAGCCCTGAACCTCCTGAACCGCTTTCAGCACACGGCGAACCGCTTCTTCCGCCATCTGACGCCGGCCCTGGCCGCACTCTGGGATGGAGTCAGTCCAGTGCGCCAGTCCGGCCCCACAGAACTTCTGGCAGGATATCTCTATCAGGACTATGCCGGAGAGAACTTCGGCACGGGAAATTTCCTGCGGATCGCCTTTCACCTCATCCAGGGGCAGATACAGCTCAGTTTCTGGATCACGCCCGCAGCTGCTGAGAGCCACAGCCGGCTCCGAGAGGCCATCACGGAGGGAAGCCCTCTGCTGGAACAGCTGCAGGCACTGGATGCAGAACCGCTCCTCTGGCTCTGGTCCGCCGCCGGTGAGCGGCAGATCGCGCTGGACAGGATGACGCCCGATCTGGCGGCAGAGCTGGACTGGAACGGCCATAGGCCGGCGTGCAGCGCCACCAGCCCCTCAGCCT
>ENA-OWPA01000881-OWPA01000881.1-bioreactor-metagenome-genome-assembly--contig:-NODE-881-length-27772-cov-10.682650_pt1 | contig 27772 bp, 28 predicted proteins | sample MGYA00238139_ERZ651803 | MGnify/ENA primary metagenome ERZ651803 (study PRJEB26909, sample SAMN07631231) | bioreactor metagenome | isolation source: Switchgrass digestor | place: USA: Dartmouth... | reverse complement strand
TTAGACTTCTACATAACTTTTTATGCTGATGCCATTAGGCTAGCTATTTCTAAATGGCTTATGGAAGGTGCTGAAATACCTCCTGATAAATTTGTATCTTTACTAAAAAATACAATTTTGATAGCAGCTCAATATCTAAGTGAAGATTAGGTTATTATATTTAAAATCTCATTAAATTGAAGTTTACGTATATTTAGTTCAGTTTTATTTTCAAGGCTTGATAAACCAATATAACCGAGATTATCTATACTTAGGAAATGGGTTTTCTTAGGCATTTCAGATATAATATTTCCTATAAGTTCGATATCTCCATAGAAATCCATCATAAATGAAGGGGAATAAGTTTTAAGCCTTGTATCATAAACGAATTTACGTATATGTTGAGCAATAGTTTCACTGCAATTTGGATTTTGTATCATCATTATAAGGTTTAAGTTTAAATTAATTAGCTTTTCTGAAAATCTTTTTTCTTCAATATATGAAAAGTTATTATCGTCGTAGTAATAAGCCCCTCCAAAAAGGCATTTTGCTTTTTTAAACATATCTATACTTGAATGTAATTCAACATCATCAATGTCGTTTATTAGCAAAAGAAAACATAGATTATTTAAGGAGCTTAAATTTTTTATTATATCATCACTAACGATTTTGGGATTTAGGACTACAGTAATTGCACAATCATTATTTTTCTTTATAATAGGTTGTAAATCCATTAGAATATCGTTATTATCTAAAAATATAATATAGCAGTATATTCCTAAGCTTTTCCAGTTTTCAACTGTATTTATTATCTCTTCTTCATTTAAGTTATTTTCGCCTTTTTTTCTGAAATCAAAACAAATTGTCCAAGGAATTTTACAATTCAATTTTCTTTCGTTTTCCCTTATTTTTCTAGCTCCATATATTAAGCTGTTATATCCAAAATTAACTCCAAAATTTGTAAGTATATTTTTATCAGTATTTTTAACAATGTTTTCTGTTATATCATAATAGAAGCTATTGTCCTTATGAAGAATTTCATTGGCTATATCAAAAAATACTTCTTGAAAGGGGCCAGAAGCAAAAAATTTTCCCAAATCTACTAAATTCCTTAATCCCCTTTTTGGATTATCTATTATGTAGTCAATTCCTCTTTTTACAGAAAATTCTATTATACCTCTAATGAAACGATAGTTTTCCATTATGCAACTCCCCATTTATTTCTAAGATGTCATATTAATTATATAAATAAATATATATTTATAAAATATACAAATTTTAAACGATGTCATAAAGTTAGACATTTTATGAGAAATGTCAAAAATTAAGACAAAATAAATTATTGTCTAATGTAAGAAAATAGTTAGCATTATATAATTTAAGTAAAGATGTTAGTAAAAAGGGGGGTTTAACGTGAGCGAAAGGACTTTTTCTGAAAGCTTAAAGTCCTTAGGTCTTAAGGTTGTTTTCAATTACTTGGATTCAGATCCCGAAAATAATATTCCAAAGGTATTTGATTGGATTAGGAAATTTGACAAAAATAACATGGTTTCACATCAAATGGATTTAATAGAATCAGTTTTCAAAGATAAAGATAGCGTTTGGCATAAGTACATGGTAAATTTGTATAGAGATATAGATAACGATGTTAGAAAAACTTTATTTGAAAATTTCCTTATCAATGCAACAATATTAGGATGTCAAAGGAGAAGAAGGGCTATAGAAGAAAACAACTGCAATATACCTTGGGCAATATTAATGGATCCAACTTCTGCATGTAACTTGAGATGTATAGGTTGTTGGGCAGCAGATTATGGCAAGCAAATGAACCTAGATTTTGATACATTAGACGATATAGTTCGCCAAGGCAAAGAATTAGGAGTTTACATGTATGTATTGTCTGGTGGAGAACCATTAGTTAGGAAAAAAGATGTAATTAGGCTATGTGAAAAACACAATGACTGTGTTTTCCTAGCATTTACCAACGGAACACTTATTGATGAAGAATTTGCTGATGACATGCTCCGTGTAAGAAACTTTGTACCTGCCATTAGCGTAGAAGGATTTGAAGAAGCTACAGATTCGAGAAGGGGACAAGGAACTTATAAAGCAGTAACAAAAGCTATGGAAATTCTGAAGAATAAGAAGTTGCCATTTGGAGTATCCTGCTGCTATACTCGTAATAATACTGAAGTGATAGGCAGCGAAGAATATATAGATGAAATGATAAATAGGGGTGCTAAATTTGCTTGGTTCTTTACTTATATGCCAATAGGGAAGGATGCAGTACCAGATTTGCTAGTAACACCAGAACAGAGAAAATTCATGTATGAAAGAATTAGGGAATATAGAAGAACTAAGCCAATATTTACTATGGACTTCTGGAATGATGGAGAATATGTTCATGGCTGTATTGCTGGAGGAAGAAATTACCTTCATATAAACGCCAATGGAGACATTGAACCTTGTGCATTTATCCATTATTCTGATTCAAATATTCATGAAAAAACCATACTTGAAGCCTTAAAGAGTCCATTATTCATGCAATATAGAGAAAATCAACCATTTAATCAAAACCACTTAAGGCCTTGTCCATTGCTAGATAATCCCGATGCACTAGTTAGAATGGTTGAAAAATCAGGAGCAAAATCAACACATCTAAAGGAACCTGAAGATGTAAGGGAAGTAAGTGCAAAATGCCAAGAAGCTGCTAAGAAATGGGCTCCTGTAGCAGATGAGTTGTGGGAAAAATCAATGAAAGCTAAAGAAGAAGCGCTGGTTAAAAACTGATTAAATAATGTGATATGGAGAATCCAGTAAAGATAATTTATCTTTACTGGATTTTTTAAATTTTAATGGAAAAATACATGGGATTATGTATATAATAGATTCAAACAGAATTCATTTGGAGGGGAGAATCACGTGGCAACCTTTGAGGATTTTCAGAAGCTGGATATAAGGGTAGGAGAAATTATTAGAGTTGAGCCTTTTGAAAAGGCAAGAAAGCCTGCTTATAAGTTATGGGTGGATTTTGGAGATGAAATTGGCATAAAAAAGTCAAGCGCTCAAATTACTGAATGCTATAAGATGGAAGATTTAAAAGGAAGGCAGGTTCTTGGGGTAGTGAATTTACCTCCAAAACAGATTGCAGATTTTATTTCAGAAGTATTGATTCTGGGAACTTATTCAAAACAAGGCGTTGTTTTAATTAAGCCAGAACAACCTGTTGAGAAAGGTGATAAATTAGGATAAGATTTAGAATAATGGATAATATTATGCTGGAGGTATAAAATGGAAAGCCAATATGATAAGAAAAAGCATTTTATAGTTAACACAGTATATATTTCCTTGATAGTAATATTAGTTTATATCTTTTTAAAATATGGTCTCTCTTTAATTAGCCCTTTTGCTTTTGCTACTATCATAGCATATATACTAAACAAGCCTGCGGAAAAGATATCAAAATCATTGAAAATACCGCGTAAGTTGGTATCTTTTGCCTTGGTTTTAATATTTTATGCTATTATAGGTATTGTGATTTCTTTTATTGGAATAAGGTTTGTCTCTGGAATTTCTAAAATTATTTCATCGCTTCCATCGATTTATGAGAAACAATTGGGACCATTTCTTATAAATATCTCTGAAAGAATTAAAGATGCCTTTTATAATATAGACCCAGCTATTGTAGAAATGATAAGTGAAGGCTTTAATCAGTTTGTTAGCTCTTTAGGGGAACATATAACTAATTTTTCACTATCGTTATTAGGTTCCTTGTCTAATATTGCATCTGTGTTGCCAGGATTTTTTGTAAAGGTTTTATTGACAATAATCTCTACATTCTTTATAGCAATTGACTTTGATTCTCTAGTTGATTTTATAAAAAGGCAGTTTAGTCCAAAAGTGAATAAAATGATGGATAATATTAGAGGATATTTTGTAAATACCCTTTTTGTAATAATCAAGTCTTATGGATTAATTATGTTAATTACTTTCATTGAACTATCTGTAGGGCTTTCAATTTTAGGCATATCCAATGCAATCTTGATTGGATTCTTAATTGCCTTATTGGATATATTACCTATAATTGGGACTGGTGGAATATTAATTCCATGGAGTATAATTGAGCTAATTCAAAAGGATTTTGGAACAGGCATAGGTTTGATTCTTCTATATGTTTTCATAACAATTGTAAGAAATATAATAGAACCTAAATTTGTAGGAAAACAGCTTGGTCTGCATCCAGTTGTAACTTTAATGAGTATGTTTATTGGTACTAAGCTGTTGGGAATTGTAGGTTTATTTGGTTTCCCAATTGCTTTGTCTTTGATATTACATTTAAACAGTACAGGAGTGATAAAGCTATTTAAACAAAAAAATACTTAAAGCTGTATAAAAGGAAGGAATGTATAAAAGGTATTATGTGTACAGGAATTAAGATAGATTATGATGATGGCTGTGTAATGGGTAGAACCATGGATTATGAGGTGCCATTAAGATATAATGTATTATATTTACCTAGAAATTATCATTATTCCAACGACTTAATGGGAAATCCAATGTATTCAAAGTATAAGGCAATGGGCTTATGCTTTGAAAATAGAAATCCATTGAAAGATGGAGTAAACGAGCATGGATTAGTAGGAATAACAAATGAGTTTAATGGATTTAATCTTTATGATTGTACAGTCAACCCTGGGAAAGTAAATATTTCAAGTTTGGATTATTTTACTTATGCACTTACAAATTATAAAAATGTGGATGAATTGGTTGAAGATTTGCCAAATATCCACATATCAACTAGAAATGGAATGGGGCAAAGTGTAATTTGCCCTGATTTCCATTTTATGTTTGCAGATTCCACTAAAAGATGTATTGTAGTTGAACCTAAAGAAAAGAAATTGGTTTATTATGAAAACCCATACGATGTAATGACCAATTCCCCTAGCTTTGAAGCTCAGGTTAGAAGATTGAGGAAGTTTCTTGACATAAATAATCTTGAGGATTTCAATTCAGCAAAAGACCTTCCAGGAGGTTATGACCCAGTTTCAAGGTTTATTAAGGCATATTATTTGACTAAAATGAATGTTAAATCAAGGGATTATAAAGAAGCTATTTCCCATGCATACAACATATTATCAGCCATGGCACTGCCTAATGGCTTTATTAGAAATAAGAAATATAATCATAACACTTACACAAGGTATATATGTGTATATGATACTAAAAATAAACTATTGACTGTAAGGTCAGATACAAATCCAACAATATATAGTTTAAGCTTTGAGGATATCAAGGAAGAAGATAAAAGGAAAGCATTTTTCTTGAACTTGGATTTGAATATGGAAAAATTAGTATAGATTAGATTTTTTTGCATAAAAATAAAAATTCAGGAGGATATCATGCAAATTGAGACAGAGAGATTATATTTAAGAAAATTTGATGTTGAAAAAGACTTAAAGGCTTATGCAGAAATCATGGGTGAGTATGAAGTTGGAAAATGGCTTCCCAAAGGGAAAGGTTATACATTGGAAGAATCAGAAAGGCTTATTATGTATATGATAGCTCACTGGCATAAATATAGTTATGGTCCTTGGGCTGTTATAGAAAAGGATACGGATTTACTAGTTGGGCAATGTGGATTAAATTTCGTTAAAGACCTTGGAGAAACTGAAATCCTCTATGCCTTTGGAAAGAATGCTAGGGGTAAGGGATATGCTACAGAATCAGGCAAGGCAGTTTTAGAATATGGTTTTAAAAAGATTGGATTAGATCATATAATAGGGCTTACAAAGATAGATAATATTGCTTCTATGAATGTACTAAAGAAGTTGGGACTTAAGTATATTAAAAATATAGAAATATTTAATATAGAAGCAACATATTTTGATATTGTTAGAGAAGAATATGAAAAGCTTATTATTTAATTTTTTTATGTTCATAAAAGTTGCTTATAGAAATTAAATTATATTGACTTATAATGTATAGTTTTGATAAAATGTCAAAGTTGTAAAATATTAAAATATAATAAATGGGGGAGTTAGTATGAAAAAGTTTACAAAGGTAGTTGCTGCATTGTCAGTTGCTGCAATTTTAGCTAGTGGTTGTAGTAAATCTACAAATACTGGAAGTTCTAACGGTCCAGCTACATACAAAGCTGGAACTTATACTGCTACTTCACAAGGTAATAATGGAGAAGTAAAGGTAGAAGTAGTTTTTACAGATGATAAAATAGATTCAATAACTATAGTTGAACATCAAGAAACTCCAGGCCTTGGTGATGCAGCAATGGAAAAGTTGATAAGTGATATATTAGACAAACAATCAGCTGATGTAGATGTAGTTTCTGGTGCTACTAATTCAAGCAACGCTTTAATAAACGCAGTAAAAGACTGCATGAATCAAGCTAAAGGAAATTAAAAAGTTCAAATACTCTTTAAAAGGCGATTAGGTTTTATACTTAATCGCCTTTTAAATTTTTTAATAAACTAAAATTTGACTAAATCAAAGCATATTTTGTGAAAAAATGTTTAAAATCATTTTTTTTGAGTAAAAATTAAATGTAATTTTTTTATCAATTTGACAGTGAAGGAGAGAATGACCATGAATGAAGTCAAGCCACCTAAAAAGCCTTTAATATACTATTATGGAATTGTATTATTAATACTAATGCTCTTTAATTTGTTTGCTCTTCCTTGGATTACACGAAGGGCAATAAAAATAGTTGATTACAGCACTTTTATGGAAATGACTGAAAATAAACAAATTGGCAGAGTTGAAATACAAGAAAATCAAATAATATTTACTGATAAAGACAATAAGACGATTTACATGACAGGTGTAGTTAATGATCCAGGATTAGCTGAAAGGCTATATCGTTCTGGTGCAAAATTTTCAGGTGAAATATATAAAGAAGCCTCACCTTTGTTGAAAATACTATTTAACTGGATTATACCCATTTTAATATTTATTGGTATAGGAAAATATATATCGAAGAAGATGATGAACAAGGCCAGTGGGAATTCGCTGATGTTTGGATTAGGCAAATCCAATGCAAAAATCTATGTGCCATCTACAGGGGGTATTAAGTTTAGCGATGTAGCTGGACAAGATGAAGCAAAGGAAAGCCTAAAGGAAATTGTAGATTATCTTCACAATCCAACTAAATACAGGGAAATAGGCGCTTCAATGCCAAAAGGGGTATTACTTGTAGGTCCTCCTGGTACTGGTAAAACAATGCTTGCAAAAGCAGTTGCAGGAGAAGCTAATGTTCCATTTTTCTCAATATCTGGTTCCGAATTTGTAGAGATGTTTGTAGGTTTAGGTGCTGCAAAGGTAAGGGATCTTTTCAAACAAGCCAAGGAGAAAGCTCCATGTATAATATTTATAGATGAAATAGATGCCATTGGCAAAAAGCGTAACGCAAGCGTTATGGGGAATGATGAAAGAGAGCAAACTTTAAATCAGCTTTTAACTGAAATGGATGGATTTGAAGAAAATACAGGTGTTGTTATTTTAGCTGCTACAAACCAACCTGAAGCTTTAGACCCTGCCCTCACTCGACCTGGAAGGTTTGATAGAAGGATTCCAGTGGAACTTCCCGATTTAAAGGGTAGAGAGGAAATTTTAAAGGTGCATGCCAAAAAGATTAAGTTGGCAGATGATATAGATTTTACTAAAATAGCTAGAATGTCTCCAGGTGCTTCTGGTGCTGAACTAGCCAATATAGTTAATGAAGCAGCACTTCGTGCCATAAGGGATGGACGTAAATATGTTACACAAGAAGATTTAGAAGAAAGCATTGAGGTTGTAATTGCAGGGTATCAAAAGAAAAATGCTATTTTAACAGATAAGGAAAAATGGATTGTGGCATATCATGAAATAGGGCATGCTTTGGTTGCTGCTAAGCAAACTAATTCTGCCCCTATTGAAAAGATTACTATTATTCCTCGTACATCTGGAGCATTGGGATATACCATGCAGGTTGAAGAAGGGGACCGCTATTTGATGACTAAGGAAGAGCTTGAAAACAGAATTGCCACATTAACAGGAGGAAGGGCAGCAGAAGAAATAGTTTTTGGTTCAATTACAACAGGTGCAGCTAATGATATAGAAAAGGCTACAAAATTGGCTAGGGCTATGATTACGCGCTTTGGCATGAGTGAAAATTTTGGAATGGTAGCTTTGGAAACTGTTACTAACCAATATTTAGGTGGAGAGACATCCCTAGCTTGTTCTACTGAAACACAAACTGAAATCGATAGGCAAGTGATAGGGCTTGTGAGAAAGCAATATGAAAAGGCAAAGAATATATTGAAGGAAAACAGAGAAAAACTAGACCAGCTTGCGAAATACCTCTACGAAAAGGAAACAATTACTGGTGATGAGTTCATGGCAATTCTTAATTCTTAATTTTTTCCCTAGATTTAATCTAGGGTTTTTTTGAATAATGTCAAATATAATATTTTAGTTAACTCGTTAAGGTTAACAGGAATTTAAAAGGAAGGAACTGAATAGTATTTAATTGTATTAAAACAATTTTAATTATATAATTAAATTATCGTATAACAAGGGGGTGTACCAATGAGTGGCAATAATGTCATATTTGCATTTGCATTAACGCTTCTTGCTGGGTTATCAACTGGAATTGGTAGCGCACTGTCTTTGTTAACAAAGAAGACTAGTACTAAATTTTTATCAGCTGCTTTAGGTTTTTCTGCTGGCGTTATGATATATGTTTCCTTTGTAGAAATTTTTGCTAATGCTAGAGATGCACTGGTTTCTGCCTTTGGCGTGCGTGGAGGAAACTGGGCAACTGCAGGAGGATTTTTCCTAGGCATTTTAATTATTACACTGATAGATAAATTCATTCCATCAACTGCTAATCCCCACGAAGTCCATACTGTTGAGGAAATGGACGGAACCAGTGAAGAGCATAAATCAAATTTAATGAGAATGGGATTGTTTACTGCATTGGCAATAGCAATTCACAACTTCCCAGAAGGCCTTGCAACTTTTACAGCTGCACTAAGCGACACCCATTTAGGTATTCCAATAGCTGTTGCCATAGCTATTCACAATATTCCTGAAGGGATAGCGGTTGCAGTACCAATATTCTATGCAACAGGTGATAAAAAGCAAGCTTTTAAGCTATCATTTTTATCTGGATTGTCAGAACCTCTTGGCGCATTAATAGGATATATTGTATTGTATAGGTTTATTAATGATATTGTATTTGGATTTATATTTGCTGCTATAGCAGGGATTATGGTCTATATAAGCCTTGATGAATTATTGCCATCAGCAGAAGAATATGGAGAACACCATATTGCCATTTACGGATTGATTGCAGGTATGGCTCTTATGGCTCTTAGCTTATTATTATTCATATAAAGGAGGAATAATTTTGGAAAACAGGGCATTTTCTGTTCCAATAAAGAGTAATCCTGGCATAAAGGTTAATGTGATTCCGGGCCATTTTAGCACAAAGCACTATCATTCCACCCATTATGTGGATTTATGCAACCTTAAGTATAATTCAACTGTTGCAAATAATGTTGCTAAGGAATTGGCACTTCCATATATGGCAAATAAACTTGTTGACACCATTGTTTGCATAGAAGGGACAGAAATAATTGGTGCATATTTAGCAAAGGAGCTGACAAGCGAAGGTGCATTAGTTCTAAATGCAGGCAGGGATATTAATGTACTGACACCTAAAGTCAATATCCACAGAAAGTTGGTATTTAGAACTAATACTCAGGAGTTAATTTATAATAAGAATATCATTCTCTTAGTATCAATGATGGCAAGAGGTGTATTAGTAAACAGTGCACTGGAATGCCTTGCTTATTATGGTGGTAAAGTAATCGGGATATCAACTTTGTTTAATGCTCTTCCTGAAAATCATGAATATGGCAATAAAACTTTCTTTAGGAATATTGAAGTTCATTCATTGTTTACAGACAAGGATATACCTGGATATAAGATTTCCAGCCCAAGTGAATGTGAAGCATGCAAGGAAGGCAGAGGGCTTGATGCAATAATTTTAGATGATGGATATATAAGGATATAAACAAAAGATAAAACTGAGGAGTTGGTTTAATTGTCATCATGGGAAAGCCTATCAAGTATTACTATTCTTGGAGTTAGTGTACCACAAGTTGTAATGTTGATAATTGCAGTATTATTAGCATATATAGCTATAACAAAGAAATATGAACCGTTATTGCTTCTTCCTCTTGCCTTTGGGATGATAATTGCCAATGTCCCTTTTTCAGGGCTATCAGCATTTGATGAAGGTGGACTTATCTATTATTTATATAAAGGAATTAAAATGGGAATTTATCCACCTCTGATTTTTTTGTGTATAGGGACTATGACTGATTTCAGCTCATTGCTGGCTTCTCCAATCGTAAGTGCACTAATTGGCTTAGGAGGCCAATTAGGCATTTTTGTTGCTGCAGCTTGTGCATATCTACTTGGGAAGGTTATGCCCAATGTTTTTTCTTTTTCTATAAAAGATGCCATATCTATTGGCATGATTGGAAGTGCAAGTGGTCCTACTACTATTTATACTGCTAGCGTGTTGTCGCCAGCTTTTCTTTCAATAATAACCATTGCTGCTTATTCTTATACATCTTTGGTACCAGTTATTCAACCTCCAATTATGAAAGCGCTTACTAATGATAAAGAAAGAACTGCAGTAATGCCACCACCTAAAAGGGTAAACCGTACTGAAAAGATTGCTTTTTCAATTATTGTTACTATTTTGGCCTTATATTTTGTTCCACAAGCTGGTTCCTTGATAGCTATGTTGATGTTGGGGAACCTAATTAAGGAAAGTGGAGTTACTGACAGATATATTAATACACTACAAAATCATCTTTTAAATATTTTGACATTGTTAATTGGCATTTCTGTTGGGGCAACTGCAACAGCTGATAAGATTTTGAACTTAAATACGCTTATAATTATCATTTTAGGACTTATTGCATTTGTTTTTGGGACAATTGGTGGCGTACTTATGGCTAAATTGCTGTATAAAATTACAAAAGGAAGGGTAAATCCACTAATTGGGAATGCAGGAGTAGCTGCTATGCCCATGGCTGCAAGGGTATCCCAAAAAATGGGACAAGAATACAATCCTCAAAACCATCTTTTAATGCATTCCATGGGGCCCATAGTTGCTGGTAAAATCATTTCTGCAGTTATAGCAGGCATATTTATTTCATATTTTGGATAGTAATTAAAAAGCCATGAGTTTATTAGACTTGTGGCTTTTTTGATTTATATGAAATGCATAAAAGGGTTAAATAAGGTATAATAAAATCAAGATAAAATTATATTATAAGGAAAGTGATTTTGCTATGGATAGAAAAAGGGAATTAAAACAGATTTATAAGAGTATGAAGCCTGACATGGGAGTATTTGTTATTAGATATAACGACAGCAACAGATGTTATCTTGAAAGTGCTCATAATTTAAAATCAGCCATAAACAGTACTAGATTCAAGTTGAATTTTGGAAATCATCCAAATAAGGAACTGCAAAGAGCTTGGAAAGAGAAGGGAGAACAATCTTTTACAATAGAGATATTGGAAAAATTAAAATATGATGAAGATGAATCTAAAAGTGATTATGGCGAAGAATTAGAAATTTTAAAGATGATTTGGAAGGAAAGGCTATCTAAGGAAGGAGCAGAGTTCTTTTAATATATTTTTATAGAAAGGATGAGAGTATGAAATATAATTTTGATGAAGTAATAAATAGGAGAAATTCCAATAGTGTTAAGTGGGATGTAATAGAAAAGGTCTACAATGATAAGGATATTCTTCCCATGTGGGTTGCTGATATGGACTTTAGGTCCTGCGATGAGATAATTAAGGCAATAAAGGAAAGAGCTGAACATGGGATTTTTGGATATAGCATGGTTCCAGATTCTACATATGAAGCAATTATAAACTGGGCAAAGAAAAGATACAACTGGGATATAAAGAAGGAATGGATTCTCTTTACTCCTGGAGTGGTTGCTGGATTTAATTTGGGCATAAGAATCCTCACTAAAGAAAATGATGGGGTAGTTATACAGCCACCTATATACCCTCCATTCTTCAGAGTAATTAAAAATAACCATAGGACATTGGTAACTAACCCACTGATAGTAAAAGACGGAAAGTATACAATGGATTTTGAAAGCTTGGAAGAAAAGCTGAAGGTTTCCAAGGTATTTATGTTGTGCAGTCCCCACAATCCAGTTGGAAGAGTTTGGACTAGGGAAGAACTTAATAAACTTGCTGAACTCTGCTTGAAACACAATGTATTTGTAATATCCGATGAAATTCACTGCGATTTAATATATAAAGGTCATAAACATATTAATACTGCGTCCCTTTCTAAAGAAATGGAACAAAACACCATTACATTAATTGCGCCAAGCAAGACTTTCAATATTGCTGGATTATATACTTCCATTGCAATAATTCCAAATGAAGAAATAAGAAAAAAGTACCAAGAAGAAATTGAAGTATTAGAAATTGGCCATACTTCAATATTTGGCATAGAAGCCCTAGAAGCTGCATATTCTTATGGTGAAGAGTGGTTAGAAGAGCTTCTTGTTTATCTTGAAGGAAATGTTGATTATGCAGTAGATTATATAAATAATAGGATACCAAAAATCAAGGTGATAAAACCAGAAGGTACATACCTTCTATGGCTGGATTGCAGAGAGCTAGGCTTAAATCAAGAAGATTTGAAGAAGTTGATGCTGGAAAAAGCAAAGGTACTCTTAAATGATGGAGAAACATTTGGGAAAGAAGGAGAAGGATTTTTAAGGCTTAATATTGGTTGTCCTAGAGTTTTACTGGAAGAAGCATTGAAGAGAATTGAAGATGCAGTAAAAACAGTGATTTAAAGATAATGGGCTGTTTGGGAACAGCCCATTATCTTGTTTCAAATAGTATTCCTATTGTATTTGGCCCGCAATGTGAAGATATGGTACAGCTTGCAACAGTAACATAAATTTCTTTGAATTCCATAATATCTAATATGGTCTTTTTAGCTATTTCAATGTATTTATCATCTATGCCAGCGTGGGTAATGAAGATTTTTTCATTATTAATATTATCATAACTATTTAGTTTATCTTGTATATATTTTATTAAGACCTTTTCAAGGCTGCCTCTGTATTTATTTCCTACATCCATTTTTCCGCCAGCAGTGTTGTCCACTTCTATAGATGGCTTAATCTTTAACATGCTAGAAGCAATGCTTGCAACTTTAGAACAGCGTCCACCAGCATGCATGAAATCCAAGGTATCTAAGATGAAACTAGCATGTATTTTTCTCTTATGCTCATTTAAAATATTAACTATTTCTTCTGCTGGAAGTCCTTCTTTTATGAGTTCTCCCGCTTTTAGGACTAACAAGCCAGTACCTGAAGAAAGGCTACATGAATCTACTGGATAAACGCTTTTTAATTCGCTAGCTGCAAGGCAGCAGTTGTTATAGGAGCTTGTTAGAGCACTTCCCAATGTAATATGTATTACTTCATATCCTTCGTCTACCCATGGTTTGAAGTAGTTATAATATTCTGATACATTTATTGCAGAAGTCTTTGGTAGGATTTTCTTTTCTCGATAGACCTTATAAATATCTTCAGGTGTAATATCTACATTATCTTTATAGGCCTTGTCCTCTAAAAGGATAGTATAAGGATAATAATGAATATCATACTTTTTAGTTAATTCTTCATTTAAATCACATACACTATCTGCACTCAATATAATTTTTTTCATATAGATTTTCCTTTCTTTTTTAAATTTATCAGTATTATGTATATGGTAAATATAACTAAAAAATGACGTTTTGTCAAATCTTAGCCTATTTATCCGTCAATATTCTATAAAACAAAGAAATGGAATAAATACTGAAGATTGTTAAATAATAAATATAAAATGAAAAAAAGAGGTGATTAAGTGAAAGATAAAAGGATTTCTGCAGAGGAGCTTAAGGTACTTATAAAGGAATTTTTGAAAGAACATAAGGATGGCTCACTGGCAACATGTATGAACAACATCCCGAGGTGCAGCCCAGTACAATATGTTGTAGGAAATAACTTAGACATATATATTTTTTCAGCTGGGGGTGAAAAGTTTAAAGCCATATCCCAAAACCCAAATGTATGTCTTTTAGTAAATACAGAATTTATTAATTTTAGGCAAATTAAAGGGGTACAGGTATTTGGAACTGCAACTACAAGTATAGAAAATCCATCTCTATTTGACGAAGCAAAGGAATTCCATCCAGATCCATATATCCTGGAAAATGAAAGGGATTATCTAAAGGTAATTAAAATTGTACCAGAGGAAGTAGTTTATTTAGATTCCATAGGAGATGGAGATAGGACTAAACAAGTATTAAGGTACAATAATGTAATTATAAAAGAGGATAGGGAACTGGTTCATAGATAAGCAAGGGATTTTCTCTTGCTTTATTTTTAGATATAAAATTTAAGATTGGGGTATCTATATTATACACAATAATATATAAAGAGGTGTAATCATGGATAACTTAAGTGCTATGAGCTATTCTGAAATATTAGAACATATATTAAAGGAATATCATTCATATTTAAAAAGGGAACTGCCTGAAATTGAAAGGCTTGTATTTACAATCTATAAGGTTCACTTTTTTGACAGTGGAAAAGTGTTGGAAAAGGTTCACAAGCTATATGGACAACTCAAGGCTGTACTTGAGTCCCATATTATTAAGGAAGAAAGGGCTTTATTTTTTGATATAAAGGATTATGAAAAAAATCCTTCTAATGAATTATTGGAAAAGATTATTGATTGGATTAATCGTGTAGATAAAGACAATGAGGAAGCAATGGAAATAATGAAGAATTTAAGGGCATATACCAATGAATACGAGCTTCCTCCAACTAGCTGTCCAACCTTTGAAGACACCTATCGAAGATTGCAGGAGTTAGAGAAAAATTTAAAGGAACATATAGAAACGGAAAACTATATTTTTGATAGGCTTAAAAGAGAAAAATAGTAGAGTTTTCTACTATTTTTTTTAATTTATGAAAAAATAAATTTAGCTAAAATATCTTATTGACATGAAAGAGTAGGTGTGATACATTTTTTAACGATTTGTTAAGTCGGTATTGGAGGGAGAAAATGAAAATACTAATACCAGTCATAGTAGGAGCCATTATAGGATATTTTACAAACTGGTTGGCTATAAAGATGTTATTTAGGCCTCACTATGAAAAAAGGTTCTTTGGAATTAAAATTCCCTTTACTCCAGGACTAATTCCAAAGGAAAGAAAGAGAATTGCAGAAAGCATAGGCAAAGCTGTAGGAAGGTACTTGCTGTCTCCAGAAACCATTATAGAATCCATTTCAAACCAGGGAGTAGGCAAAAAGATTCAAGCTTGGGTAGAAGAAAAGATTGATAATTTAAAAAGCTGCCATAAACCTCTTGGAGATGTTCTAGGGAATGCTTTGGGAGATTATGATAATGTTTTAAATATAGTAAAGGTGAATTTATCAAGTTTCATAATATCTCAATTAAGAAGGGAAAAATTCGTAAGCCAGTTAATCTTATTTATAAAGGAGAAATTAGAAGGTATAGATTTAGAAAGCATTTATAATTCATTAGAAGAACAACTGAAAATTATAATAAATGATTTATCTAATTCAAGTGAATTAAAGGAAGGATTTAATCATCTTATCTATGAAAATATAGAAAGCTTAAGGCAGGATGAAAGGACACTTGGTGAAATATTACCATTGAATGTTCGTGAATCAATAGAAAGATATATAGAAGAAAATAAGAGATTAATAGGACAGTCTGTAAAGAAGATTTTGAAGGAACCTGATATTCAAAATAAGGTAAAAGGCTTCATTTCAAAAATTATTACTGGAAATATCAGTAAGATTTTTTTTGCTTTTATTAATCCAGATCACATAGTTGAAAAAATTTATTTAGCTCTTGAAAGATTTATAGATAGTGATGAAACTGATGAAAATGCTGTATTTGTTTTAAAAGTTATATTAAACAAGCTAATGGATACTAGAATTTCTAATCTTTTGCCAAAGGCAGTGGAGACAATTGGAGAAAAAGGGATTTCTCAATTTGAAGATAAAATCATTAAGGCTGTTTCTAGTAGCAAAGTTCAAAATCTATTATTTGAATTTTTAAAGGATAATCTCAAAGGCAAGGAAAATGAATACAGAGAAAGGATATTGAATGTCGTAGATATAAGCATTAGGCAAATGCTAAATTCCAATGAACTTGAAAGGGCAATTTATAACTTCACAGATAGCGTCATAAAAGAAGCTTTGGATAAACCAGTATCTTCATTTGTGTTAAAGGTTGATAAAGATAATTTAGATAGGGCTTATAATATAGCAGCAACTGTGTTTAATAAGTTCTTGGAAAAGGATTTTGTTCAAATAGTTTTATTTTTCGACATAGAGAATATAATTGTTGAAAAGCTGAACAGTTTTAAAGTGGATTTCCTTGAGCAAATCATATTGGAAATTGCGGAAAGGGAATTAAAAGCCATTACATGGTTGGGCGGGCTTTTAGGTGGAATATTAGGACTTTTATCGCCATTATTACAAATGTTATATTAAATTTTAACAATTGTTAACAAAATTAGCTATAGACTATATATCTTGTATATGATAATATATATATACACAATATATAGTAATATGTACTGAATTTTTTTATATAGAGAACTAGATATAAAGGGGGATAAATATGCTACAGGTACAGAAGCGAAACGGTACCATAGTTCCGTTTGATGGTGAAAAGATTGTAAATGCCATAAAGAAAGCAATGGCAGAATCAGAAGATGGCATAGATGAAGAGCTTGCGAAGGAGATTGCACAAAATGCCTATGAGGAATTCAGTAAATCCTTAGATGTTGTCCACATTGAACAAATTCAAGATTTTGTAGAAATACAATTGATGAAGACCAGACCAGATGTAGCTAAGAGATATATTATCTATAGAGAAGAAAGGGCAAGATTAAGAGAACAAGGCTGGGCAATGACTGATTTGCAAAGGGACATTTATGAAAAGAAATATCGTTTTAACAATGAAACCTTTGAAGAATTCTTAGAAAGGGTTAGCGGTGGCAACAACTATATTAAAAAAGCAATAAAGGATAAGAAGTTTATGCCTGCTGGAAGGATACTTGCTGGCAGGGGTTTAGATAAACTTGGTAGAAAAATTACCCTTAGCAACTGCTATGTAATGCCTAAGGTTGAAGATAATATAGAATCCATATTTGATACTGCTAAGTATCTTGCAAGGACTTATTCCTATGGCGGAGGAGTAGGATTAAACATTTCCAAATTAAGGCCAAAGGGAGCAAGGGTAAACAACGCTGCCAATACCACAACTGGTGCAGTGTCCTTCATGGATTTATATTCATTAGTTACAGGACTTATTGGAATGAGGGGCAGACGTGGTGCCCTTATGTTAAATATGGACTGCAATCATCCTGATATTGAAGATTTTATAGATGTTAAAAATGACTTATCTAAGGTAACTTATGCCAACATATCTATTAATGTCGATGATAAATTTATGGAAGCAGTAGAAAGAGATGAAGATTACACCTTATATTTTTATGTAGAAGCTACAGGAGAAGAGATAAAGAAAACAGTAAGGGCAAGGGATTTGTTTAGGAAAATAGCTTATAATAACTGGAATATGGCAGAACCCGGTGTGCTTTTTATAGATCGTATTAAATCATGGCATCTTCTAAGTGAAGATCCAGAATTTGAATATGCAGGGGTTAATCCATGTGCTGAAGAGCCTTTGCCTGCTTATGGAAGCTGCAACTTATCTTCCATTAATCTATCAGAGTTTGTAAAGAAGCCATTTACTAAGCATGCTTATTTTGAATTTGAAAGATTTGGTGAAATGGTAAGGGAAGGAGTAATATATTTAAATGAAGTATTAGATGAAAATATGAAGCTCCATCCATTACCTCAACAAAGGGAAATGGCTGCTGAGTATCGACAAATTGGATTGGGAATAATGGGCTTAGCTGATATGTTTATAAAACTGGGAGTAAAATATGGCAGTGATGAATCAATATCATTGATACATAAAATCGGCCATGTCATGATAAATGAAGCTTTAAGGCAATCTGCCCTATTGGCTAAGGAATATGGGCCCTATCCAAAATATAAGAGGGATGCTGTATTGAATTCGCCATTCCTATTATCAAATGCAACAAGCGATGTATTGGATTTGATTAAGGAATATGGCTTGAGGAATAGTCAGTTATTAACTATTGCGCCAACAGGAAGCATTTCAACATTAATAGGATGCAGCAATGGTGTAGAACCAATATTCCAAATATCTTACACAAGAAAGTCAGAATCCCTACATCTTGTAGATACTTATTATAAGGTATTTACACCTATTGTTAAGGAATATATGGATAAGAATAAGATTACAAGAGAAGAAGATTTGCCAGATTTTATTGTAACTGCCTATGATATAGATTATAAGAAGCGAATCGACGTCCAAGCAGCATGGCAGCAATATATAGATGCAAGCATTTCATCTACAGTTAATGTGCCTTACGACTTTACAGTAGAAGAAGTGGAAGACTTATACTATTATGCATGGAAGAAAGGTCTTAAAGGAGTTACAATCTATAGGGAAGGCTGTGCAAGGTCTGGTATATTGATTACAGATAGGGCTAAGGAAACAAGGCTAGAAAAGATAGAAAGATTGAAGAATGAATTAAATCAATTGGCTGCTGAACAGTTGAAGGAAGATCCAGACCACTGCCCAATGTGTGGAGGAAAGCTAATTCATAGCGGTGGCTGTGCTGAATGCCAAGACTGCGGCTATAGTCCTTGCTCTGTTTAATATAAAGTATTTTGGAGTTAAAGATTAATAAATCTTTAACTCCTTTTTTATTGGTGATATAATTTGTATAAGTCAAAGTTGGACAAGGGGGATGCTGGTGAAAAGGGTACTATCAATATTAATTGTCATTTTAATACTTGCATCTTTTTTAATATCGTCTTCAGTAATATTTGGGCAAAAGGAGGAGGAAATCTCCCAGATTCAAGAAAAGCTCATGAGCATTACTGAAGAGGAAAAGGAAATTCTAGAGCATTTGTTTATTCTAACCCAAGAAATAAGCGACTTGGAAAGAGAAGCGGGGAAGATAAATGTTGAAATAAAAGGCTTAGAATCAGATATTGCTAATATAGATGATAGGATTGAAGAAGAAGAAGAGAATTATGATAAAAACTTAGAAGCCTTAAAAGTTGTCTTACAAGCGTATCAGAGGATGGGACCAGGTTCGTATATAGAAATAATTTTAAGTGCAGACAGCTTAACAAGTCTCATACGAAGGATAAATGTTTTGAGGGATTTAACTAAAAATACTGATGAGCTATTAAAAAATATAGAGTTCATCAAGCAAAAGCTAGTAGAAGAAAGGAACAACCTAGATGAAAAGATGAAATTACTTGAAGAAAAACGCATTGAGCTTGAAGGGAACCTCCATAAAAAGCAGGAAATAGTCAAGGAACTTGAAGAGTATTTAGAATCCCTTCAAAGCGACAAGGAAATTTATCTTGAAAGGCTAAATTACATATCTGAAATGATGGAAGAACTGAAGAGAATAATAAAGGAATTTGCTGAAGGGTTTGACAGAATAATTAAAGAAGGGCATTTCCCAGAGGATGGAATTAAAACCAGTTTGACATTAATGGGGATTAAAGCCACCATAGATGAAAAGACATTTAACGATGTCATAAATTCTTATGACTGGATTCCAAAATTGGAGGTAAAATTCCTTCAAGACAAGGTGGAATTAGATGCTCCAGATAAAGGCCTAAAAGTAATGGGAACTTTTGAAATAGAAAACGGAAAGGTTATAAAATTTGTGCCTGAAAGCGGAACTTTCCTTGATATGCCTTTAGGGAAGGGAACATTGGAAAGCTTGTTTGAAGAAGGAGATTTCGTTATTGATTTTGAACCTATAATTGGCGGAAATACCATAAAGGAAGTAAAGCTTTTGGATGGCAGTTTGGAAATAATAGTAACATTGAAGCTATTTTAGCTGGAGGTGATAATGTGATAGAGGCAAAAGGAGTACATCTAGTATATGAAGACGGGACTGAAGCGTTGAAAAATGTAAATTTAAATATAGATAAAGGGGAAATTGTTTATGTAACTGGGCCAAGTGGTTCGGGGAAAACCAGCCTTCTTAAACTATTTATGGGAATAGAATATCCAACAAAGGGAGAATTGAGTGTGTTAGGGTTGCCAATTAAAAGGGGAGAAGAGGATAATATAAGAAAAATGAGAAGGCTAATAGGTCCTGTATTTCAGGAGTTTAAACTTATAAAAGGAAGAACTGCATTGGAAAATGTAATGCTGGGTTTGAGATTCCTAGACATACCTCACAGGAAAATAAAAGAAGAATCTATAATTGCCTTGGAAAAGGTGGGATTGGGGCATAAAAGGGATTCTTTAGTTGAACACCTTTCCTATGGAGAAACTCAAAGGGTTGCCATAGCAAGGGCTGTAGCTAGGAAGCCAGCAATAATCCTTGCAGATGAGCCAACGGGCAATTTGGATGTAGACAATGCACTGAAGATAATGCATCTATTAACCTCCTTTAGGGATGAAGATACAACAGTAATCATTACTACCCATGCCATTCACTTGCTTAAGGAATGTGTTGAAGGAGAGCACATTAGGATAAATAATGGTATCATAGAAGCAGAAAGCCGAGGTGAGGCATAATGAAAAATTTCATCTCTAATATAGGATATTTCTTTAAGGAAGCAAGGACAATATTTAAGGTAGATTTTCTCTCCAACATTTTTTCAATATTCAGCATTGCCCTTATATTTTTCATATTGTCATTGATATTGTCTGGATGGTGGATTAGCAAAGAGGTTGTAGATGTATTAAAAAAGGAAGCAGAAATTAACGTTTACTTTGATGAAAATCTAGAGGATGATAAAGTAAACAATTTAATAGAAAATATTAAAAAGATAAAAGGCGTAAGGGAAGCAAGCCTAGTAGACAAGGAAGAATCCTATAGAAGAATGGAAGAAATCCTAGACAAGGAAGCCAAAATATTGGAGTTGTTTGATGAAAACCCATTTCAACCATTTATAGAAGTTAAGATAGACATAAATGAGGTAGACCATATATTACAGGACATAAAATCCTTGCCTGATATTGATTATATAAGAGATAATAAAAACATAATAGATAGACTACAAAAGTTAATTACTGTGCTTACTATAGTAGGGTTGCTTGTCATAACTGCCACAGGAGTATCTACATTGGTAGTGATATCCCATATTATAAGGCAGGGAATATATAGCAACAGGGACCAAATAAATACATTAAAATTATTAGGTGCTCCCGATTCGTTCATTGGTTTTCCGTTTATGCTTGAAGGATTGTTTTTAACCTTAGTTGGTGGCATCTTGGCCTTTGGGCTTATCTATTTAATGTTTAGCCTTGGATACAAGCAAATAGGTACAGCACTAATATTTATACCATTGCCTGATTTTGGAACTTTAGTTAAAACCCTAAGCATATTTATTCTAATTTTGAGCTGTGGATTAGGCATAGTTGGAAGCCTTTTTGGATTGTCTTCAGCCAAAAATAGCTAATATAAGTCAAAAATTAAAGAAAAGGGGTGAATAGCAGGATTAACCTGCGGAGATTATGAAAATCGGATTAATAGGATTGCCAACGGTAGGTAAGACAAGCCTATTCAACCTTCTTACTGGTTCCCATATAGAAACAGCTGGTTTTGTACAAGGAAAAGTAGAATCCAACGTAGGCATTGCAAAGATACCAGATGAGAGAATTGATTTTTTGGCAAGGGTATTTGAGCCAAAGAAAAAAACCTATGCCACTATTGAAGTCATAGATGTACCCGGGTTAGTTAGAGGTGCCAGTGAAGGAAAGGGTGTAGGAAATCAATTCTTGGAAAACATAAGGAAGGTTGATTTATTAGTACATGTTGTAAGGGTATTTGAAAATCCAAATGTTATACATGTAGACGGAAACATTGACCCCATGAGGGATATAGAAACAATAAACATGGAATTATTATTTGCAGATTTAGGGGTAATAGAAAACAGGATTAATCGCATAGAAAAGTCTAAAAAGGTTACGAAGGAAAACTTGGCAGAACTGGAAGTACTAAAAAAATGCAGAGATGGACTAGAAAGTGGGCTTTTATTAAACAGCATAGAATTAAGTGATGAAGAAAAGAATCTTTTAAAGACATTTTCCTTCTTTTCTGAAAAGCCAATGATTTTAGTTGCTAATTTAGACGAAAATCAATTTATGCAAAAGGACTATCCAAGCAGGGAAGCTTTAATGGAATATTCTAAATCAACCAATACACCTTTAATAGAATTATGTATTAAAACTGAGCTTGAAATATCAGAACTAGAGCCAGAAGACAGGAAGATGTTTATGGATGAATTAGGCATTAAAGAGTCCAGCATAGATATTTTGGCTAAAACATGCTACGACCGCCTTGGTTTGATTTCCTTCTTAACAGCTGGAAAAGACGAAGTTAGGGCATGGACCATAAGAAAGGGAACTAAGGCAAAGGAAGCAGCTGGTAAAATCCATTCCGATATAGAAAGGGGATTTATTAGGGCAGAAGTATGTAGCTTTGAGGACTTTAAGGAATATGGCTCAATGGCAAGGCTAAAGGAAAAAGGACTTGTAAGGCTTGAAGGAAAAGATTATGTAGTTCAAGATGGAGATATTATAGAATTTAGATTTAATGTGTAGTAGAATTATGTGAATTAAGCTTGAATGTTGTGTTCAAGCTTAATTTTTTATTGAGGTTTTATATTAGCAACTTATTAAAAAATGTTTAAATACTATTGACTGATTAAATAATTAGAAAACAATCTAAGGCCAGCAGAGTTTATATTTTGCCTTGTATCCACCATTTATGAAAAGGATTTAATTAAGTATTTTAAAGAAATGTATGAAAATACAGTGGAAAAGGATTATGAAAGATTTATAGGCTATATAAAGAAAAATACATCTAAATATGTAAAAGAAGAATTAAAATACTTTTTTTCCTGTATATGACAATATAACATTGGACTTATACTTCTCTGTAGGCTTTATTATTTATAAATGGGCAATGACGAGGAATCTAGATATTAATACTGTTGAAGGTATAATAAAGATAATTGAAAATGCTAAAGAAGAGGAAATCTTTATAAATGTACTGACAAATTTGTTTTATCAATATGAAGAAAAGCTGCTAGATGAAAATTATGATATAAAGGAAATGAATAGTATTGATAAAATGTTAGAGATATTAGAAAGCATTGATTTTAGAGATGCTGAAAGAAGAAATAGAATATAGAGTATTTTGAAAACCCAATTGAAACAAAGCAAAGGTATATCCTAATGCTAAAATCCATTTATGATAGGGCGTATAAGTTCATAGAAGATGAAGTTGAAAGTATAATAAAGCCTTATGTGGAAATGTATGGAGATGAATTTAATAGGAATCCTCAAAGATTTTTCAAGGATTATTTAAAATTTGATTCAAATTTATTTGAAAAAAATATAAATATCCATGTAAGTTATTTTCACTATTTTGGCTCTTATATGACGCAAAATTTATTGTCTAATACTGATATTTGGGTATGTTTTGGGGCATTTGAATACGAGTTGATGAATGAGGAGTTAAAGAAGAAGGCTTGTAAGTTTTTAAAAGCAATCTCTGACGGAACTAGGTTTAGGGCTTACTACTCCTTAAACAAAAATTAGCTTAAAGAGGTTTTTGAGGAAACAATGAAGGTTATGTTAGATGAAAGAAAATAGTATCCAATATTTTTCCCATTACTTACTGTATAAGAAAGCCTTATTTATCCATTAAAAATGTTGGGATTTAAAAAAATAAGATTAATGAAAAACTAGAGTATATCTAACAAAAAACCTCTTTAGGAGAATATAGAAACGAATATACTTGATTATATAAACAATCTCAATAATTTTGCACTTGAAAAAAATAATCAGTTATATTATTATAAAAAATAAAAAAATATGGTGATTGGGGCATTGGCGAAGTTGGGATCGCGCTTGGCTGGCAGCCAAGAGGTCAGGGGTTCAAGTCCCCTATGCTCCATTAAAATAGGCTAGAGAAGTGGATTTCTAGCCTATTTTTTAATGCTTAATTTTATCAATATGAAAAGCATCTAATACTTAATAAACATTTTTAATAATAGTGTGTATATTTTTGTAAACTGGGTATTATCTAATTCGTATTATATATTGTAAGCGAGGTGGTTACATGCAAAAATATAATGCGCAAGAACTACACCAAATGACTATAGACATGCTTGAAAGAAGAGGCGTTACATTAAAGGATATAGCTGAAATAGTAATGATTTTACAAAAGAAGTATTATTCTGATTTAACTTTAGAAACCTGCATAGAAAATGTTAAGGCTGTATTAACTAAGAGGGAAATCATTCATGCAGTTTTAACAGGAATAGCCCTAGATGAATTGGCAGAGAAGAAGCTTTTGCCTGAACCACTTCAAACTATAGTTGAGAATGATGAGGGACTTTATGGCATTGATGAAATAATACCACTGTCAATCGTAAACGTTTACGGGACCATTGGATTAACAAATTATGGTTATCTAGATAAGGAGAAAATAGGAATTATAAATAAGTTAGACAAAGAGAAAAATGGCCATGTCCATACATTTTTGGATGATTTAATTTCTGCCATTGCAGCAGCTGCAGCCAGCAGAATAGCCCATTCCATAAAAGACTAAAAGTAGGCTTAGAAACCTTAAGCCTACTTTTAATTTTTACCATTCTATTGAAATCATTGATTTATTTATAGAAGCTAAATCTTTAGCTCCAGTTAATATCATGGTTTGTAGTAGTTGATTTTTCATATCATTTAATACTTTAGCTACTCCTTCTCTATATCCTCCAACAGCACCAATTACTATTGGCCTTCCTATTAGTACTGCATCTGCACCTAGGGCAAGCATCTTAAATACATCTACTCCAGAGCGAACTCCTCCATCAACGAGAATCATTATTTTGCCTTTTACAGCGTCAGCAATTTCATATAAAGCCTTAGCTGTAGATTGAGTGCTATCTAGCACCCTACCGCCATGGTTTGATACAACTATTGCCTTTGCTCCAACTTCAACTGCTAGAAGTGCTTCTTCTTTTGTCATTATTCCTTTCAAAATAAATGGTAAGTTAGTGGATGAAATGATTTCTTTTAATTCATCAACAGTTTTAGGTCCAACAGGATATCCTTGTAGTGCCATGGTAACTAATCCAGCCCCATCTATGTCCATTCCAACTGCAATGGCGTTTGCTTCTTCAGCTTTCTTAACTAAATCTATGACTACTTTATTTTCTTTTGGCTTAATAATTGCAACACCTTTCCCATTTACTTTCTTTAGTGTTTCCAAGCCTATTTCATAGAATACTGGATTAGCAGAGTCGCCTATCATGGCAATAGTTCCTGCATCTACGCTGCCATTAACTACGCTTTCTATATACATTTCTTCCAATAACGCCCCGCCCATATTGACGCTTGTCCCTGTAATTGGGGCACTCATAAGAGGAAAATCTAGTCTAGTGCCAAAGAAATCAAATGTCATGTCTGGATTTTTGGCATCATGGATAGTCTTTAGCCTTACCTTTACTTTTCCTAAATCTTCTACATTTGCTTTAAAAGAGGAGCCAGTAAGTGCACCACCCATACCAGGGACTTCACCAGCACATGCTACGCCATTGCACACAGGGCAAACTTTGCAGTAGCCTTTAAGCCTTTCCCTTGCTGCAGCTCTTATTTCCTTCATATCCATTTACATCTCCCCCTTATATTTCATTAACACTTTCTATTATTGAAGCTACCAGTTTTGGAAGTTTTAATAAATCTTCAACAGCTATATATTCATTGATGCTGTGGGCATTGAACATTCCTACACCCAATGTAGCAGCCTTAATACCTTTGCTGTTGAAGATATTTGTGTCAGAACCTCCGCCAGTTGTATGAGGTTTATAGGGTAAGTTCAGCCTGTCCATGGCACTTTTAATTATTCTTAAAATAGGCTCATCTTCATCTAGCTTAAAAGTTGGATAAGCATATTTTACATCTAAATCTACCTTTGCGTCAAATTCTTTTGCAGCATTTTCCATTGCTTCTATCATATGGTTTACTTGTTTTTCCAATTTTTCTTCTTTTAGGCTTCGTGCCTCTAATTCCATTTCAGCATAATCAGCAATTATGTTGGTTGCAATTCCGCCTTTAATTGTACCTACATTTGCAGTAGTATCTTCATCTATTCTTAAGAGTCTCATATTGCTTATGGCTTTAGCTGCAACTTGAATTGCATTTATTCCATATTCTGGGCACAAACCTGCATGGGCAGACTTTCCATGGAATTTTGCACTAATTAGTTTTTGTGCAGGACCTTGTACATTTACTCCACCAATTTCTCCACTGGCATCAAAGACAAATGCCATTTTTGATTTTATTTTAGAATAGTCCAAGTTTTTTGAACCTAAAAGCCCCACTTCTTCACAGATGGTAAATACAACTTCTATATCTCCATGGGGAATATTGTTATCCTTAATATATCTAATTCCTTCCAGAATTCCTACTATTCCTGCCTTATCATCTGCTGATAGTATGGTGTCTCCTTTGGATTTAATTATTCCATCTTCAATTATTGGCTCAATATTTTCACATGGCTTAACAGTATCCATATGGGCACAGAACATAATAGTTTCAATGCTTTTACTTCCTTTCAAGAATCCTATTAGGTTTCCAGTATTGGAGCCTGCCTTTTCTCCAGCATTGTCTACTATTACTTCAAAGCCTATTTCTTCCATATCCTTCTTTAGGACTTTAGCGAAATCTGCTTCTTTATAGCTGGGACTTGCTATTTTTACGTATTCCATGAATTTTGAAATTATCCTGTCCTTATCCATCATAAACCTCCTTTATACTGCTATTTTAAATAAATCATACTACAGTTAAGTATTTCTTTCAAATATGCTAAAGGATTTGTAGTTGACGTGATTCAAAAAAGCATCTGTAATAATTTAATATACAGTGCTAAAATAGAAATACTGGGTTTAAAGTTTTGTAAGATTAAATCATATAATTTGGAGGTTAACATGGATTTAGAATTAAGAGATGTAACTCCTGATAATTGGAGGAAAATAAATTCATTGGAAGTTAAAGAGGAACAAAAGGGTTTTGTAGCAAGTAACGTAACAATACTTGCAAGGGCATTTGCTTATCGCAACTACAATAGCAAAGTTTATGTAGTGTATAATGAAAATAATCCAATAGGACTGATTATGCAAAGGGATTATTTAGAAGACAATAAAGTAATCTGCATATTAGATCAGTTTATGATTGATAAAAATTATCAAGGTAAAGGTTTTGGCAGGGAAGCAATGGAGTTGTGGATGTCTATGATTAAGAATGAAGGAAAATATGATTCCATAATGTTGTGTTATATTGAAGGCAATATATTAGCAGAAAGAATGTATGAAAGCCTTGGGTTTGTTAGATGCCCTGAGGAAGACGATGAAGATGAATTAGTTATGGTTTACGAATTAAGCCATAGATAGTGCGTTTTAACAGATATAAAAAAAGGTTCTATAATAAATGTTGGGGTGTAAATAAAATGCATCCCAATTTATCCTTTTTTGCAAAAAATAAAAGCACTTGT
>ENA-OWPA01000879-OWPA01000879.1-bioreactor-metagenome-genome-assembly--contig:-NODE-879-length-27875-cov-10.170948_pt1 | contig 27875 bp, 33 predicted proteins | sample MGYA00238139_ERZ651803 | MGnify/ENA primary metagenome ERZ651803 (study PRJEB26909, sample SAMN07631231) | bioreactor metagenome | isolation source: Switchgrass digestor | place: USA: Dartmouth... | reverse complement strand
TAATAGTCATTACAAGTATAAGCTTTTTCAACATTATTCTTACCTCCCCATTAATATTTATATACAAGCTTTACTTATTTCTATAATAGATAGTAAAAATGTAAAATTCAACCAGATTCAAATCGGGATTGCAAACACACAAAAATCCCCAAAATGAGGATTTTTTATCTTTTTTGTAAATCTATCTTTTCTTCCATTAAATATCCAGTACCTAGGAACAAGACAACTGTTATTGCTATATTAGTTATAAGCATTCCAAGTTAATAAAATTATTTTGACAAAGTTGATTCCTTTTTTATCTAAAATTAATTAATCTTAATTCATTTATAAATCCATTTTTTATTATACCATGCCTATAATTCTATCTAATAGTATTTTAAAATCCACTTTACCACATATATTTAATTCTTCATTTATATCTAAAGCACTGATCTTTAGTTTAATAATATCATTATCCTTTGTAACTTTAATTGTCATTGAATCCTCTATTTCTTTAAATGATTCATCTTTAGAATATACTAGTTCCACATCAGGCTCTAATACATATTCTAATTGTTTTCTTCTGTAGGATTTGGCTATATCTTTGAAATTATATATATGATATAAGGTAGCATCTATGTAATTTGAAATGGAAAAACAATTATAGCCATCCTCAAGAAAGGCATCTCTTAGTCCTGTCATTATGTAATAAACAACTTTTTTATTGCCTTGAAAATATATAGTCGCCCAATCATTTAAAACTGTATTCGGTACATCTATTGGATAAATTTCATCATTTGGTATAAACCAAAAATCAAATTTATAAGATGTAATTATCTCCTTAATTTCCTTATCTATGGTTCCCAAATAAAGTATACGAATTCTATCTTCTTTTTTAGGCAGTAGTTCTAAAAAACTACTAAGTTTTTCAATAGTGTATTTTTTATTTTTGTTAGGAATAAAAACATAATCCCTCTTATCAGCTTTAAATCTTACATCACTATATATTTTTCTGACCTTAAATGGCAATATTTGCTCAACGATAATCTCATTATCAATATTAATTATGGTAACATCTTCTAAAAAAGTAGGATGTTCACATAAAAATATTTTGTCGGATATTCCTAATTCTTCTAATATATAACTATTATTATTCTTAAATTTAAGCATATTATATATTTTAGCAGTTAAAACTGGTGCTGCATAACTATTAGCCCTTTGAGTGATATAATTTATATCTTCATTTATATTTATTCTATGTTTGGAGGGCATAACAAAATTATACCCCCAACATAAATTATCTTCATGCTCATTAAATAACTCACTGGCCCTAACAGAAAAAACATAGGGATAAGCAGCTGGAAACGAAAGACCCTTACTATTACTATGGGCTGCAATGATAATTTGATCATTGTTTATAATATTCTTTATAATATCTCTTAATAGATAGTCATCCTTAAGATTTACGGAGCCGCCGCTAAAATGTATAATAGGGATACTATTATCAAGGCAGTACTTAAAAGCATTTATTAGATCTTTAATATTTGCATTCCCTTCAGTGGAACTAAAAATTCTTATACTTATAATCTCTGCTTCCGGAGCATATTTATTTATTATTTTACATACAATAAAGCCATGATCAGTAATGGTTGAGGCATCATCATCACTATTAATAACTAAATTTTCACTACTAATCATTATCTCTTCAATTATATTTAATTCTTTTCTAAATACAGGCAATATCCCATTATCTATTACAGCTATTTTCATAATTAAGCTTCACCTTTTACCATATATTTTTTCTGCTGATATCTAAATAATTCAGCATATCTTTTATTATCCTTTAATAATTGTTCTGGTTTACCATCCTCGATAATCTTACCATCTTCTAAAACTATAACTCTGTCTGCTAAAGATAGATTAGATAATCTATGAGAAGTAAATAAAGTAAGTTTATTTTCGGTTATAACCTTTAATTTATTGAAAATTTCATGCTCTGCCCTTGGATCTAAATTTGAAGAAACTTCATCTAATATAAGAATGGTACCCTTACGGTATAGTACCCTAGCTAATGCTAGCTTCTGAGTTTGTCCACCTGATAGAATTAAACCATCTGGTGTAAAGAATTTAGATATATATGCATTTAGTCCTGCTTCATTTAAATTTAAAATCTCTATGAAATCACTTTTCTCTAAAGCTTCTATTATATCCTCATCATTAATCAATACATCAGGATTTGTTAAATGGAAGTTTTCTTTAATAGTAAAGGCAAAATTACTCATATCTTGAAAATAAACACTAAAGCTTCTTCTTAAAGAAGTAATAGTATAGGATGATATATTAATGCCATTTATCAAAATTTCTCCAGAGGTTGGTTCATAAAATCTAAGTAAAAGTTTTATAATAGTGGATTTACCTGAACCATTTAATCCTACAAATGCAACATGTTCAGGATTATTAATATTAAAACTAATATCTTTCAAAGCATATTTTTCACTAAGTGGATAGATAAAGCTTACATTTTTGAAAGTAATACTATCTACAATTTTTAATTCTAATATACCGTTATCTTCGATTTTGTTTGTATATTTAAAAAGAGATTTATAATTATTCATCCTTAATTTATTTTCAACTATTTCCATGGAAGATGATATAAAGCCAGATGTCGAATGCCATAGTTGTCCCAATAATCCACTTAAGAATATGTAGTCCCCTATAATTAATTTTCCATCCACTATATTTAAAATTATATGACTACTTATAATAACAAGAACAATCTCTGGTAAGAAATCTAATATAAGAGTTATCCTAGAACGATTTTTTAAAATTTTCTTGCGCTGAGTAAATAGTTCCCCCCATAAATTATCATAGCAATTTTTAAGTATCTTACTTGATTGAAAAAGTCTTATATCTTGGCTAAAATCCCTACTAAAAGCTATATGTTGAATATACGATAGCTTTCTCCTATTTGATATTTGTTCTAAACTTAAATCATAAAGGGACTCTGTATAATATTTTAAAGCTATTCCAGAGGGTAGAGCAGCCATTGTCATTATTAAAGCATAAATAATATTCTCATTTGAAAGAACAACAAACGCTATTAAAAATGACATAAAAGCACTGATAACAGATATACTTGAACCTAATGCTTGAACCAGAATTGAACCATCTCTCATCGCCGATGTAATCTTATCCTGATAGTTCGGATTATCGAAATATTCTAAATCCACTTCAAAGGAAAATTCTATCATATTTCTTTTCATCCATTGATCTAATTGTTCTGAATGGACAATTCTAGAATAGGTTTGAACCTTTATCATTATTACTTTTAATAAGGCTATTAAAGCCATCAGAAATAAAAGATTATATATATATCGAACATTAAAATTGCCTATAGAGGCAGATATATAATTAATTATCTGCCTCGAAACAAAAGCAGCTACAATATTCAATAATGGATTAAGTAATTCTGCTGATACTCTCAATATTGTATATAGATGAGAAACCTTCCAAGAAAGCTTAATACACCAAGAAAACACCTCTATAAAATCCTTTATGTTTTTTACAAATTTACTCATTTTTATTTTCTTAAGCATAATAAAACCTCTCTAATTGCCTATTTTACCTGCTCAATAGTTCCATCCTTTATTCTCCATACATTATCCGATTGTTCTGCTATTTCCATATCATGGGTTACTATAATTACACATAAACCTTGTTTATGTGCTAATTGTTTCAAAATATCTATGATTTTATCACTGTTTTCATCATCTAGATTACCAGTAGGCTCATCTGCAAGGATTACCTTTGCTCCTGTAGCTAAGGTCCTTCCTATAGCAACCCTTTGTTGTTCTCCACCTGATAGATTGGATGGATACCTGGATTGCTTATCTCCATCTATACCTAGAGATTCTAGCACTTTACTACTCTTTTCTCTTGATTGATTCTTATCTATTCCCTTATATTCCATAGGAAAGCTTACATTTTCTAAAGCAGTCAATAGGGGAAATAGCTGAAATGCTTGAAAAATCATGGATACAGAATCCCTTCTATATTCATCTAGATCTAAATCTTCTAAATCTATATCATTTATAGTTATAATCCCTTGGGTTGGTTTATCTAACCCTGCTATTAGGGAAAGTAATGTAGTTTTGCCACTCCCTGAAGGACCCACTATTGCGTTTAATTGACCACCTTCAAATCGACAGTTGATATCTTTTAAGACATCTTTATTTGCACCTTTATATCTATAATATAAGTTCTTCATCTCAAGCTTTACCAATATACTCCCTCCCCTTTTATTCCTTTACCTGTAACATATCCATTGGCTTTTTATTAAGCACATTTTTTAAACTTGCTAAAATACCTATAATACTAGCTAACAAGTACCCAATTATAATAAAGAGATATTTCCATATTGGATATGATCCAGATTTGAAAGTTAGTACATTTATTACTGCCATAGCTATTAATTGTCCAATAATTACTAGCAGTAAGCTTTCTGTAAATACATATCGCTTTACTTCCACTTCCTTAACTCCAAGGATTCTCATAATCGCTAATTCTTCACTTCTCCTAAGAACTAATAAATAAGGCAAAGCTACAGCAATTATTAATGATAATACTAAGATGATTGGATATATGATGTGCAGTAATTCTAAATTTTTTTCCAATGGTTCAATGGTTTCAGTCAATACACTATCGTAAAGAACCAGTTTATATCCAGTACTATAATCATACTCAGTTTTAGCAATATGATTCAAAATCTCTTCCCTATTACGATAAAGTTCTATATTCTTCTCTTTATCAAATAATAAATCAATTTTTTCATAGTAAATTCCGTTTCTTTCAATTAATCTAACAGCATCTATTGGGAATATAAACATCTCATCCTCATGACTTGGAATCCATTGTACTTCATTACTACCATATTGGGGTAATACATATCCTTCAAATGTACCGACGATGGTTCCACATACATCTGGATAATTTGATGCTGAATCTTTTAAATATACTTTATGTCCTATCTCTAAGTTATAGGTATCCATGGCTACAGTAGATGCTAAAATTGGAATTTCATTATCGGTTGGACTATATATCTATCAATATTTAGCTCATTATATTCATTAAGTACAACTCCAAAATAATCTTTAACTAAATTAGTTCCTAAGGTTTTATTTAAAATTTCCTCAGAAACATTCCCTTTATTTGAAATTTTAACTTCATCAATATATTCTAGCTCTCCAAGTATAGTAGTTTCAGATATAGTTTTCTCAATGAAAACTTTATTCGATTCGATTACATTGTTTAACCATATAAGAGTCCCAACTAAAAGTCCTGTTACAACTACCATTAAAATTGTAGTTATAATAGAACGAGAAATATGTTTTTTACTATAGCCCTTAAAGACTCTACTTCCTTTACTGATATTGATACTTAAATCATCAAGTGAGAGCACATCTGTTAAGTCATCAGTATGAAATTCGTTATCACCCATATCTGAATCATCTATTTCTAAGGTTTTTGCTTTATTTTTTTGCCCTTACTAAAAATTTCAAGTAAGGGTTGCTTTTTAAGTTTAAATATCATAAGTAAGGATAATATCATCAACATGCCTATGATTATTAGAAATATTAAAAGTATAAGTTTTATATTAATAGAAAAATCTAAGTTATCAGGTAACTCTCCTAAGATTTCTTCTAATATATCCTTGGAATTCGTTATGGCAGTTTGGCATCCAAAATAAGATGATAATCCTATTCCTAGTGTGGCAAAAATATATAGTGGCATCAATAAATGTCTAGATGCAGATTTATGTGTAACACCTAGTATCCTTTCTATAGCATAACTATTCTTATAGATTTCCATATACATATATATATAGAGAATATCATTGCAAATAGTAATAACAATCCATATACTACTGTATTTATTATAAGATTGTTGGAAACTTGATTAGCAGATATCCAAAATGTTTCAGCATTATTATCAACAAATTGGAGTTCAAATCCAGGGTTTTTTCTAATAGGATCGCTATACTTTTCAATGAACTGTGATTGTTCAGTAGGATTCTTCAAAACAAAATGAAAAAGTTGTGTCCATAAATAAGGCATTCCATCTTCACTAGGTGGTTCTGGAAATTTAAGAAACTCCTCTGGTACTGTACTAGTAGGTACATATATATCTCTACCTGAATTAAATTCATCGTAAACACCTACTATTTCGTATTCTATGACATCACTTTTATGGTAGTTCTTCCACTCTTTTCTGTCTTTTTCAGTCATTAAATACCCAGGAAATTCACTTTCTGTTTCCATATATTGGATAGGAATTTTATCACCTAAGTTTAAGTTTCGTGTTTTAAATAAGTGTCTTCCTACTACACAAACTTTATTGCTGTTCTTATAATCATCATAGTTTATCCATCTTCCATCAATCAAGGTATAAGCACCAATATATTCTTGGGTATAGGGATGGCTTTCCATGTTTTTACTTGTATTTATGTTGAATGATCTAGTGTTAATATCTAATAGCTCCATATCATCTTTCATCTTTTGCCATTTGGGATCATCTAAATTGAACTCATCTATATTATTAATTTTCTCATATAGAGGACCTCCATCATATAATGGTTTTATCAAGTATGAATCTTCATAGACACTTGGTTTATATCTAAAAAGATAATTACCTCCAATTTCAAGTCCATATAATTCATCAATGATCATATCATTCATATATGGCATTATGTTTGTCGTGTCTCTCCTGCTTTCTTCATATTTTGGCGCTGCAACTTTAAAAAATCCATCTTAAAACATTGTGCCATCTGGCATATATATCCAATCTGGATATCCAGCAAGCAGTTTTTGCACACGGCTCTCTAAGGTTACACCATCGTACCTATCCTTGGCTGGTATTATAGTCCGAATATTTTCAACCTTTACTATGACGAATAAATCTCTAACAAAAAGATAGGTACCTGTTGATTCATCATTATAAGTCTCCGTACTAATATTATATTCGGAATTTAATAGACTATCGCTGATTCCTAAATTGTAATAATTATAATCTTCATAAGCAATCATTGGATCATCTTTTATCAGCTCTTTGATCTCATATACATTGCCATCATTTCACCTCCAGTGAAATAATAGTTCATAAACTTCAGTATATAAATTCTTATATAAAGGGTGAAACAAAAAAGTCTCAGCTTATGTTTGCATCTCAGACCGTGATAATGAGTATGATTATGTACTAATAAACAACATTTTTGATGCTTTAAAGATAGACCGATACTTAAGTAATAAAGGAGACTCATATAACAACGCAGTTTGTGAAGTTACTAATAAAATATTAAAAACAGAATTTCCATATCAAAGAAAATTTGTGGCCTTAGAACGGTAACAATTAGAGTTAGCTGAATATGCCTATTGGTATAATAATCTAATAATTTGTGGTTCTTTAGATTACATGAAACCAATTGAACATAGAGAATTAGACGCTACTAAACTAGAAAAACTATCATAGATATCAAGCAAAATCTGTGTTAAGCAGAATTTTGTTCAAAAAGGAGTTGCCAATCCACTCCAATATCCTATGGTATTTCATTTTCTAGTAGTTCTATTTATATGCAGGGTAATTAAAAAAATGAAAATTAGTTGACAAACAAGAGCAAACAAGCTATCTTTGAAAAATTTATTCCCAATAAGTGCTATTACTGCTCCTACAAACAAACTAATTTCAGAACTATTTTTTATATCGTTTCTGTAATTAGTATATATTCTCCAAATAGCATAGCAAATTGTTGGTATAATCAAATATTCCACTTTTATATCCTCCTTATCATTTATTAAAGTATATACTAGCACATTAACCTATTTACAAAATTAATAAAATACCTTTCAGGCTATTTATCCTTATGATGAACATAAGCTAATTTTTCTAATTTATCATTAACGAATTGTATTATTGACTCTATAGTGAAAAAATCTGTATTTTTTTCTATTGTAAGTTTATGCCCTAACTTTTTTTCTATTGATATGTATATATACATCAAATCTATTATGCCAAAGTAAAAAGGAGGAGCGACGATAGGTATATCATAATATGATTTATTAAAATATTCAGTTTTACTAGGAAATAGCTTTTTTAATACCTCTAAAACAATGTCTTCACCTAAATTATTCATAATACATCCCCCTCTTCACTTTTGGATTTAATTATAGTTTTAGTTTATTAAACAATATAATCCAATACCATCTATTAATTAGATTTAAATAGCTATCTTGGTATGTTATAGGGTTCAATCGAACCAGTTTCGTCATTTCTATTGTCTACACTACTGCTTAAAGTATAGCCATCTTTAAGTGCTTTTACAAGTGAATATGGAACATCTGGTAATGGCCATGGTGTATCACAATAACAAGGATCTTCACAAACACATCCTGGGCAAGCTTGTAAATGGTTTTCAATTGAAAAATTAAAATTATTATTCATTTACATTCCTCCTCTATATAATTATTTTATCTGTATGGATTATATTGTTTATAAAATATCTAAAATTTTTTCGATCAATAAGTTAAAACTATTCTCTACAGCCAAAGATTCTATTATAATGTTATCATTATTAGCACTATTTAATATTTCTATAGTATAATTATACAAACTATTCATGTTTCTAAATAATAAATAATTAGGACTATTACGTTTTATACTAGCATAATCGACATGAGCATTAGACATATGAATCCCAATAGTATTCCATTCAAATTTACTATCCATTCTCAATGATATATTTTTATAAAAATTGTAATTATATCTATTACTAGGAACACAAAGCACAAAGTTAGAAATTGGCATTGCCTCAACAAAAAGATAAGCATATTGTCCAATATCATTAAGTATTTGATTACTAAATTTCATTAACCCTCCAGGAATTTCTACAACTAAAGCTTCACATCCATATTTGATAGTAATAAACTTAATATAATGATTTAGTAGTACAACTTTCTCAAGAAATGATATTTTGTTACTAAACACTTCATCAGGTATAGCTATAGAGTTTAATAGACAATGTGTTTTTTCTGTCACAATTGCTTTCGTACTTATATTATTTTTACTTAATTCTAATGATAATTTTGTAGCTATTTCGCTTTGATTACAAAATCCTATAAGTCCACCAATACCTATGATTGGTATATTTATATCAAATAATGATGCTTTTTGATTTGAGCTTAAACAACCTTCGAAGTAATCAAAATCACTAATATTATGATTTTTGTTCTGAATTTCTAATCTTTCTTTTAACGATGGAATAGTATTTATATCATCACAATAAGTACAATCAATTATTTTTTTGGTATTATTTGCAAAATTATTGATTTTTGCAAGTATGTTTATGTCATATATATTTTGTGTTATACAGACTTTTTCAAGATTATCGTCTAATGAAAACTTATCTGTAGCAGGGACTCCTATCGCAAACCTATTATCTAATATAGATACATCAGATTTAATGGTATCACAGTTAAAAAAATATGCTTTATCTACTACCGGAATACAACTCTTTGATGGAAAATATTCCTTTAATAAAGATATAGTTGATACCTGTCTATAAGTTGTAGGATATATTAAATACGACATATTACACCTCCATAAACGATAACCTAGAAGTTTCACTTATTATATTGTTATACATAACATATTTTCGTAATTTGTACTCAGCTAAACTTTTAACTTCTTTGCACTTGGATAACCTTTTACTTTGTGAAAGTCTGTGTTTACCATCACAATTAAGCAAACATGATATACAAAGAGTGAATGCCCAACATTTTTTACATTGTTCTTCTGTTATCTTCGCCAATTGTAAAAGTCGCCGTATTGAATTATAATCAAACCCATTATCTACTGTGCCAATTTTAAATATTCTAGACTTCTCGTTTAATTTTTCACATGGGAACATATCTCCGTTTGTTGTTATAAATAACTTTCTGTATCCAGGAATACAAGGACCACCTGGATAAGATACTTGTGATACATTGTGACTAGTCATACTATTTGTTATAGAATAAACCTCTCTTGCTACATCATTGTCAAATATGTTATCTTTACTACTTACGGTATAACGATCAAAATATCTTAAGTAGGAGATAAATTCACAATATTGATATCCAGCAATAAAATTTGTAGTATATACATTTTTAGTAGCTGAATGTTCATCTCCACAAATATTGGTTGTGATTCTAATCCGAGATAATTCTGGTATATCATTAATTATCTCATAGTAATTTTTGAAATCTTCACTTGGATCCATTACCATGTTAATGCTAAGTTTCGAAAATAGCGTAGGATATTCAACTGCTATTTTTTCTATAGCAGCCTTTACTTTATCATATACACTGTTTTTACCTATGTGAAAACGTCTTTTTTTGTCATTGACATATTTATTTCCATCAATACTTATACTTAAATTAAAATTATTATCTTCAATAAACCGTAAAGACTTATCTGTAAGTACCGTCGCGTTAGTTGTAACATTGTATATAATTTCTTTTCCAACGAAAACTAAATTTGCATATTCTACGATTTCTCTGATTTTTTCAAATTCTAAAAATGGCTCTCCTCCATAGAAACTAATAGACACATGCGTATTATCAACTGAATTTTTTTTTAAAAAATCTACAGATTTTTTTGCAATCTTTAGATCCATTGTTTTATTAGAGTGTAGTCTATAATTTCCATCATTATGTGTAAATGAACAATATTCACATCTTAAATTGCATTTTTGAGTAATCTGTAGCACTAAAGTAGTTAACTTACGTTGTAATAACTCTTCTATGTAGTCAATTGCATAATGTTTTACATCAGTAATTTGATTGGGTATTAAAAATCCTTCATTTTGAAGACTTTTTATAAGAGGAGATGTGTAATCAATACTCTTTTTACTATTTTCTATTTCTAATAACATTGCATAGGTTTTATCATCTATTACTTTTACACTATTAATGCCTTGATCGTATAAATAAAATCCTTTTGCATCTTTAAATACATGAAACAAATTTCCCATGAAAATGCACCTCATTCATACTATGTAGTGTCAAACATAAAAGTATATTTAGACACTCTAATTCTAATTCTGTATATTTTAACAATTCACTATCTAACCTTTGTACAAGCAAAATCAACATAATTGGTACCAAATTTCAATTGAATTCATGGCTAATATTTTAAATTACACCAATTATTACCTTATTTAACTAGAATAACATCCCATTTGTGAAATAATCATACTAACTAAAGACAATATCCTCATTACCATTAATAGGATACGAATATTTTCTAAAGTTCAATAAAATTTTGTTCTGTAAAGGAGCATAGTATAATAGAAAAACGATTTATATAAGTATTGGATTGACACATCAGTATTATTAAGGTATGGTAAAAATTGTATAAAAATGTCACTTTTTATGCCTATTTCTTTGACATAGTTCCAATGATTTACTTTCATTTTTTAGAGAAATGAAATACAAGTAAAAATTCAGTAACTATGTGGTGTAGATCACGGTTAAACATCATTTAAAATAATTCAAGATAAATTATCCTGTGTTTCATAACTATTCCATTCTATTGCATCATCTTCCTCAGCTACAAGTATTTCATCTTCTTTTTTGGGCCCAATAATAAATAATGTCAGAATAATAGTCATTACAAGTATAAGCTTTTTCAACATTATTCTTACCTCCCCATTAATATTTATATACAAGCTTTACTTACTTCTATAATATCTAATAAAAATGTAAAATTCAACCAGATTCAAATCGGGATTGCAAACACACAAAAATCCCCTCAAAGGGAATTTTTCGTCTCAGTATAAATCAATTTTTTCTTTTATTAAATAGACAGTACCAGGAATAAGACAACTGTTATTAAAATGCTGTATATACTAGCTACTATATTAGTTGTTAACATGCCTGTATTTGTGCTCATATTGCCCTCCATGTATTTATTAATATATCCTATCATTAATATACAATATGGGCTTATGTTATGCAAAGAATATGGGAAACAAAGCTTTACTTACACTATTTTTAACAATATAATATATATAAAGATTAACTTATCCAGATTCAAATCGGGTTTGTTCCGATGGCAAAATTAAAGGGGGATAGGTTCCATGTATTATAATCTTGAGGCTTTTGGTAATAGAATGCGTATCATTAGAAAAAAATTAGGGCTTACTCAAAAAGATGTATATGAAATAGCCAGAGTTCATATGGATACATTGAGAAAAATTGAAAATGGTAAAGTATTGCCTACACAAGAAACTTTAGATATATTAGCCCCTATACTAAAAACAGATTTAAATGAACTATTACTTAAATATAGACTAAATGCTTATCCGGCTTTTGAAGAAGTAAAAAATAGATTAGAATCAAAAATTGATAAAGATGAATATCAAACATTAGAAAAAGAATTAGAACAATTAGAAGCTTTGCTTAATGAAGAATCCAATGCTTACTTCATCAATCTAATAAATCAACTTATATTACTAACAAAATCCATAGTGCTAAATAAAAAGCATAATAGACTTAATGAATCTCTTGAAAAATTGGTAGAAGCAATGAAAATTACTACATCTGAATTTTCTATAAATAATTATAAATCCTTCCTATATAATTCTATGGAACTAAGACTCCTAATGAATATAGCTCTCTTAATAAATAAAATTGACTCCACAGAAAAAAGCCTAGAAATTATGGAATTTTGTATGAATATGGTAGATACTGATTCAAATATCTATCCTAAGTTATGCTATAACTTATCCTACACCTATCATAGACTTGATATGCATGATAAAGCTCTTGTAACTGGTATAATAAAATGGAGAGATTTTGGCAAACAAAAATGGAGAACTTTTTCTAGTTAGATATAATAACACCCCATATTCTGATAAAATAGTAGATATATTTTACAGAAGGGGGCAGAAAGGTGGTAACATTGGAGAAGTTTGCTAAAATTAAAGAACATAAACTAAAGGGATTTAAAAAGTCTCAAACAAGTAGAAATTTAGAGTTAGATTACAAGACAATTGACAAGTATTGGAATATGACAAATGAAGAGTATATGGAATATGTAAAAAGCTGTAAAAGTAGAAATAAGAAAGTTGATAAATACAAGGATGTAATATTGGAATGGATACAGGAATACAGGGATATTTCAACAGCACAAATATATGATTGGCTTTTAGAAAGATACAAGAAATTAGATTTTAAGGAGAGGACATTAAGGCTTTATGTAAGCAATTTAAGAGAAGAATACAATCTTCCTAAGAAAGATTGTAAAAGGCAATATGAAGCAGTTCCAGAGCTTCCAATGGGATTTCAAACACAGGTAGACTTTGGCGAGATATGGCTTAAGAGATCCAATGGATCTAAAGTTAAAGTATACTGTTTTGCAATGGTATTATCACATTCAAGATATAAGTTTCTATGGTGGTCAGATAAGCCATTTACAACATTAACTTTCATAGATGTCCATAATAAAGCCTTTGAATATCTTGGGGGTATGCCTAAAGAAATAGTGTATGATCAAGATAGAATTCTTGCAGTATCAGAAAATGGAGGAGATATAATATATACAGAAGGATTTCAAAACTATCTAAATAACGCAAGATTTGAAGTAAGATTATGTAGGGCATTTGATCCAGAAAGTAAAGAGAAAATAGAAGCTGTAGTTAAATTCGCAAAATATAACTTTGCAAAACACCGAATATTTGAAGATATTATTTCTTTTAATGATGACTCTTTTAAATGGTTAGAAAGAACTGGGAATAAGAAAGTTCATGAGATAACAAAAAAGGTACCAGCAGAAGTGTTCACCCTGGAAAAGGAGCACTTAAGACCAATACCTAATCTGTTTAATAATAAAACCGATACTAGTATTTTAACCTATATAGTTAGAAAAGACAACACAGTATTATACAAACAGAATAGATACCAAGTACCTAAGGGTACATACAAGCCTGGATTAGAAGTCGAGTTGAAAATATTAGGTAGAAAGATAGATATAGTAAATATAAAAACAGGTGAAATAATAGTTTCACATGGGGTAAATAATGGAAAAGGAAAACTAATACAAACACATCATCCGGAGAGAGCTAAAAATAAAAGTATAGATGAAATTTACCAAAAAACCCTTTTAGCCCTTGGGGACACTGATAAGTCTAGAGAACTACTGGATAACATTGCAAAAGAAAAAACTAGATACATCAGAGATCAATTTGGACTAATATTAAAGGAAATAAAGAAGTATGAAAAATCAGTTATACAAGAAACCATAGAATATTGTGTAGAGCGTAAATTATACAGTGCTGGTATCTTTAAAGATGCACTAGCATATGTAAATGGAATGAAAATGGAAATAGATAATGATAAAATTTACAAACCTGTAAACTTGAATATTCCTTTAAAATACCAGGGTCTAAAACCTCAAACTAGGGATATTAACGAGTATATAGATTGTTTTAAGCGAGGTAATAGCAAATGGAAAAACTAGATAGAATTAAAGAACTAGCAAAGGAGCTTAAGTTAGGATATTTAAATATAAATGCAGATAAAATCATTGAGGAAGCAGGTATAAAGGATAGTTCATACCAAGATATGCTGTTATCGATACTAGAAAGTGAAATAGATTTAAAAGATAAAAAAGCACAAGAAAGAAGGCTTAAATTTGCAGGTTTTCCTGTGATTAAGAAAATAGAGGACTTTGATTTTAATTTCCAAAAGTCCATAACTAAAAAACATATCAATCGATTATTAGAAATGGACTGGATAGACAGAATGTACAATTTAATATTCCTAGGTCCACCAGGATTGGGAAAGACTCATATTAGTATTTCATTAGGTTATAGAGCTGTGGAAATGGGATATAAAGTAAGCTTTGTAACAATGGATAGCTTGATGCATACATTAAAGACTCAAGAAATATCAAGAAAAAGCAAAGGTAAAATGAATAGAATATTATCCTCAAGTCTTGTCATAATAGATGAACTTGGATATCTTCCAATAACAAGGGAAGAAGCAAATCTTTTCTTTCAGTTAATATCATCCCTTCATGAACAAGCCTCAATAATAATCACTTCTAATAAAGGCTTAGAGGATTGGACTGAATTACTAGGAGATCCCGCTTTAACTACAGCAGTCCTAGATAGGATTACACATAGATGTGAGCTTTTTAATATGAGTGGCAAGAGTTATAGACTGGAACACAGAGAATCATTGTTCTAATGGTAGAAAAAATGGCAAGTGTTTACTAGAAAAAGTTCGGGAAAATTACTTGCCAAAATTTCTCCAAAAACACTTGCCAGTAACAGCTCTAAAATACTCTGATTTAGGTGTTGAATATTGTATTAAATATAGGGATTATAATGGCATTAATCGTAAGCGTTTAATAATATATGTATTGAATAATTATAGGGATATCGCTATGATATTCCTATAACAGTATTTATTAAGCTTTACATGTATTTTGTATATGTTCATCCCAAGGCATCATTAGATATAAGACCTTTGGATTGGTTTTTAAATTAGTACCTGGTAATATTGACAGTATATGCTCTAAATACTTGTAGGGGCTTAGTCCATTGGCTTTTGCTGTTTCTACTAGTGAGTAAACAGTTGCACTTGCATTAGCCCCTTCAGGACTACCACAGAATGTCCAGTTTTTTCTACCTACTGTAAATGGTCTTATACTGTTTTCTGCAATATTGTTGGAGATGACACAGTTTCCATCTTCAAGGTAGGTTTCTAATTCATCCTTGTGGTTTAGGGCATATTGAAGGGCCCTTCCAATCTTAGATTTGGGAAGTACTTTCTTGTTTGCATCTTCTGCCCATGACCAAAAGGCCTCTAGAATCGGTTTTTCTTTTTCTAGACGCTTATTTTTTCTATCCTCTGGGGATAGGTTTTTAAACTTCCTTTCCCAGTCAAATAGCTGGTTACAATACGCTATACCTTTTGCTGACAAGGTTGCCTCTGAACTTTTCATGTCTTTGGGAAGAGCATCTGAAAAATATCTTCTCACATGGGCCCAACATAAACAGTGATGGATATCTTTTACTTTGCCATATCCAGAGAATCCATCTGTATGGAGATAGCCCCTAAATCCTTTGAGGAATTCTTTGGCATTATCTCCAGACCTGCTAGGTGCATATTTAAATATTCTAATCCCTTTATCTGCATTAGCTGAAGTAGAGTATACCCACATATATGATTTTGTGGTGTCTTCCTACCCTCTTCATTTAATACTTGAACTGGGGTTTCATCAGCATGTAAATACTTATCCTTTAGTAGCTCTTCTTGTAATTTTTCTACTACTGGACTTAACCATTCTTCTGATGCTTTTATGATCCAGTTGGATAGGGTTGCACGACTTATTGGAAAGCCCATTTGTTTCCAATCCTTTTCCTGGCGGTAGAGTGGAACTGATTGTACAAACTTTTGATACATTGTCCATGCTACACTTGAAGCTGTAGCATAAGAATGTTGAAGTACAGGCTCTGGTGTATTTGGGTTAAAGATTCCAGGCCTGTTTTCTTTCTTGCATGTTCTGCATTCATATGTTTCTTGGTATATATTAACTACAGATATTTCTGCTGGTATGTATCTAATTTCTGATCTTATGAATTTTTTACCTGCTACTGAAAGTCTATTTCCATCTATTGGACATATTTGCTGTGCCTCTTCTAATCTGAATATTAGATTTTGGCTGGGTAAGTCTTTAAACAGGTCCTTTCTCTTGTAACCTTTCCTAGTTCTTTTAATTGGCTCTTCAAAGGGAACTGGTTCAGGTATAGATGGATCCATTTCTTTTTCTGCTTCATTAAATAGACCTAATTCCATATCACTAATCACTAGTTGACCATCTATAGCAGAGGTTTTTTCTGTTTTTCTACCATAGAGTTTTTTGATTAAGTATTCTATGTTTTCATTAGCCTTTTTTAACTCTTCTTTAAGGTCTTCTATGGTTTTGTTTTGGGATTCAATTGTATCTTGAAGTGTTTTTATTAAAGAGTTATTATCCATTTAAAATTACCCTTTCTTTTCTCTGTTTTTCTAATCATATTATACCATTTTGAAAGGTCACAAACAAGAAAAAAGATGGCTGAAATCATTTAAATTTCAATATTTCAACCATCTACACAATACTTTTAACATCTATCTTTCGAATGACCTTTTTCTGGTCAATTGATAATCCCTCTATTAACCATCTGTATTGTTGAGGGGTAATTTCTCTAACATCTTCTGTGGTTCTAGGCCACTGAAATACCCCACCTTCTAATCTTTTATAGAGAAGAAGAAATCCATCTCCTTCCCAAAAGAGGGCCTTTATTCTATCTCTTTTTCCTCCACAAAAAAGGAATAGTGCATTTTCAAATGGATTTAGATTAAAGTTTTGAGATACTATGGCAGAAAAACCATCTATGGATTTTCTCATATCTGTTTTGCCACAGGCAATATATATCTTAATATCATCAGGCAATTTAATTCTCATAGACTTTACCTATTAAATTTAATACTAAAGCTAATGTATTTGGATCTGCGCCATTTAGAATTTCAATTTCAATTCCATTTGAGCGTAGGATAGCACATGTATATTTATTGTCATCTTTAGTATCTGTGATATTTTGGCTTACTTCTACAAACTGTGTCTGTCCTGTAACAGCTAATGTTCCAGCTTTAATTAAGGCTTCTTCTCTAATGACTCTTTGCCAGTAGTAGTATTTACCATGTGAAATATCATTTCTTCTGCACCATTCTCTAATTGATAATCCACTTTCACTTTGCTCTCTGATTAACTTCTGCCACTGAGCTTTAAGTATTTCATGTTTTGATGTTTTCATAGTGGTCAACCTATCAACTCCCTACAGTATTAATGTTGGTAAAGTACTTTGTTAACATTAAAAGTACTTTGTAGGGATATTATCTCATGATTTTTGACACTTTTAAATCCATGAGATTATTGACCGCTTACTTTAAATCAACTATATCATCTGCTATGCTCAAAAATTCCTTATTATGAGTAACTATTAAAATTATTTTATCTCTCTTGATTCTTTGTATAAGAGAACTTAATTTTTGTATACTATCAAAATCTAGGGCTGATGTTGGCTCATCTAAAATAATTACATCTGATTTCTTTAAGAAAGCCCTTGCGAGAGATATCTTTAATTTTTCTCCTCCTGATATATTGTTAGCAGCCTCATATATGTTCGTATTTAACCCTTGATTAAATTTATGTATATCTAGATTTAGTTTTTCTAATAGATTTTTAATTTCCTCATAATTATAGACATCTATTCCATAAGTTATATTATTAAAAATTGAATCATTAATTAATTTTGACTCTTGTTCACTAATTCCAATAATTTTTCTCCTAATATGATACATATCTAATTTTCTAATATCAATTGAATTATAAAGTACTCTACCGGTAAAATAGTCGTTGAAAATTCCTAAAATTAAATTTACAAGGGTACTTTTTCCAGCCCCATTTTCTCCAATAACGCAATAAATTTTTCCTTTTTCAAATTTATAGCTAAAGTTACTTATTGTATTTTTATAGCCATCATATGAAAATGAAACATTATTAAGTTCAATTGTATCTATGTCATCTATCTGCATTTCTCCATTTATTTCTTTTTGTTCATCTAGTATTTGTTCTAACCTATCATGTGAAACTAAAGTATCTTGGTATGATTTCCCTAAGTTTAAAAAATAGCTTATACTATTCATTATCATAGAGAAATATCTATTTATAATAGTAAATTGCCCTACAGTCAAACTTCCATTTAATATTTCAAAGCCTCCAAAAAAGAAAATAATTATTTGAGCAATAATCATAGTCATAGAACTGCTGCTAGAAAAAAGATAAGATATTTTTGTATGTTTTAATAATGAAAAAAACATTTTCATAAAACTACTGTCTAATCCAACTTGGGCTTCTTTAAAAGTTGCATTTTTTTTGACTAAATTAATATTGTCTAAATATTCATTCATTTTTGAAAAAAACTTACTCTGTTTTTCCTTTAATTCATATCCTTTCTTATATAATGGTTTTCTAAAAGTAAAATATAAGAATAAATATATTGGAATAAGTGGTATTAAAATTAAAGTTAATTTCAGATTAATTTTTATAGATATATACATTAAAAATATAATAGTTAACCCACTAGTTAATATATTAACTATATTACCTAACACAAATGATATAACTGTATTACTATCAGCATTTAATCTTTGGGTTAAATATGTACTGTCTATATCTTTAAAATAAAGTATTGGTAACTTTACTACATGATTTAATACATAAAAATTTAAATCAATCATAGCTTTTGTTTGGATCTTTACATATAAGTAACTTACAATAAATGAAGATATTATATTCAAAACACCAATAAATAAAATTTTTTTTGTAAAACTTACTATTGCGTCGCCACTTTCAGCTTTAACTAAAACATCTACATAATTACCTGTTAAATATGGCGAAACAATAGACACTATCCAAGCAATAATACTAAATATTATAAACATTAATAAACTAAGTTTATATTTTAATATATATTTCTTAACATATTTAATCATTACCATAGATATCAACTACCTTCACATACTTTTATATATTATCTCTTTTTTCTTCCTCAGAACAAATAATATTTATAGTTTCCAGTATTACTTTTTGATTATAATCTTCTCCTGGGACCTTTTCAATTTCTATATCAGGTTTAGTTCCCATAAAATTAGAAGTGCCATCTTCATTAAGCCCTATTTCCCCTTCAAACCTAACTATGAGTCCACTATTTGGCAACTGTACATATAATGGAGTAAAGCCTATCCCGCCACCTGCAGTCCTACATCCTACCAATGTAACCGTGTTGATTTGTTTGCAAACGTGTATTAAATTATCTGCTGCAGAAAAAGTAAACTCATTTGCCAACAAGAAAATTTTCCCTTTAAAACCTATTGAATATTCATTTGATAATTGCTGTTCCTGTAAAATATAGTATTTGAAATCATCTTTTATGTCGTTAGGCAAATCATCATAATAAGGATAATTTTTTATATCATCAATTATTAAGTTGTCTGAAAACAGTTTTGAATAATAATTTTCCATAGAATATTCTCCACCACGTATCAAATTATATCTTCTAATTTTTATTGGTTCATTAATCAAAGAAAGGATGATGTTTTCCCAATATGAAGTATATCCACCCTCGTTATCCATAATATCAATTATTAAATATGGATAATCTTTGACATCCTCCAAAAATTTCATAATTTCTTCAGTTGAATCTACATAGAAGGATTTTATTTTTAAATATGCTATTTTTTCATATTCTAAAATTTTAGTGACAATATTGTCAATATTTATACTTTTTGAAACTTCTTCTTGCTCATTTTCATAAAAACCTGGATATTCTTCTTTGAAAACATCATACCAGCCTATATACTTTTTTTCTGCTGATAACCAGATGTCATACCAAGGTTTATACTTTTTGTAATCATCACCATTTTCTTCTTTGCTCTCTTTATAGTGATGAAATGTTGAATAATAAAATTCAGGGAATATAACATCAGTATGTGGATCGCGTAATAATCTCAAAATTGAATTAAGCTGGTATAAGAATTCTATATTATTTTCTGTCTTTGCTATTTTCCTCTCATAATACTCTTTATGCGCCAACCAATCCAACTCATACAATTTTTTTACCTCATAAAAGTGAGGATAGTTTTCTTTAAATATATGGTATATATATTCAAAGTCTTCTAATTTTTCTTCTGTAGTTAATTCTTTTAGTTTAGTTTCAGCATTGTAAATAAAAGCAACTAACATTGATATGGATAATATAGCTATAATTAAAATGGATAATATCTTTTTATTTATCATATCAAAAACACTCCTTATTTTAGATGATTCAACAAATCCAAGTTTTTTAAACTTGGATTTGTTGAATTAAGGATTAAGCACCTATATTATCAGGTGTCAATTGTACAGGATGACAAAGTTGTCCACCACAGAATCCACTCTTACAGCCACAAGGATCCTCACCCTTTACACATGGCTCTGTGTATATCCCTTTATAACAGGTGCATATTTGTGGACTACAGTCAAGCCCAATAATATCATGAGTGCCCTCTATTAGGTAAGTCACTATAAAACACCCCCTTTAGAGAATTTTTATTTAAATATTTGTTACAAAGTACCCTTTATTTTTGCTTACTATTTACAGAATCTTTTTTTGCTTTCCAAGTTTTCGATTAAATTAAACGTTATTGTTTCTATATACTTATCTAATACATATTTATATAAACCACATCTATCTACAATTTTATCTATCCTTCTCCTAGGACATCCACCCATACATAGGGGCAAAATATTACAGTTTATACAATCTGAATCTTGGGTAGCATCATATAACATATAATTAGTATAAGTAGCTATATTAAGTAGTTTTTTGTCAATAATATTGCCAATCTTGTATTCGTCTCTTCCTATATCTGACCAGCATTTGTACAAGTCCCCTTTAGAATCTATTACAATAGAATTCATCGAATCTGCTCCACAAAAATTAGTTTTTAGAATCGGATATCTATTTTGAAAATTAGTCATAAAACCATTGTCAACCAATTTACTTTGAAATTCATAATCAAAATGAGAAAAATCTATAAAACTCAAACAATTATCTAAAGAATAGCAATCATTAGTTGGTTCTACGTATCCAGGATAAGGATAAACTTTCTGCTCTAATTGATAGTCTTTTAATATATTTAGAACTTCATCTATTCTATCAGCATTTTTTTTATCTACATTTATTCTTAAAGATACATCCGGTAATATATCAATATTTTCATACAGATTTTTTATTATTGTATGAAAAGAAGGCTGGCCATTTTTCAATGGTCGTCTTGAATTATGTATATCCTCTGGTCCATCAATTGTTACCTGAATAGAATATAATCTAAATTCCCTTATTTTTTTAGAAACTTCCTTGGTTAAATTATAACCATTTGTTACTATCATTGATGAATACCTAATATCTTTTTTCTTACATATTTTCAATACTTTTTTTGTAATACTATCAATAATATCTAATGCTAATAAGGGTTCTCCACCATACCAAGCGATAGTAAGATTACTAATATTATTTGATTGCTCGTCTACATAATTTACTATTGCATCCTGTACTTCTTGTGACATATATAATTCTTTCCTTTTACCTTTTTCATAACAATATATACATGCAAAATTACAGTCTAAAGTAGGAGCAATACTTAAAGATAAATGTTTACTAGAATACCTATTAGTTAATAAGTTATATTTCAATATCTCTAGTTCATCAATATTTTCATCAATTAAAAAACCACCTCGTCTTAAATCTTCAATTAGCTTTTCATCATCTATTAAAATAGATTTTTCTATATAATTTCTATATTTCTCATAATTTTCTTTTTCAATTAACGCTAATGCATTAGTTCTAGAATTATAGGCTATTAATTTCCCTAGTTCCTTTGGATAATCATAAAAAAAATTATATTTTGACTCTTTCATCATAATATTAACCTCCTATTATTATTTACAAATTATAGTAAAACTAGAATTCGGTTCTAGACATGATTGTTTATAATACATGCATATATTATTAATCTCCATTTAACCTATACAAACTCTCCATTTGTTTTTATATATACTATAAATAAGGCAAATATTATTAGGTTTAAAGTGATAATATTTTTTAGATTGAACTTAATGGGGACAGATCTTATGCATTATAATCTTGATATTTTTGGTAAAGAAATACGTAAAATTAGAGATAGCCTAAATCTTACTCAAAAAAATGTACACGAACTGCTGTTATCCACGTAGATACCTTAAGAAAAATTGAAAACGGTAAAGTTATACCTACACAAGAAACATTGTATTTGTTATCTATTGTTTTGAAAGAAGATTTAAATAAACTAATAAAAACGATGAAAATTACTACACCTGAATTTTCCATAGATAATTATAAATCCTTCATATATAATTCTATTGAGATAAGAATTCTAATGAATATAGCTCTTTTAATTAATAAAATTGAGTCAACAGAAAAAAGCCTAGAAATTATTGTATTTGTCAACTGAAAACTGGTTCTTTCCATAGTTAGTTGAAATCTCGTGTTTTTTCCAATAAAAGAACCTTTGAACGCAAAGTTGAAAAATTACAACGTCCATACATAATTCTTTTTATAACTTTAATTTTATTTACACTACCTTCTGCCAACCCATTACTATAACTATAAGTAATCGCATTTTTTACAGCATCAATATCTCTATTTATTCCGTTTATAAAACTATTGATTTCATTTATATTTAATTGTTGGGCTTCTTTAATCCATAAATCTAAGGTGTTAGGGTCTGAATTCTTTAAAATATCCTTAAATTTTAATATAAGCTTGTAAATGCTATCAAATAATGGATATGTTGATAATACTCTATTTAGTTGGGATTCGTTTAGCTTTCGCACATCTTTTAATGGTCTATATAATAGCTTTATAAGTAGTGTTCTTTCAATAAATTCTACATTTTCATTAATAGTTCCTTTGATTGCTTCTTTATTTAATTTTCTCATGCGAGTTGCATACATACGTATTGTCGAACTTGAACCTGTATAGCCTTTAGCTTTAATGAATTCCTCTATCTTTTTAAAAGTATACCCTTCCAGTAAGAGTTGGTTAATATCGTCATGATAAGGGGATAGTAAAGTATTATTTCTTGTTGTGCCATAGTTTCCATTTATTGGGGATACATTTACATCTAAGTAATTGGTAACAGTATTACGATGGATACCTAATTCTTTAGATATTGCTCTTTTAGAAAAACCTTTTTTATACATTTCTCTTACTGTAGATATTAATTGTTCCTTTTTAGCAACATTATTATTGTGATTAGCTTCCCGTGTGCTTATATTCAAATTTTCTTCTAGTTCTTTTTCAGACATATTAAGATACTTTTCTAGGGTACGAATATCCATATTTAGCACTTTGCAAATTTGTGTATTTATGGTACCAGCTTCAATTAATTTCCTTGCCTCATATATTTTCTCAATTAAAGTTAATTGTTTTTTATTTTCTTTTATTGAGCTTTCTTTTTTGATATCTTGTACTTCTGCTTCTATTTCTACCTTTGATTTCAGATGATTCATTAAAAATTTCTTACAATAATCTGTAAGATTTTTTAATAAATGAAACCTATCACTGACTTGAATGGCTTCTGGATGAGAATCTTTAATAGCATTAGAATATGTAATAGAGCCATCTCGAGAAACTACCTCAATATTTGGAAATGTCTTTAGCCAAGTAACTATATCATCATATTCTCTAGAGTTAATCATATCAACAATTCTGTGAGTATCTATATCAATCATAATCGTTCCATAGGTTTCACATCTTTTTGTTGCAAAATCATCAATGCATATCTTTTTTATATTACTTTTATTAACATTTATCACTATTTTTTTTAAGAGATTGCAAATAGTACTCTTACCTATGGTCGCAATTCTAGTATTTATCATCTTCGCAGCTGACATAGAGCTAACGTTCTGGGATATATTAATTATTTCATTTTGTAAACGAACAGTCTTTTTGGATTTAAACCCAATAAAGTTAAAGGTTTCAGCGAATGTTGTATGCTTACAATTTTCATTTATACAAAACATTTTTCTGTTATTTAAGATAATAACCGTCTTCTTATCCTGTATGGGTAAATCTTGAAAGCTCCTTTCATAGTGTGAATGCACCTTATTAGATGGGGTATTACAATAGGGGCATATAGCATATTCCCGTAATGATTCTACATTTATATAAATAGTATTGTTTAAGATAAAGTGACCAACATATTCTAAATTTTCATCTAATAGTTTGATAAGTTCTTCCATATCCAAGCCTCACTTTTTAAGTTATTATTAGAATATTATAATACTAATTGATTATAATCTCAACTAACTATGGAAAGAACCACTTTTAGATTAACATAAACAATTATGGAATTTTGTATGAATATGGTAGATACTGATTCAAATATCTATCCTAAGTTATGCTATAACTTATCCTACACCTATCATAGACTTGATATGCATGATAAAGCTCTAAAATACTCTGATTTAGGTGTTGAATATTGTATTAAATATAGGGATTATAATGGAATTAATCTATTATATTTTAGAAAAGGTATTGCTGAATATCTTCTTGGATATAAATCATATATGGATTCTCTTAAAAAATGTATGAGCTTTTGCGATATATTAGATCAGGATGAATTAAAAAATTTACTTATGTCGAATTGTAAGAAATTTTATAATATAGATTTTTAATTATAATAAATTATCCTGTATTTCATAACTATTCCATTCTATTGCATCATCTTCCTCAGCTACAAGTATTTCATCTTCTTTTTTGGGCTCAATAATAAATAATGTCAGAATAATAGTCATTACAAGTATAAGCTTTTTCAACATTATTCTTACCTCCCCATTCATATTTATATACAAGCTTTACTTAATTTTACAATATCTAATAAAAGTCCCATTTTCAACCATATTCAAATCGGGTTACTTCAAATTAAAAAAATCCCCAAAATGAGGATTTTTCGTCTTTTTATAAATCTATCTTTCTGTCTATTAAATATCCAGTACCCAGGAACAAGGCCACTGTTATTCCTATATTATATATAGCACCTGCTATATTAGTTGTCAGCATTCCTGTGTCTGTACTTAATACTATATTGTTGTTGATTTCCATCTGGAATTGTTGATTTAGTGTATCCATAGTTCCTATATTAAATGTGTTTAAGTCTATATAATATGGTAATAGTTCTATAATCTTAAACTGTCCATAGGTTAGTATTCCACTTAATACTATAAATACAATAAACCATAATCCACCAATCTTCTTGTTTCTAAGTGTTACTCTGCTAATAGCCATGGAAAAGTATATAAGTGTGAGCATATTTACTATGCTTATGACTCCAGATAAAACAACGTACAATGTACCCTTTATTGATACGTGACTAAATATAGTTTTGAAAAACTCTAATAGGTTTATTTCAGCTGGTATGAAAAGTAATGCCATAATTATATTGTAAACTGCTATTGCAGCTCCTAGAGCTAAAAACCATAATGTTGCTACAAATAATTTACTGCCTACTACTTGATTGCCTGTTAGAGGTAGAGTAAATGTCAGATATCCTCTGTCCTCATATAGCTCCTTTCTAAAGGAGCCTACTATATATAGAAAAGTAGTAAGAGCAGTACCGAACAAAATCATCACTGAATTACCCATAAAGGTGCCACCAAAAGCTGATATCTCACCTGTACTTCCTACCCGACTAATATAGGTATACAATGCTGTAGTGAGTATTAGAACTAATGCCAGTACACCTAGCATATACCTATAAGTTCCTCTAATTTCATATTTCATATATTTAAACATCATTATCCCTCCTATTCACCAAATACTTCTTTGTATATATCATCTATTTGCTTGCCTCTTTCTTCTCTCAAAGCTTCTGCATTGCCTGTAAGAACAATGCTACCTTCCTTTAGGAATACTACTTCATCCAATATGCTTTCCATATCCCTTACTAGATGGGTTGTTATAAGCATTGAGCTCTTTTCGTTGTAGTTATTTATAATGGCATCTAATATCTGATCCCTTGCAACTGGATCCACTCCTGCTATTGGCTCATCTAGTATATATAGCTTTGCATTTCTTGCCAATACCAAGGATAAGTTAAGCTTTTCATGCATTCCCTTTGAAAGAGCATCTATTTTCATGTTTTTTTCCAGCTTCATGAAGTCTAAAAGCTCGTTAAACTTCTTTTCATCAAAGTCTGAATAAAAATCTTTATATAGTTTCATTGCATCATCTATCCTCATCCACTTATATAAGAAGTTTCTATCAGGTAAATATGAAACTACTGACTTGGTATATACTCCAATACTTTGCCCGTCTATTATAACGTCTCCTGATGTCTGTCTCAAAAGTCCTGTCAATATCTTTATTAGAGTAGTCTTTCCACTTCCATTTGGCCCCAGTATTCCAACTACCTTTCCTTGTTCTATGTTTAGGCTAATACTATTTAAAGCTACTTTATTGAAATATTTTTTTGTAAGGTCTTTTATTTCAACTATATTTTTCATTCTCTTTCCTCCCTTTGAATCCAGTCTAATATTAAACTTTTTACTTCATCAGAACTAAATCCCAACTTCCCCATATCTATAAAAAATCTATCAACCAACTCTGTTGCCATAGTCTTCTTTAAAGTCTTTATAGTATTTATATCCTCTGTAGCAAATGTACCCATTCCTCTTTGGGTAAATACTAACTCTTCCCTTTCCAACTCCTGATAAGCCCTTTGGATTGTATTGGGATTTACCTTCAATTCCTTTGATAATTCTCTAACTGATGGCAATTTATCACCTCCACTTATTTCTCCTGAAACCATTTTGCCCTTTATTAAATTCATTATCTGTATATATATAGGTAGGTTTTCGCTGAATTCCATTTCTTCACCTCCATATCCTAACGTACTAGTGTGTTAATTTCATAGTACACTAGTATTGTATGATTGTCAATAGAAAAGTATACAAAAAAACCTCATAAGATTTTCTTACGAGGTTTTGCTTTCTATATATTCTCTCATTTTTTCTAAATATCCATCTTTGACTTTTCTAATAGTCTCATTCTTTACGGAATTAAGCCTTATATCACCTATAGTAGCTATAGGCAAGACATTAACTGACGTTCCTGACATGAAGGCTCCATTTAGGGTTTGTAAATCATCTACATGTATGTTTTCCTCTACTAC
>ENA-OWPA01000875-OWPA01000875.1-bioreactor-metagenome-genome-assembly--contig:-NODE-875-length-28139-cov-4.920747_pt1 | contig 28139 bp, 23 predicted proteins | sample MGYA00238139_ERZ651803 | MGnify/ENA primary metagenome ERZ651803 (study PRJEB26909, sample SAMN07631231) | bioreactor metagenome | isolation source: Switchgrass digestor | place: USA: Dartmouth... | reverse complement strand
ATACAGGGTTCAGAATCCCTATGCCGACAGCAAAAGGAGCTGCCAGCAGGCACCTCTTTAATAGTGGCTTCACAGGAATCTCGCCCAGGCTGAAAATCAAAGCTGGGTAAAGCGCTAATGGCAGCAATCCGGCAATTTCATACTTTCCAAAAGATACAACTGCCGTCAGAAACAAAAGCGTCACCAGCAGCTTTGCCGCCGGATGAATTCTATGTATGGCCGTATTGCCTTCGGACAGCTCCTCCAGAAATCTCATTTCGTATAATGATTGTGTTACTTTCGGCATATCATATTAACCTCATATGTTTTATAGGCTGCGGTTGTAAACTGCTTATTAACATAAACGTCTTTTTATTTTGCTTCCTGAGACTTAAGTCTATTTCCTTTCTTTATCGCATGGATTCCTATACCGATGACGGCGACCACTGCCAGCGTCATGGCACCACCGACAATTCCCGATACGCTGGTTTCCTTGTTGGAATCCATCAAGCTTGCTTCCTCTTCCTTTTCCCCTCTAAATCCATAATCCGGCAGGAATGCCGTTTTGCTTTGGATATCCTCCAGTGACTTATAAATCCCATCTCCGCTTTCCAGTTCCTCCTGCCCGGTAACCTTGGCTATGGACCATTCCAGGCCATCCGGATGTGAAGATGCAAACCAGGAAAATACTCCCCCGGTCAAAACAGCCACTACGGCGATTACAGAGATTACCCTTTTGACCGAAACATTGCCCAGGGGCACCCCTGCTTCAACTTTCTCCAGTATTTCAGGCCGTGCCTTCCATACAAAGGATAAAACCGCTGCCGTAATAAGACCTTCCACAACACCTATAGCCAGATGGATCGACTGCATCAATAAAGTAAAGGTGCCAAAGGATAATTCCGTCTTTCCGGAAAGCATTGTCTCCATAACGACACCAAAAGCCCCCAGCTGTAGTCCGACAACTGCGGACAGCACAGACGCCCCAAGAATCCTCAGCGGGGAAGGCGCCTTTTTTAATATGCGCTTATAAATAAACGGATAAGCGACGAAGCATGTAAAAAAGCCCAGATTGAATATATTGCAGCCAAGGGCAAGAAGTCCTCCGTCTGCAAAAAATAATGCCTGAATAATCAGTATGGATGCCATGGTAATAAATCCGGCATAGGGTCCAAGCAGCGCAGAAAGCAGCAGTCCTCCGCCCAAGTGTCCGCTGGAGCCGGTACCGGGTATGGAAAAATTAATCATTTGCGCGGCAAACACAAAAGCCCCCATAACTCCCATCAACGGTATTTTCTTTTCATCCAGGTCCTTTTGAACCTTTTTAATTGAATATGCTGCAGTTCCTGCAGCTGCAGCCCACATGACCCCGCCTACCGCAGGCGAAATCAAAGCATCTGCCATATGCATGAAAATCACCTCTCTTAAAAATTTTACTATATGTTAACTTAGCATTGCTTCCTTTTATAACTGTTCTCACTATAATCAATATGTTCCTTGTTGTCAATGATTATAGCCTGCATTTTTTCATTTCACTGGTTCGAACCCTGTAAAAGTTCAGAAGCAGGTGATATGAAAAAAATATTGGAAATCTGACGGATGCTTAAATTAACTTGTTAAAACGAAAATAGCAATGCTATTTTCGTTATTGGCTGCGTTATGCAAGCACGAGAGGTTGAAATGGTAATTTTTACCACAATTATATTGGGTTATCAGTGCGCGGTGAGTTAACTTGGTGATTTCACTTTGAAGAAGTACTTTTACATCAGGGAGACGATTTTTCAGTTCAGAAGAAATCGCCCTTATGAAGCATAGAAACCAATCACTTGTAGACAGCAGCACTTTTAGCAATAATGGCACAAGCAAATAATAAATTTGCTTATGCTTATACTATAGATTATGCCGTTGAACTTTCAGGCTGCTCCCATTATAATTGAAAAATGTAAAGATTTGAAATCTGGTGGGAGAAAGCCATCCGGCATTCTCTGACGCCGGGTTTAGAAAATTAGAAGGATAGGTATTATGAAGCTTTCAAGAGAATTTTATGAGAGGGATACTCTCCTGGTGGCCAGGGAGCTGCTCGGCAAACACCTTGTACGCAGCACCCCGGAGGGTATGACCATAGGAAAAATAGTTGAAACCGAGGCGTACATAGGCCCTGATGACGCTGCCGCCCACACCTTCAGGTCTCTGAGGAGCAAAAGAACGGAGGTCGCCTTCGGTCCCGGCGGCTTCGCATATGTATACTTGATTTATGGCATGTATCACTGCTTCAACATTGTCGCAAACGTTGCCGAAAAACCTGAAGTAGTGCTCATTCGCGCTCTGGAGCCTGTGGATGGCCTGGAATTAATGATGAAGCGCAGGAAAACGGACAAAATTAAAAACCTTTGCAGTGGACCCGGCAAGCTCTGCGTTGCCATGGATATCACCAAGAGAGACAACGGAGTGGACTTATGCGGGGACAGTCTGTATCTTACTGATGGTGATCCGGTTCCGGATGAAAATATAGCGACAACCCCCAGGATTAATATAGACTATGCCGGTGAGGCAAAGAATTATCCCTGGAGATTCGTCATAAAAGACAATAAGTTTGTGTCGGTAAAAGCACCAAAATAATGCTGTCCAAATAAGCTGTCCATGCTAAAAAGAAGCCTGTGTTCAGGTAAAGCTCCTGGAGCTTTACCTGAACACAGGCTGCATCAAAGCTTCCTCTTCAACTCTGCCAGGGCATCTGCCAGAGCAGAATTTATGCTTTCTTTTGTGTCCTGCTGCTTTAAAAACTTTACTATTTCTTTTCTGTTTACCTGCTCACTTTTTCGCATTTTAAACGCATCCATACTTTCCTTGAAGCCACAGACACAGTAAAAGGCTTTTTTCTCTCCCTCGCCCCTGATTTCCATTTTTTTATGACATTCAGGGCACCGGGCATTGGATAATATAGATATGCTTTTTCTATATCCGCATTCCCTGTCCGGACAAACCAGCATTTTTCCCTTCCTGCCGTTGACATCCAGAAGATATTTTCCGCACTGGGGACATTTCTCCTTCGTAAGATTGTCATGCCTGTAAGTTTCATTGGCAGCAACAACATCGGCTACCAGCTTTGAGGCGAATTTCTTCATTTCAGCTATGAATTTGCCTGCATCCGCCTTTCCCCTGCTGATGAGCTGAAGCTGCTGCTCCCACTTTGCAGTAAGCTCAGGGGACCTCAGGTCTTCCGGAACAAGGCCGATAAGCTGGATTCCCTTGGAGGTGGGAACGATTTCCCGGCCTCTCCTTTCAACATAGAAGGAATCAAAGAGCTTCTCGATGATATCAGCCCTCGTTGCCGGAGTTCCCAGACCGCTGGTGCTCTCCAGCGTTTCTCTCAAATTCCTGTCCTCCACAAATTTGCCCGGGTGCTCCATTGCTGACAGCAGCGTTGCTTCGGTGTATCTTGCCGGCGGTTTTGTTTTTCCGTTAACCAAAGCCACAGAGGCCATCTTTACCGTTTCGCCTTCTCTTGTCTCCGGAAGGGACTGCTCCCTTTCATCATCATCCTCTTCATACTCCATTTCTTCTCCATCATAAACAGCCTTCCAACCTTTGGATTTCACTATCTTTCCCTTGGCGTAAAAATATTCTCCTGCTGCATCGATTAAAACGGTGGTCTGCTCATACTCGAAGGGTTGGCTTAGAACCGCCAGAAACCTCTTTATGATAAGGTCATATATGTTCCGCTCCTCCGGATTCAGCGATGCCAGGTTCACATACTGCTCCGTCGGTATTATCGCATGATGGTCGGTGACTTTGCTGTTATCCACCAACCTCCTGGTCACTTTAATTTTGCTTCTCAAAAGGCTGCGCGCCGCTTCGGCATAAGGTCCTACCGCTATGCTTTTCAGCCTCTCCGGCAGCGTCGGCACTATATCGTCGCTGATATATCTGGAGTCGGTTCTTGGATATGTCACCAGCTTATGCGTTTCATAAAGCCTCTGCATTATGGACAGGGTCTTTTTAGCTGAGTATCCAAACCTACGGTTGGCATCCCTCTGCAGCTCCGTAAGGTCATATGCCAGGGGAGGCAGCTCGGTTTTTGCATCTCTTTTAACACCCACCACGGTGCCCGCCTGCCCGCTTACCTTGGTAATAATGCTGTCGGCATAAGCTTTGTCAAATATCCTGGTCTGTTCCGACCTTTTGTCCTTCCAATGCACAGTAAACCCTTTTACCTTTGCCTGTATTGTCCAATAATCCTTAGGCACAAACCGCCGAATCTCATTCTCCCTTTCCACAATCATTGCCAGGGTAGGAGTCTGCACCCTTCCGGCCGAAAGCTGGGCATTATACTTGCAGGTTAATGCCCTGGTAACATTAAGGCCAACGAGCCAGTCGGCTTCCGCCCTGCATTGTGCAGACCTGAAAAGGTTGTCGTATTCTTGGGCAGGCTTCAGGTTTTTAAATCCCTCCATGATAGCCCTGTCGGTTTGGGAGGAGATCCACAGCCTTTTTACAGGTTTTCTCCAGCCTGCTTTTATCATGATCCACCTTGCTACCAGTTCTCCCTCCCGTCCTGAGTCGGTAGCTATCACCAGCTCGTCCACGTCATCCCTCATCATCAGGCTTTTAACCGCATTGAACTGCTTGGCAGTCTCCCTTATCACCACCAGCTGCATTTTATCCGGAAGCATGGGGAGATCTGCCAGATTCCATGTTTTATATTTTTCTCCATAGGCTTCGGGTTCTGCCAAGGTGACCAGATGCCCAAGCGCCCAGGTCACAATATATTTATCCCCCATAAGGCAGCCGTTTCCATTATGGCTGCAGTTCAACACTCTTGCAATATCTCTCCCTACTGAAGGCTTTTCTGCCAAAACCAGTATTTTTCCCATTAGTACTATCCTTTCTGTCTTAGTGTCTAATTGCTTTAATTATGATTACCAGTATAACATGCAAAAACAAAAGCTGTCGGCGCACAACCCCCGCCGACATTCGAAAGCTTAAATTCCTTTATAATATGTATATCCAAAATATACCGCTGCACCAACTGCCAGAACCAGCAGTATTACCGCAGCAACCTTCCACGGGCTTACCGGTGATTTTCCCTGCACCTCCCCGGTCTGCCCATTTACAAGGAAACGATAAACCTTGTTTTTGTAGGTGTAGCTTGAAATCCAGACCGGCAGAAGTATATGCTTGAACTTTATTTTGTCGTACTTGGTACGAATATGCAGGTTTCGCACCTCATCAGCATTTATCTTGTCGATTACTCCCCGCCTTATACAGTCGTCTATATGACATTTCGCCTTCTCCCAGCCTTCTTTCAATCCTATGCTGTATTTTTCCGCCAGAAAGCCTGATAAAAATTCCGGCTTGTATCGCACCAGGGCACTGAGATCAAAAGGCTCCAGCTTGCGCATAAGCCCCTCATCTATTTTACTCGAGGCATTTACCAGCACATCATCAAATTCATCCGAGTAAATTCCGCTAGTATGCCTCCATCGGATCTTTCTCACCTGCTTGGTTACCTGTTTCCTTTTCCCGTTTTCCACAACCCACTCTCTTACAGTTTCATAATAATAAGTTCCGGCTTCTGCCGTATAGGTTGAGTAGGTATTCGCATCGTAAGTCCAGCAAGGTATATAAACTCCCGAAAGCCTGTTCATATAATGCGACGTCTTAAGGGCACGGGGTGCGAAAAATCTCTTGTTTATCCATGTAGAAAAACATTCCTTGGCTTTCTTGGCAGAAATTTTGAAAGGAACCAGCGATTCCGGTGGTATGCCTGCCTGTCCTTCATTCCTGACAATATGGGAGGAACCGCAAAAAGCACAAAACTCCGCCATGCTGGTGCTGTCCAATACAGTATCTGCCCCACAGCTTTCGCAGTGGATAATTCTCTTTTCCCTTCCCCAGTCCCCAGGCATTGAATCCTGGGCAGAGAAAAAGTCATATTCCTGTATGCCGTCATTCTCCTTTGTTATATCTATCCTGCTCTCGCAATATGGACAGAAAAGCGACTGGGTATCAGGCTCAAACACCATGTTTGCTCCGCAGTTCCTGCACGGGAAGCGCTGGGTATCCTCTCTTTTTACCATTTCACCGGAATCCTGTTTCACAACGGCACCCCACTAATTTAATTTATTTCCACACTCAGGGCAGAATTTCACTCCTGCATTCACCTGTTTGCCACATTTTCCGCATTCTATGGTTTTGATCTGCTGGGTTCCGCACTCGGGACAGAATTTAACTCCTTTATCCAGCTCATGGCCGCACTTTATGCACTTATCCTTTGGAGGTGCAACAGGCTTGCCGCAATTGCCGCAGAATTTGCTTCCTTCCGGCACCTGCGCCATGCAATGCGGGCAGGTTACAGCTTTAAACGCCTTTGGCTGTGGTGTAGGCTGAACTGGATTGGTTATCGCATTGCTCAAAGCCTGGCCTAAAGCAGCTCCAGCACCTAATCCAATTCCTGCACTGGCCAGGCCGCTTCCAGGATTCTTAGCTGCATCTCCCATAGCCTCAGCTGCACGATATTGTATATATTGCTGCATATTGCCCAGGACACCCATGGATGTCCTTTTATCCAGAGCTTTCTCCACCTCTTCCGGAAGAGAAATATTCTCTATCACAAGGGAATTGAGTTTAAGTCCCAAACTTTCAAATTTCGCCTGCAGCTTCGTTTTAGCCTTCTCGCTCAGCTCATCATAATGCATTGCCAGATCCAACGCAGGTATTTTTTCTTCAGCAATCGTGTCGGCTATTCCTGAAACCAGAGAGCGCTTAAGATATCCAGCTATTTCATCTGTGTCCACATACCGTTTCGTACCAAAAATCTCCTTCAGGAATTTTTCAGCATCCGACACCTGGAAGGAGAATATGCCGTAAGCTCTCAGCCTCAGCATTCCAAACTCAGGGTCCCTCATCATTATCGGATTGGAAGTGCCCCATTTCTGATCAGTGAATTGCTTCGTATTTACAAAGTATACCTCTGCTTTAAAGGGCGAGTTAAAGCCATACTTCCACGATTTCAGTTTTGTGAGGACAGGCATGTTCTGAGTATACAACTCATACCTTCCTGGAGGGTATATATCGGCAATCTGTCCTTCATTAACAAATACCGCCACCTGCGATTCCCTAACTATCAGCTGGGCACCCATCTTGATTTCGTTATCTCCCGCAGGAAACCTGTATACTATGGAATTAGAAGTATTGTCCAGCCATTCTATCACTTCAATCAACTGTTTTTTCAGAAAGTTGAAAAGACCCATAACAAGCACTCTCCTTAAAACATGCATATTGCATATAATGCTTCTTAACCTATATTATCAAATTTGGAGACATATAACAAGAAAATATATTGCCATATTTGTTTTTCATTTTTCCTTTGCGGTATAATAAGTAATATCACAGAAAGGATGGAACCGGATTGAAGGATGAATTAATGGATTTTTGCCGCTCTTTGGGCATTGAGTATGCAGGGATTGCACATCCCGGACCTTATCATGAGCTGGAGAAAATATGGAGTAAGAGGCTGGCAGAAGGTCATTATACAGGCTTCGAAGAAATGGACATCTCAAAAAGAATAGATCCTCGCCTTACACTGGAAGATGCCCAATCCGTGATAGTCTGCCTTTTTCCGTATTTCACAGGACTAAGTGCCCATGCAAATTTGTCCAAGTCCGCGTTTTCCATCGATTATCACATCATCATAAAAAAGAAGCTGGAACAAATCGGTGAGTTTTTAAGCAGCCGCATCGATGGGTTCAAATACAAGGCTTTTGTGGATAACGGACCCCTGGTGGACAGGTATATGGCCTACCTGGCAGGGTTGGGTTATTATGGAATAAACGGGCACATCATAAACGATAAATTCGGCTCCTACGTGTTCATAGGCTATATAATAAATAATCACCCATTCCCCCAAGACCAGCCTATGGATAGAACATGCATAAAATGCGGGCTTTGCGTGAAAAGCTGCCCCGGATGCGCTATCCTTGGAAACTTCGATATAAATCCCTTAAGATGCCGTTCTTACATCACACAGAAAAAGGATGAACTGACCGAACTGGAAAAAGATATCCTGACAAAGCACCATCTTATATATGGATGCGATATATGCCAGGATGTCTGTCCCCACAACAGGACGGTCCAGCACACCGGCATCGAGGAATTCAAGGATAACCTTAAATACAGCATCGATTATGATGAGCTTCGGGAAATCTCCAACAGGGAGTTTATGCGAAGATACAGGGACAGAGCTTTCAGCTGGAGGGGCAAAAAACTGCTGCTCAGGAATTTTGAGCTGATCCGGAATGCCAAAAAGGATGCAGCCCCGCAAAATCCTGATGGTTGTCAGGAAAACATGCAGAGGCTGCTATCCCAAAAGCAAGCAAAAAACAGAAGCTTATGACCCTGCAATGCTCGTCAGCAGCCGTCCCTATCAGACGGAATCCGCTTTAAATACAATGCCATTTTGCGCTCTTGCCTCATCCAACACCTTCATGACATTGCAGGAAATCTCCCAGGTATTGACTGATGATTCCGTTTTTCCGGCATCAATCAAGCTTATAAATTCCTTAGCTTCATAATACATCTGGTCTTCCTTCTGAGGCACCGAGATATCTTCTATCCTGCCGTCCCGGAAATATATCTGCACCTTTCTTGGCCCATCTATCCTGTCTATTACCATCGAGCCTTCCTCACCCTGAATTTCCGATGGGATGTAGGTCTGGGTTATTTTTGAGTGTATGATAACCCCTTCCATCTCATCGTATGAAAGAATAAGACTTCCCAGCCCGTCCACCCCTGATGCGAGCTTTAAGGCCGATGCCTTGATTTCCTTCGGCATGCCGAAAAGCTTTATTATTGGATAAATGCAATATATGCCGATATCCATTGCCGAGCCTCCGGAGAATTTCGGACTGAATATGTTGATTTTAGCACCATCCTTAACCAGGTCATAGCGGGAAGAATACTGGCAGTAGTTGGCAAAAAACCTCCGGATTTTGCCCAGCCTGTGAAGGTTGTCCTCAATAACCTTGAAGTTGGGTAAAAAGGTGGATTTCATGGCTTCCATAAGAAGAACGTTATTTTGCCTTGCTGCCTCGACCAAAGCTCTCAGTTCCCTTATGTTTGAAGTGATAGGCTTTTCACACAGCACATGCTTCCCATTATTCAGAAACTCGATAGCCTGCTCGGCATGGCAGGAATTGGGGCTTGCTATGTAAACTGCGTCTATGACTTTGCTCCTGGCCATTTCCTTAATGTCGGTATATATATGTTGAACATTGTATTTTCCTGCAAAAAGCTTTGCCCTCTCCTCCGTTCTGGAGTAAACGGCGTTCAGTTTAAAGCCTTCCACCATGCTTGCGCTTTTTATGAAGCTGTCAGTTATCCAGTTGGTGCCTATAATGCCCATATTGACCATGAATTATCTTCCTTTCCTCTTTGGCGACGTTTTTTATTTCGGTATAAGTTCTGGCTTATTTTTTATTTGATTTAGGACAATTATAACACACAGCAAAGCCTTGTTCCAATGTGTGCCGAATCTATGGGTTGTTTGTCCTATTTATCCTATAATGATTTCACACCTAAGGGTTTCATACCTATTTAAGCATAACCCTTGGCAAAGGATTATAAACTGAAAGTTGAGTAATATATCCGGATAATGGTATGATATTAACAGAAGCTTTATAGGAGGTATTTCTTTATGAAGATAGATTTAACAGGAAAAATTGCGCTGGTTACGGGTGCAACCGGTCAATTGGGCAGGGTTATGGTCCGCACTCTGGCCGAATGCGGTGCGGATGTAGTCATCCACTATCTGAAAAACAAGGAAATGGCGGAAGCGCTGTGCCGGGAAGTAATGTCCCTGGGAAGGAAGGCATTGATCGTCCAGGCTGATATTACGGACTATAATTCCGTTATGCAGATGAAGGATATCGTTGTAAACAGCCTGGGGGCACCGGATATCGTGGTTGACAATGCTGTGATCCAATACAACTGGACGACTGTACTTAAGCAGCCTCTGGAGGATTATGAAAGCCAGTTCCGTTCATGTGTCATGCAGAATGTAATAATGGCCAAAGCCTTTATACCTTATATGATAGAGAAAAAATACGGCAGGTTTATAGGCATCAACACTGAATGCTCCATGCAGAATTTCCCCACCCAATCCGCCTATGTTGCAGGCAAGAGGGGTATGGACGGAATATTCAGAATCCTGGCCAAGGAAGTGGGCGAGCATCAGATTACAGTGAATCAGGTGGCTCCCGGTTGGACAATAAGCGATAGGGACAGAGAAGCAGGGACAGAGCGCAGCGCCGAATATGATGCGAAAGTTCCGCTAAAACGCAGGGGCACCGACCAGGAAATAGCCAATGTGGTAGCTTTTCTGGCATCGGACCTGGCAAGCTACATCACCGGAGCGTATATTCCGGTTTGCGGCGGAAATGTTATGCCTGCCATCTGATGAGGATGCAATCATAGCTTTATGCGGCATGGCTTAGGGATAAGGTTTACAACCCTATATACGATAGGATTAGTTGTTGATGAGAAGGAGAATAGCAAGTGAGAAAGCTGAAACTTTTAACGGCAGTTTTTCTGGTAACCGCTATATTGTCGGGTTGCAGCAGCACCGGAAATACCTTGGACAGAACAGTTAAATTTACATCCCCGGATAATGCCTTTAAAGTAACTTTCCCGGAAAAACCCTCCCACAGAACTGAGACCAGTTATCTGGATGAGGCTGGCTATTCCATGGAAGTCTATGAATCCGAAGGCTATACCCGATATCTCAGCATTTCATATGGAGACAGACCTTCATTTTTTGGCTCCGAAAAGAGTGTTGAGGATATTGCCGAAGAAATAACGAATATGTTTATGAAGAACAAAAATATAGAGATAATTTCTCAAAACAAAATCAACACCAACGGAACCGACGGTATGGAATATATTATGTCCACCCAAGGAGACGCTGGAAGGCTTATATTTAGGATTTATGTTACGGAAAAGAGAGTGTATTATGTAATCGCAGAGGATAAAAAGGACAAAATCGACAGCGATATAATAAAGGAATTCCTTGAGTCCTTTACGATTACAGAGGAACCATAGGCAAGCACCTTACTCCTCTACTGAATGTATTTGAGCACGCTCTCCGGCAAACGTGCGGCAATCCTTCCGGGAAGCATGTCAAGCTCTTCCCGGGACAGCCCTTTCAGCGCCAGCAAAACAGCGGCATATATTAATGCTCCGGTTGCTATTGACACCAATGTTGCCAAAGCATTTGCCAGATACGCGTTTTTCAGGAAGAAAAGAGCACCAGCAAATATCCGGTATAGGGCATATACCCCTGCGCCCATCACTCCGGCTGCCGCTGCAGGCTTTAACGCAAGCCCGGGAAGCCTTGTCCTTATCTTTAGCCTTTTTCTTATCAGCATGCCGTTTAGTGCAATAGGAATGCAGTAGCTCACAACACTGCCTATTATTGCACCGTTTATATTTATCTCCGGTATCCCAATGAGAATATAATTGGTTACGATCTTGCCTATTATGCCCAAAACCAGGTTGAAGGTCACCGGATAAAACTTTCCTGATCCCTGAAGGATGGAAGTCTGTATCTGAACAATGGCCATAAGTATGACAGCAGCAGAGCCGTACATCATAAGATATGATCCCTGACCATACCTAAGCAGCCTGTAGATGGGGCCGCTCAGAACTGAAAAACCCACTGCGGAAGGTATGGTAACCATGAAACACAGCCTGAAAGCAAAATCCACCCTGCTCTTTACCAACCTTTTATTCCTCAATGCCACAGCTGCGGATACAGCCGGCAGGATGGTGGAACCAAGGGACGCCACTACGGCTATGGGCGCATTCAAAAGCTGCTGGTACTTATATAGAAAACTGTACATCTCACTGGCCGTCTCGTCGGCAAAGCCTGCGGCTAAAAGCCTGGCTTTGGTTACCGACACATCAATCAGGTTGCCTGTATATTGAAGCCCGATGGAAAGAGCGATGGGCACGCTATAGGCGATGATCCTTTTTACCAGTTGGGAATAGGAGTATCTTTCCGTTTTTTTGAACCTATACTCCGAAGGTATGCGCATTTTTCCCCTGTTGTTGTGGTACCAGACGAGAAAAACGGCAGCAGCCAAAGCCCCCAGCGAAGTTCCCACGGTACCACCGGCACATGCGGCTTCTACCCCAAACCTTAAAAAGGCCGCCGCAAACACCAGCGTGAATATGGTATTCACCACCTGCTCAATAATCTGGGATACAGCGGTAGGCGTCATATTGCCCCTGCCCTGGAAGTATCCCCTGTATGCCGAGGCTACGGATGTAAAGAGCAATGTGGGAGACAATGCCAGTATCGCCATATAGGATTTTTCATAATGCATCATTCTGGATATGGGATAGGCCGTAAAAAACATGACTGCAGCCATGACCACACCTATGACCAGCAGCAGAAATCTGGCTATTTTAAAGCTTCTCACAGCATCCTTGTAATTTCCGACGGCAATAAGCTCGGAAACCAGTTTTGACAATGCTACAGGCATTCCGGAGTTGGATATGGCGTATATCAGGACATATACCTGATATGCCGCGGCATATATGCCGTTGCCCTCCTCTCCTATAATAGAGAGCAAAAAAGGAATATATAGTAAAGACAGCAGCTTTACTATAATTCCCGCCGCCGACAACACTGCAAAACCTTTTGCCACTGACTGCTCTTCTGTATGCTCTTTCTGCACCGACTGTTCTCTCATACCCATCCTCATATATCCAAAATTTCTCTTTGCTCGCCTATGAAATAATAATATGACAAAATATAAATTATATCAACAGTCAGATGCCTTGTTTTATCTTCATACCAGTGTTTCGAGGTATCTTCCGGAAGCTTTCCTCATATCCATGCCGGCCTTATTCAGAATACTCACAGTTTTCTCCAGCTCCACCGGCCTTTTTATCTTTAAGGTGGTGGTTTTTACAAGATCCTCCCTGGTCATCACAAAATAGCGTATGATCTTATACTTGGGGATGTTTTTATTGATATCCCTGATGGCTTTTTCCAGGATATCTGCCAGCTCCTTCTCCGATGGTACCGTTCCTTTTTCTTTCATCAGCTTTTCATCGTCGATCACCAGCTTTGCGCATACCTGAATATCTCCGTCAGGAGCTTTGTTGCCCCATACAAACGAATCCTTCACGCCCGGTATGTTGTCCAGCAGCACCTCATACTCCTCCGGAAATGCCTTTTTGCCGTTGTTCAGCACTATCATCGACTTTGCCCGGCCTGTTATTCTTATGAAGCCTTCTTCGTCTATGCTTCCCAGATCGCCGGTTCTGAACCATCCCTCTGGATCTATGGCTTCCTTTGTAGCTTCCGGATCCTCATAATACCCCAGCATCACGTTTTTACCGCGCACCAGTATTTCTCCCATTCCGTTTTCATCCGGAGAATCTATTGCCACTTCAATTCCCCTCAGAGGATATCCTATTGTGCCCGGTTTGTTGACAAAATCGTTATTGGCCGATACCACCGGCGATGTCTCGGTAAGTCCGTATCCCTGAATCAGCTTCAGCCCGATCCTGTCAAAACCCTTTATCACCTCCGGGTCCAGCGGAGCTGCTCCGGAAACGGCCAATCTGAGTCCAGGTCCAATCTTTTCCAGCACGCTGGAAAACAATTTTCTTCTGATATCTATGCCTATAGCCCTCAGGAATTCGGATATTTTCACCAGGAATGCAAACTGTCTGGCCTTTCCCGACTTTTCTATGCCTTCCTGCAGCTTTTTGTACATCATCTCCAGGATTGCGGGCACAGCCACCAACAGCGTTACCCTGTACTCCTTCAAGTTTTGCGCAACATGCCTTATACCTTCGCTGTATGCTATGCACACACCGCTGTATACCATGAACAAAAGCCCTATGGTGTTTTCAAAGGTATGATGGAGCGGCAGCAGTGAAAGATGAACATCGCCAGGCATTGCTTTTATGGCTGATGCAACGGCCATTATGTTGGAAACTATATTGGTGTGGGACAGCATTACGCCCTTTGACATGCTCGTAGTCCCGGAAGTAAAAAGCAGCACCGACATGCCTTCCCTGTCTATGGGGGCATCGACGAAGGATCTGTCGCCGGAATCCAGCAGCTTCCTTCCCTTTCTTATCATATCCGGAAGATTTAAAAACTTTCCACCTTCTTCTTCCGGCATTTTCTCCATGCATATGAAATATTTCAGCCGGGAGTTTGTTTTTGAAAGCTCCTTCATTATATCGTGAAAAGCAGGGCTGTAGAATATCGCTTCCACCTTTCCCCTTTCCACCAGGTTCTCCACCTCTATCTTGGGCAGGTATTTATCCAAAGGTACAGCCACCCCTGTACCGTTCACAATGGAAAAATAGCAAAGCCCCCATTCATATCTGTTTTCACTGAGTATGGCGATCCGCGCGTTCTTTAATCCTAATGAGGCAAGGGCCGTACCGAGGCAGTCAATTTCCCCGTTCAGTTCCTCATAAGTCTTTCCGATTATTTTCCCGTTTCCGTCTTTAAACTTGAAACCTATGGCAGAGCCATATATCCTTGCGCTTTCCTTAACCAGCTCTCTGAGGTCTTTTATCTCCCGGGTTTCATAGTATCCCAACCCTTTAACCACTCTTCTGCCCTTATCCACCGACATTTCAATTCCTTTATTCATACCATCAGCCTCTCGTTTATAAAATCTCCAATTAAATATTACCTAATATTATTACCTGGTATTAATTATATTCCAACTCTTTTAAAAATACAACCATGGGGATAACTTTTTATTTAAAAAAGTGTTCTTGTGGATTCATATTTATTCCTGCTCCTCCACGAGGATTAATATTCATTCCATATAAAAAACAGCAGGTAAGCCGATATGTGACCTGCTGCTTTGAGGAACGCCCCTTGATATGGCATAACTTTTTATATGATTTAAGAATGAATTCTGCTAATAATGGATACATTGATTGTTATATGCTTAAAATTCTTCCGGAACAACAATCATCCATTTCAATTAGCTCATTTCAAACCAATCTGGTTTTACACAAACTTTCTTATATCGTCGCTGGTGCCGAACTTATATGCTGAAATTGCAAAGAATGCCGCAGCAAAGGCCAGCATTACCACAAGGTTCATCATCACTTCCCCAAAGGCTGTGCCTTTTTGAAGTTTGTCCACCATATCCAAAGCCCATCTCGGAGGCATAAACCAGGATATCTTCTGCATAATATCCGGCATGTATTCCACTGGCCAGTAGCAGCCGCTCAGCATGCACATGGGAGTGATGACCAGGGTGGACAGGGTACTGACCTGATATGAAGATGTGCTGAAGGCCACTATCATGGTGCCAATTCCTATGGCCACCAGACCGAAGCAGCCCAGTATGATAAACATCTGCCAGTCCGGAACATAGGTATTGACGCGGAGCCCCCATCTCATCACCATCAGGGTTATGAATATCTGCACCATCACTATCAAAATGCTGGCAATGACATTGGCGAATATATACGTTTTTGAGCTTACCGGGGATGAGCATATCCTAAAGTAAGTCCTGTTTCGTTTTTCTCGCAGTATCAGCTCCGAGGTCATACCCGTTCCCAGCATGACAAACATAATGAGAAAGCCTAAGGTCTGTATGGTCATAAGCCTGTTGTTGGCCTGGTCATCAACCTTGTCAACCCTCAATTTCAGGCCTTTATTGCTGAAGCCTTCATATAATTTGTCAAAGACATCCTTTTTTCCTCCGGCTGCTCTTGCAAGGTTGTAGAGGTTTTCGGCATACAGTTTTACAGAAGTTTCTATCCATGCCGTAGTATCCTTTCCTTTGAGAGAAACAATCTCAACTTTTTTTGGCAATCCGGCTGCAAAGCTGTCGGAAAAGCCTTCCGGGAAAACCACCAGGCAGCTTATCGAACCATCCAATAGGAGCTTGTCGGCTTCTTCCACATCCACATCCTTCAGCTTGAAATTTTCGATCCTTCTGAAGGATTCTATCATGTCGGCAGACAAAACGCCTCTGTCTTTATTGGCTATTCCTATATGCACCGTACTGGTTCCCGTGTTGGCATAAAGACCAATGGATGCAAATATTCCAATGATGGGTAAAATCAGATATATCACAAAATTGCCTTTTTTTCTGAAAGTAACCTTTAGAGTATTGACAGTGAGCAGAAGGATTTTTCTCATCTTATACCGCCTCCTTTCTGTATGCCAGGGATGAAACCGTTATGAATATGACCGCAATAACAAGGTTTATTGCAATTGCCACCGGTACATGGGAAAAATCATTGCTGTACACGACATTGAAAATAGCCATGTTCATCCACCTTATCGGTGAAATTACCGATATCTTTTGCAAGAATTCTCCCAACACTTCAAAAGGTACATATCCCCCTCCGAAGAAAACAAATATGGGAATTACGGTATTCAGTATTGACGAAGATGCCGCTTCATTCCTGACGGTAAAGGCGATACCGACTCCGACGCTGACTGCCATTATCGCCTCGGAAATTATAACCGCAATTATCGGCCAGATATTGGCACCCCAATAGGCATTTAAAACAAACCTGCTGAACACCAGCACTAGGAAACCCTGTATTATGGTAACTATAATGCTTCCCATGACCTTGGCCGTAAGAATTTCGCTTTTATGCACCGGACTGCACAATATCCTGTTGCCGGTCTTGAGATTCTGTTCATTCTTAACGCTCCAATAGCCGGTCATGGCAGAATAGAACAGTATCATTGTAAGCATGGTGACCGAATAGTAGTCCATTGAGCTGGGTTGCCGCTCCCTATCCAGCGATTTCAATTCCAACAAATCAATTTCCGGATCTTCCATCACTGTTTCCAGCATAGCTGGGTTTTCTGCGGCCACCACAGATATTGCGTTATATTTTCCCACAAAAGAATGAAGTATTATTTCCACCAGGTTTGCCTCAAAATAATACCGGTCGTTTTTATACAATATGATTTCCTGGGGATCATCTTTAAGGAGCACATAGCACGAATATCCCGCATGTTTTACACTGCCGATTCCCGCTTCTATATCATCCGTCTCCTCAAACTCTATTCCCAGTTCCCCGGCATGCTCCATGAAGCTTTCGAACCCGGCGGCAAGCTCTTTTCCCGCCTGATTTGTATACAATACCTTTGCCACGTCAAGCTCCGTGTCTTTACCAAACATCGTGGACAGGGCCGTCCCCAGGATTACGATCAGGACTATAGGAAAAAGCACCATCATGGCATTCCCTTTGGTCTCCCGCAAATTTTGCAGCAATTCTTTTTTGAATATTTTTAACATATTGTTGATGTTCATTTTTCACACCTCATATATAAATCCAACTATTTCCCCACTGCTTTATCACGAAATTAACGTTGTCTCGTCAATCTCTGAGCTTCCTTCCCGTAAGGGTAAGGAACACGGTTTCCAGATCGGGGGTCTTGCTTTCTATGTTTCTAATGGGTATGTTGTTTTTGGTAAAGTAGAGGATTATTTTATCCAGATTGCTCACATCCCTTGAGCTGCTGATTTTCACGGTATTTTCCTCAATATCAACGCTTGAAACTCCATATATCTCCTTAAGCTGTTCTTTGTCAACTTTTTCCACAGGACCGGAAACTGTAATCCATACGGAGTTTTTATCGGTAATGATGGATTTGAGTTCCTCATTGGTGCCCTCGGCTATAACCTTCCCATGATCCATTATGGCAATCCGGGTGCAGATTTCTTCCACTTCCTCCATGTAATGGCTGGTATAAATGATGGTGGAGCCCATGCTGTTCAGCATTTTAACCGACTGGAGTATGTGGTTCCTGGACTGGGGATCAATCCCCACCGTAGGCTCATCCATAATTATAAGCTTCGGTTTGTGGGCTATGGCACATGCGATATTGAGCCTTCTTTTCATGCCTCCTGAAAATCCCTTAGGAAAACTTTTGGCTTTATCCTTAAGCCCTGTGAATTCCAGCGCTTCCTCCGCCTGCCTTTTCAGCTCACTTCCCTTTAAGCCATAAAGGCCTGCAAAAAACATTACGTTTTCCATGCAGGTCAGGTCCTCATATATGGCGATATCCTGAGGTACTATCCCAATATTTTTCTTTGTCTCATTGGAATTCTTTTTAACATCCTTGTCCATAACCAGGATTTTACCCTTATCCATGGACACCAGGCCGGTTATCATGTTTATGGTTGTGCTCTTTCCAGCCCCGTTGGGACCCAGCAATCCGAATATCTCACCTTCTTCGATTTCCAGGCTGATATTGTCCACAGCGATGATATCGCCGTATTTTTTGGTAAGCTCGCTAATTTTAACTACTTTCATGAACATCCCTTCCTAACGTTTATTTTAGTTGGTAACACAAAATATCAATTCTAGCCGTTGGTTGCCCTTGATAAAACGTAAGGGCATGACATTATGCATTTAGATATTAATACATTTAACACTTAAATCTTCAATGCCGGTTCCGATATTCCGGCCTATAGCCAGGCTGTAAGCTCCCTTCCGGCTCTTGGCAGCGCCATTTTACTTCGGCACAGAAAACCTTTTACAAAACAATATATAAAAAAAGCGACCTCTCCGTAAGTACAAAAGGTCACCTTAATGATATGACAAAAGTCATGTTGAATTTATGATATTTTCCCACCGTTAAGATAATAAATGGCTATCTGCGTTCTATGCTCCAGTCCTGTCTTGTTCAACAGGGAGGTGATGTGGTTTTTTACGGTGCCTTCGGATATATGAAGCTGGGAAGCTATCTCCCGGTTTGACAGCCCCTTCGATATGAGCTGCATAATCTCCATCTCCCGCTCCGAAAAGCATCCGGCATCGATTTTCCCTTTATCGCTCCGGCCAAGTCCGTCCCTGATCTTGTCCAGCACCACATCCTGCATTACCGTTCCACCTTCGTGCACCAGCTTTAGCGCATCCTTCATCCTCTCCGGCGGAGTATTTTTTAAAAGATATCCCCTTATGCCGTTCTTAATGCCATTCACTATGAATTCATCATCATCAAAAGTGGTCAGAATCACAGGCCTGGCCGATGTGCGTTCCACTATTTCCTTGGCTGCTTGCAGCCCGTTCATCACAGGCATTCTCACATCCAGAAGCGCAATATCCACCGGCTCCTTGAGGCAGAATTCCACAGCCTGGAGGCCGTTTTCCACACAGCCTGCCACATCAAATCTTTCGTCCATTTCAAGTATAATTTTCAAGCCTTCCCTTACCAAAGCATCGTCATCAGCGATCAATATTCTAATTCCCATTTGAACCTCCCTCTATCGGTAAAATGGTAATTATGGAAAAACCTTTGGAACCGTCAATTATAACTTTTCCCCCTATGCTGCCGCTTCTTTCCTCAATTCCTTTCAGTCCCAGTCCTTTTTTTATGTTTAATGCTCCCCTTCCATTGTCCCTCACTTCCGCTTTGATGATCTTGTTCAACACATCAACCCTTACGGATACGGCTGTACATTTCGAGTGTTTGACAGCATTGGTCAGGGCCTCGACCGTATTGTCGGTAATGGCCTTCCACTGCATATGGGTTATACAGCCCAAGTTTCCTGAATAAGTGAGACTTGTTCTAATCCCGTTATTAAAAGTGAACTCATCCAGGAGGGATTTCAGCCGGTTAATGCCCAGCTGCTCCGCCGGAGGCTTGATGTTGTGCAAGGTGGCCCGGATATTTTCCATTCCCTCTCTCAATATATTAATGACATTGCGCATTATGCCCTTTGACCTCTCCTTATCCTTATCCACAAGCAGCACGGCAGCCTCCAGCTGTATAAGACTCCCGGAAATAGCGTGCCCCACCTTGTCATGTATCTCCTGGGCAATACTGTTTCTTTCTTCCAATTGGGAAAGGTATTTTACCTGCTTCTGAAATTCTTCCGTCTTGTCTATCTCCCTGTACAGATCATCAATTTTCTCCCTTAGCCCGTCATTTTGAAGTGACAACTGCCTTATCCTGTCGGAAGCCTTATGGGCAACAATATCCAGTGCAAAACCCAGCAGTAAAATCAACGTATACTCTGCCATGATATTGGACGGCATCGCCAAATAGGGTAATAGGGCGACGGCAGCAAGACGCATGTCATTCAAGGTTATATGAATAATGTCGAAAATGCCCATGGGGATAAAAAGGACAAAAAGCATATTGATATTAAAAAAACAGTAAACCAGCAAAGCCGTTGATGCAAAGGCCATCAAGAGCTTAAGCACGGCAGGCTTCAGCACATAATAGAGCATATTTAATATAATGTGGACGAGGATGAAGAATATAACACCGGCCTTGTTTCCCATCCCGCTTTCCACGTATTTTATGCAGCAATATAAAAGTATGCCGAACTTGCTTATAATAATCCAGTTTTCCATCGGTTTGCTTCTCCCGTAACCTGCCATCCTAGGGGAATTTTATACCAGGGATAATTCAATGTCAACTTCCGTCTTCAGATCAATTATGTACATTTGGCAATTTTCGTCCCCAGTATTCTCCCGCGGCAATAATACATCCTGTTGTTATGCCGTAAAAATGGCCTCATGCCACTGGGCTTCTAATTTGCTGCAGCTATAGTGGTGGATTTTAAAAAATCTCGCATAAAAGCAAATTTCGTTTCTAGGCATCAATATCGGATTTTCACGATGAAACCATTACTAAATGGTTTCATCGGTGGAATAATAAATATTATCAGCATAAAATTTGAAGTAAGAAGAGGATATTAACATGGAGGATACAATTTTTAAAGACTTAAACATATCTGAAGAAATATTAAAGGCAGTCACCGACATGGGATTTGAGGAGCTTACCCCCATCCAGTCGCTGGCCATACCCCACATTCTTGAAGGAAAAGATGTCCTGGGCCAGGCTCAGACCGGCACGGGAAAGACATGCGCCTTTGGCATACCGGCCATAGAAATGGTAGATGCCGGGAGCGAGGAAGTCCAGGTTTTGATCATTTGTCCGACGCGCGAACTGGCCATACAGATATCTGAAGAACTAAAGCATGTGTCCAAATATAAAAGCAATATTGGCATACTGCCTATTTACGGAGGTCAGCCCATCGACCGCCAGATATACGCCCTGAAGAAAAGGCCCCAGATCATAATCGGCACCCCCGGGCGCATCATGGATCACCTGCGAAGAAAAACGCTCAAGCTTGCGGGATTAAAGATGGTAATCCTTGACGAGGCGGATGAAATGTTGAACATGGGCTTTCGTGAAGATATAGACACCATCCTGGAAAAAGTGCCGGAAGAGAAGCAGATCGTGCTCTTCTCCGCCACGATGCCAAAAGAGATACTGGAACTTACCAAAAAGTACCAAAAGGAACCTGTGTATGTTAAAGCAACCCATAAGGAGCTGACGGTGCCAAGCATTGAGCAGTATTACCTGGAAGTAAGCGAAGCGTCCAAGCTGGAAGTGCTGTCCCGGCTTATAGATGCGAATAACATTAATTTGGCTCTGGTTTTTTGCAATACAAAAAAGCGCGTAGACGAAGTGGCCTCAAGCCTTCAGACCCGGGGATATTCCGCCGAAGCCCTTCATGGAGATATGAGACAGGAGCAGCGGGACAGGGTTATGAACAAGTTCAGGAAAGGCAAAATAGATATCCTGGTGGCAACCGATGTAGCTGCACGGGGTATAGACGTGGATGATGTGGATGCGGTATTCAATTATGATTTACCCAATGATGAAGAATATTATGTGCACCGGATCGGAAGGACGGGCAGGGCGGGAAAGGCAGGCAAAGCCTTCTCCTTTGTCGTGGGACGGGAGATATACAAGCTCAAAGACATCAAAAGATACACCAGGTCCAATATTATTTTTATGAAGCCGCCGACATTGATGGATGTCGAGGAGAAAAAATCTGCCGCTATACTGGAAAAAGTGAAGAAAACCCTCCAGGAAGGCGATCTTTCCAGGTATGCCGCTTATATAAACAATATGCTGGAGGAAGCCAATTCCCATGACGGAAGCGATGCCGGTTATATTACGTCGATGGAGATTGCAGCGGCGCTCCTCAAAATGCTCTCTGTGCAAAACAGTACTCTGCCTGAGCTCAATCCTGAAATAGATGATGAGGATACCGGTGCCGAGAAGGGCATGGTAAGACTTTTTATAAACATCGGAAGAGAAAACAAAATACAGCCCCGGCACATAGTTGAGAGCATTGCTTCCAGCACAAGCCTCCCGGGTAAGCTTATAGGCGCTATCGACATTTATGACAGGTATACTTTTGTGGAGGTTCCGGCGGAATATGCCGCAGAAGTCCTGGAATCGATGAAGAATAACACCGTCAGGGGAAAGAGGATAAACATCGAGAGATCCAGCAGGAAAAGGGCGACGGGAAGAAAGAAGGCTTAAGCCTTCTTTCAGATTATTGACTAACCTCCAAGTTACCAACATGGAGGTTTTTACTTTTATTTACATATGGTTGGTTTTTTGTGTAGCAACTTAATTCTACCAAACGGTTACGTCCATGTCTTTTTTTATTGGACTTTTATGAATTTGCGAAAAATATTATACTTTAGGGGATGCAGACATAAAGTTGGACACTATTGAGATTCGGGAAGGAGTAACAATACGTATATTCAAAAATCAGCGAAAAAAGGCTTTGCAACTTTATGACCAATGTAAATCTGTAAGTAAGGTTATTCAGAAATTGGGATATCCAACTCGAAAAAGACTGTAAGATTGGATTGCCGAGCGTAATTCCCTTCCAAGCAGAAAAGCTCCCAGAAAAAAATATAACAATACTCTGAACATCCTAGACATCCACCTCTTGAACTTAAGCTTGAAGCAATTAAGCGTTGCTTTGAAATGGGCGTGAATGTACAATTAGTATCAGAAGAAATTGGATATAGCAGAGCCAGTATCTATACGTGGCGGAAAAAGTATATCCTGAAAGGAGCTGCTGGACTTATGAATACCAGATTCCAGCCGGAAAGGTATATCTGTCACCTATAGTAGATTGTTTTAACGGAATGCTTCCTGCATGGAGAATAAGCACAACACCGGATGCTCTACTAGTCAACAGTATGTTGGATGATGCAATAAGTACCCTTAATAATAATGAACATCCAATCATCCATACAGATCAAGGTTGCCATTATCGATGGCCGGGCTGGATATCTAGAATGGATAATGCAGGCCTACGCAGATCCATGTCAAAGAAAGGATGTTCACCAGATAATTCAGCTTGTGAAAGATTTTTTGGAAGATTGAAAAATGAAATGTTTTACAATCGTAATTGGGCAGGTCAGGTGTAATTATAGAACAATTTTGTTAATGTCAATCAAAATTTGGGCCAGTTACTGTTCAAAATTAGGCCACGAAGACATTAGAAAAATTAATCTACCTTTGCCTGTCTAGAAAGAACTTACTTAAACCTGTAACTTTCCCGTTTATGTTCAGTATGTGTGCATTATGGGTTAATCGGTCAAGCAAAACGGCTGTCATTTGTTCATCTCCTAACACCTCCGTCCATTTTGGAAATTCCAGATTTGTTGATATGATCAGGCTGCCTCTCCCATATCGGGAGGAACAAACTGGAAGAGCAGTTCGGCTCCTATTTTGCTAAAAGGTACATAGCTTAATTCATCAAGAATTACTAATTGGGGTGCCAGCCATCAAACTTTACTGCCGGTAATGGCCTTAATGCAACCTTTTCTGATTCCCATTTCGGATTGCTTCAAGAAGCTTTACACATTCGTTATGCAGATATACATTCAGTTCTTCAAAAGAATCAACATCAGGGTAGGAAACAAAAAATTTTCGGACAGCCTCTTTACCTGCATTCTCTACACCACCTTTATTATTCCCTTTTGCCGGACAACAAAAAGTGGTTCAAAAAGGTAATGCGTACGTAAGGCGATGAATTGCTCTTGTTCTTCTCTGTTGCTTCCTACGAGTATTTTCTTTACTGCTGTCTTCAGATTATCGTATGCTATCTTGTACGGTACTCTGTTCATAAACTCAAAGCATTTGATATGCCCATCAAAGAAAGCCTCCTGTTTCCCAAAAGGATATGCTCTTACATAGAAAACACCTGAGCCTCTTAACTTCATTACGAATGCATGTGCTTTGGTCTCCTTGCCCTTAAGATAGAAATATGCTTCTGTCCAGTCTACTTCTGCATAGGCTCCCAATTCAAATTCCAGCGGTAGAAAAGCCTCTCTTGGTTTTTTGTATTCCTTTCTCAGGTAGTCCATTACAGTATTGTATCCGCCTGTGAAACCCTCTTTTTTGAGTATTTCAAATATTTTGGTTCCTGTATGGCGTTTGCTTACGGTGCCTGGTTTTATTGTCTTCTATTATCTGCTTAATCAGTGGTATATATGGCTCCAATACCGGATGATTTCTCTCCTTTGTCAATCTGTATTAGGCGGTTTTGATTCTTCCAGCGAAATATATTTTGATATTGTGTCCCTGTGTATTCCTGTCCTTCAGCTTATTTCCCTGATACTTAGGTCTTCCATAAAGTACATTTTTCTGATATCCTCTAATTGTGTCATCTTAATCATATCCTTTCCTCCTGTACGATAGTGCCTGCTCAACAAAATCATACAGGAAATTTGATTAAGGTGGCCTATTTTTTGCCGGCATGTGGTACAATTTTAGAGTAGCATTAACACAATTTATAGGAATCCTTAATGAGTATCTTGTATGGTATAATGAAACTAGAATTAAAATATCACTTGGAAATATGAGTCCATTGGAGTACCGACGAAGTCTTGGATTAGCAGTTTGAGCTGTCTAAAATATCGTTCACACCCCCGCCTCAATCGGTCTATTGTCATACTCAAATTTATCAAGACAGCTTTTAGTCTTATAGTTTTTATTTAAAAGTATAATTCGGATGAAATATTTCAATCTTAAGTAAAAAAGAGAGCCGCCCAAAAAAATTACCTTATTTTGAAGCAGCCCCAATAATCTTTGTTGTTGAAAAATATTCACCTTTTATTTTTTTCCAAATAATCATTAAATACTCTTATTCCTAGTCGTGCAAATTTTATAAATACAATTGAACAACCTGTTATTATTAATAAAAAAATAATTAGTAGAATTAAGTTTAAGAGAGGCCAAGCACTTACCCACCAAGGCGCTGCTAAACCAACCAATTCATACAACTTATTCACCTCCTTGTATAATTAATATTGTATTATATCAGTAACCTAAGTCATTGTTCGACCCATAAAAATTATAATTAACATAACAATTCATATTTAATACCATATATAAACATTAAGCACATTATCCAGCTTTACACCTTAGCCATTATGCTAGCATCAGTTAGCTTGAACCTTGACAATCATGTATAATATCATCCGTACTTTAATGGTGTGTGTATCATCTCCTGGGACGAACTTTATCTGGCCAATTACCCCATGTGAAAGAATATTTATTCATTCCAGTAAATCTACATGATTTGCTGGTTCTTCGTGTCACTTGCAAGGCTGTTTGCTTACATAGGGAGAATGAAGGCTTTTAAGTCCATTAATCTTGTAAAGGAGGCCCTTAATGAATTTCAGACCTATTGCAGGAATCGATGTAAGTAAAATCGCCAGGGAGATGGTAATTCTTTCTCCATCCAATGAAGTGATTGCCCGCATAAAGATCCATAATGATCCAATACTGGTGTTGAAAGTATCGTTGAATTACTAAAAAAACGAAAAAAGACTTTGCTTCAAAGTATTTCATGGTTATGGAATCCACCGAGCACTATCACAAAATCCTTTTCCATTTACTCTGTAAGTTTTGATTTGGGGTCTCTTTCATAAACCCCATCTAAGCTGATTTTATCAAAAATATTGGAATAAGGAAAGTGAAAATTGACAAAGTTGATGCCCGGAGAATTGCCATGCTATACAGATTTCAGGAGCTTAAATCTACAAAAATCCTCGATTAGGATATTTGCCCATGCCTCCACTACTATAAGCTTAATGATGAGCTTACTGCATACAAAAAAGATTTACAGGCATAGTTGACCAATTCATTCTCAACTTTAAGAAAGATAAATTCTCTAATATATTCTCAAAGGTAGCTATAGCTATCTTTGAAGAACGCCCTACACCTGTTCATATCTTAAGGCTAACAGGAACAGGCTGATTACACTGATTCATGAAAAGTCCCATAATAGGCAATTAGTAAGTATGAACTTCCAATCACCAAGGCTAAAGAGATCACTTCTCTAAGCATTTAGTATTAATCAAATATTACCATACTTGGTGTGTATACTTCTATGCTTAAAACCTTGAGAGAGTTCTAAAGGACATTCGTGTATTAGTTTATGAAAATATTGCAAAGGATTTACCTATGATGGCATTGATGCTTGAACTCTTACAAAGCATTCCAGGTATTAGACTTCTCTCTGTTACTACCATTCTGGCTAAGGTTGGCACTTTTCTGCGTTTTTAAAGCCAGGTAAGCTGGTTGCTTATTTCGGTATTGATCCATATGTAATACAGTCCAGAGAGCTTACAGGGACACCTAATAAAATGTCCAGGATAGTCTCAAGGCTTCTTCGCAAGGTACTTTTCACAGTAGCTCTGCTAATAATCGAACCATTCGGAATAATACAGCTTTCAAACCCTGTGCTACTGGAGTTCTATCGCAAAAATGCTAGAGTAAGCATAAAAAAGTAGCTTAGGGAGCTATTATATGTAAGCTTGTTTGTATTATCTTTGTTGTACTTAGGGACAAAAAGCCCTATGAGCTACGTGCTCCACAAGAACATACGCAAATGCTTGTTGCGAAGTACACAATCGTTTAATAAATACTATACTTAATGTTTAGTTTTCAAAGATCAAATTTCTTTATTAGACTATCTATTTTATGTTTGCTTTACCAGGGTGTCATGTTGCAATGCTTTTTTCTCTGTCAGGAGTTTTCAACAATTTTTAAAATATTTATTAAACTCTTGACTTTAGTTAGCTGGCCTTTATCAACACTGATTTATAACTATTTTACACTTTTTTACACACAAAGTAAATGATAATATGAACCTAAAGGATATAGTATCCTATAACCTTTGGAAAACAATCATCATGACCTATTTAATCTATCAATGACAGAATATATTTTACAGAAAGAAAGGAATATGTTTGCTAGTTATTGAAAATTCATACATTGGATAACAAATGCGCTAAAGACAGCAGATAGAAGCATTATCCTTAGAAGCATGAAGCAATGTATGAGCAGCACTACAACTTTCTGTACACATCATTCACCCGAAATATACTAAATGATTTAGATAGACTATTCACTAATTACCACCATGAATTAAAATCATAAGTATATTAATCAACTTTAACAGGAAGCAACTGATAGCTTTGCCTTGATATAATCAGGCAAAGAAGATACAAAGTAGTCTAGAAACTCATTAATTGTCCCCTTTGTCAGGAATAGTTTTCCTGTAAATCAATTTTAAAGCTTCTATTATGAGCTACAGTACCTCAAGGAATTTGATATCCTCAAGCTCATCAAAGCAGTAATAGAGCAAAGCACCAATGGTGCGCAAATTAGTGTTATTGTGTTTTTCGACCACTAATATAATGTACCTTGAAAAACAATAGTAGTATGAGCAACCATCATATCGTACAAACGGCCTTAGAATTCCTTCGCAAGCTTTAGATATGACTTGCACATTTTAAAGAATACCTTGATGTCCTAGTGTTTATCATATAACCTGATTATCTCTATCTCGGTAAAAGCCATATCCGTTAAAATTAGAGCAAGCCATTTGCTCCTATTTCTTCGGTCACAGGCAAAGACAATTCTTGCTGGAACAAGGTTTCCTTCTTTATCGTGCAGTTCTAACATGACAGACGTCAGGCATTTTGCTCTTCCTCTACGTTTTCTGATAGTTCGGTATATCTCGCGTAATGATTTCTTTTCATCATTGAATGTATAGTTAATCTTTGGTGTACCCCTCAGCATAGCTATTACTTTAAGGTTCGTTTTGCAAATCTTGATAATAGCAGCCAGAAAGGAGAACCAACTGTCAAACAGAACATATTTCACCTTAATGCCGGCTGCCATAACTTGTTTTAGCATTTGAACTAAAGCATGTATCCAAATATAAAAGCAATATTGGCATACTGCCTATTTACGGAGGTCAGCCCATCGACCGCCAGATATACGCCCTGAA
>ENA-OWPA01000873-OWPA01000873.1-bioreactor-metagenome-genome-assembly--contig:-NODE-873-length-28178-cov-20.496210_pt1 | contig 28178 bp, 20 predicted proteins | sample MGYA00238139_ERZ651803 | MGnify/ENA primary metagenome ERZ651803 (study PRJEB26909, sample SAMN07631231) | bioreactor metagenome | isolation source: Switchgrass digestor | place: USA: Dartmouth... | reverse complement strand
AGCAGAGTAGGATTATGTGCGTTAAGTGCCGACTGAACGGGGAGTTGTCAGTCGGACGAAAAGGAAACTTGCGGTACATAATCCGCATCCCGCTGCTACATTCAGATAATCAAATATCACTTATTTGATATTATCTCTTTTTGTAGTACGGGAGGATTACAAAGGAGGTAATTTTTTTGCGCAAATTTTGGAACTTATTCAAAGATTCTTTAAATGAATTTAAAAATCTCAGATGCATCACCCTTACAGCCATGTTCGGAGCCATATCCATTGTTTTGGGAAGCTTAAGATTGGAAGTAACTTCTTTTTTAAGGATCAGTTTTTCATTTCTCCCGAATCATTTCGTATATTATCTGTTCGGCCCGGCTGTAGGCGGAATGTACGGTGCCGCAATTGATATATTAACTTATATAGTAAAACCGTCCGGTATCTTTCACCCGGGAATTACTTTCAATGCGTTCTTAACCGGAACTATATACGGTTTTATCTTATATAAAAAACCTATCAGTATTAAACGTATTTTTTTGGCCGACGCAATCCAATTGCTCGGTGTCAATTTATTCCTGATGACTTTCTGGCTTACGGAATTGACGGGAACAAGTTTCCTTGCTCTTTTTCCTGCCAGGGCCATAAAAGAACTGATTATGCTGCCGATTCAAACCATCTTGTTCTATTCGACAGCAAAAACGGTCGAAGCTACCGGTATCAAAAAATTGTTAACCGGGAAAAGGATGTAAAGCTGTTGGCTGAACGGTGAAAAACCGGCAAAGCCGTCTTTGCGGAAAATAATCATTATATATTAGGATACACGGATAAACCGAAACGCCTTAGTTTCAAGGTTATACCTGTGTACCCTTCTCTTTCAAAAATTGGATTTGCCTAATTTACAGGCTGTGCATATTATTATGACATTACAGCCTTTATTATAAGCAGCCTTAACAGTTGCGGCCAATTTATCAAGGCATAAAATGGGCATAAATAAATAATTATATATTTTTATGCCTAATTATTATTTTCGATATTTACAAGTCAATCAACATCATATTCCCTGATCTCACAGTTTTCTATACTATACTTTGCGAAACCTTCATTATCTATATCGCAAAAATACGTATGGATAACTCTGCTGATACCGTTATGGGTTACGATAAGAACATTTTCTCCGGCATATTTCTTTATCGTATCATCCAGAAAGTTATACACCCTCTGAGCCACCTTAAAATATGATTCTCCTTTCGGGAACCGCGCAAAGAATTTTCTTTTTTCTGTCTGATATAATTTGTCTCCCCGATCTTTACCTTCATAAATCCCGAAATCCATTTCGATAAGCCTTTCATCGTATTCCAATACCATATTCCTGTTTTCACATATTATCTGAGCGGTCATGGCCGTTCTCTTTAAGGGGGAAGCAATAACATGTTTTATATCACAGGGAATGATATCCCTTAACTTCCTTGCCTGCATTATACCCGTCTCATTCAGGGGTATGTCCGTTCTTCCCAATATTAAATTTTTCCTGTTCCATTCCGTCTCTCCGTGGCGCGTAACCAGTATTTTCATTCTTTATCCATCCCGTTTCCTAATATTTTATCAGTTTATATCCATAATAATTTTTATATCCATAATAAATAATTTCCTTGAAAAATATTTCGCAAGGCACTATAAATGCAAAATGTTATATACATTGTATATAAATAAATTACCTTTTTACCCGGTTTTTTGTTTAAAATTAAATTCATTTAAAAGGCAATCCCCGTTTTTTCTATAAACCAGGAATTCTGCAGGATTTTTAATGAAATTAATTAACATAATATTCATTATAATATAATTTACCGGCCGAAAAACGTCAATACCCATATTATTTCTTTCATTCAAAAACTTTGTTATTATATACTAAATTTTATTATCAAAATTGATCATTTTATACAAATATTCTAATTTTTAAAAAGTTTTTTGTTTTTCAAGCCGTAAATTATCTTAATTATCCGATGATATGTATATTTTTACTTTGATAGGCCTTTTTTACAATAAATTATTGTTTATATTTATTGATTGACTTAATTTCTCATTTACTCTATAATTTGAATTGTTAAAATATTAACAATCTTGCTTTTAATTGACAGAAGGAGGAAGTAATATGGCAAAAAAGGATACTGCTGTTAATTATATGACCGATAGTAAAGCCGGCATAATTGATTCTGTTGACGTACTTTTGAAGAAAATAGATGAAATGAAGAAAGCACAAAAAATATTTGCAACCTATTCCCAGGAACAGGTTGACAAAATCTTTTACGCCGCCGCTTCGGCAGCCAATAAAAACAGAATTCTCCTGGCCAAAATGGCGGTCGAAGAAACAGGAATGGGAATTGTCGAAGATAAAGTAATCAAGAACCATTTTGCTTCCGAATATATATATAACGCATATAAGGATACCAAAACCTGCGGTGTCATTGAGGAAGATCCCATATACGGAATAAAGAAAATTGCCAATCCCGTGGGACTGATTGCGGCGATTATACCTACAACCAACCCGACTTCCACGGCGATTTTTAAAACCTTGCTTGCCCTGAAAACAAGAAATGCCATAATTATTTCGCCTCATCCCAGGGCAAAGAAATGCACCATTGCCGCCGCAAAGATTGTTTATGAAGCCGCAATAGCCGCCGGAGCACCCGAAGGAATTATCGGATGGATAGACGAGCCTTCTTTGGAGTTAACCAATGAGGTTATGAAAAATTCCGATATCATACTGGCTACAGGCGGCCCGGGCATGGTTAAATCGGCTTACTCTTCCGGTAAACCGGCCATAGGAGTCGGCGCCGGAAATACACCGGCAATAATTGATGAAACTGCGGATATTAAGCAGGCGGTAAGCTCCATTATATTATCAAAAACTTTCGATAACGGCATGATCTGCGCTTCGGAACAGTCTGTTACGGTTTTGGACAGCATTTATGACAAAGTCAAGGAAGAATTTGTTTATCGTGGATGCTATATGCTTAATCCGGAAGAAACGGAAAAAGTAAGAAAAACCATGATAATAAACGGATCCCTTAACGCCAAAATAGTAGGTCAGTCCGCTTACACCATCGCAAAACTGGCCGGATTTGAAGTTCCCAAAGATACTAAAATTTTAATCGGTGAAGTGGAAAGCGTCGATATATCCGAAGAATTCGCCCATGAAAAGCTTTCCCCTGTTCTGGCCATGTACAGGGCGAAAACATTTGACGAAGCAATCGAAAAAGCCGAACGTCTTATATCGGACGGTGGTTTCGGTCATACCGCTTCCTTATTTATAGATCCCAAGGAAAAAGAAAAAATCGGCAAATATCAGGAAGCAATGAAAACCTGCCGTATTCTTATTAATACCCCTGCCTCTCAGGGCGGAATCGGCGATCTTTATAACTTCAGGCTGGCACCTTCTTTAACCTTAGGCTGCGGTTCATGGGGCGGCAACTCTGTTTCCGATAATGTCGGCGTAAAACACCTGCTCAATATCAAAACAGTTGCCGAAAGGAGAGAAAACATGCTTTGGTTCAGGACCCCGGAAAAAATATATTTTAAAAAGGGCTGCATGCCCGTGGCATTAAACGAACTTAAAAATGTCATGGGAAAGAAAAGAGCATTTATCGTAACCGACAAGTTCCTTTACAAGAACGGATATTTAAAACCCGTGACTGACAAACTGGAAGAGCTGGGAATAACCTATACCTGCTTCTACGACGTGGCTCCGGATCCCACACTGGCCTGCGCTATAGAAGGAACAAAAGCCATGACCTCATTCGAACCGGATGTAATCATAGCTTTCGGCGGCGGTTCTGCGATGGATGCAGGAAAAATCATGTGGATTATGTATGAACATCCCGAAGTTGACTTCCAGGAAATGGCCATGCGCTTCATGGATATAAGAAAAAGAGTATACACCTTCCCCAAGATGGGTGAAAAAGCTTACTTTGTCGCAATCCCCACATCATCCGGAACAGGTTCCGAAGTTACTCCTTTCGCAGTTATAACCGATGAAAAAACCGGTGTGAAATATCCTCTGGCGGATTATGAATTATTACCGGATATGGCCATTATCGATACCGATAACATGATGTCACAGCCGCCTGCCCTAACCGCCGCTTCCGGTATTGACGCCATGACACATGCGCTCGAAGCCTATGCTTCCATGATGGCAACCGATTTTACCGACGGACTGGCACTTAAAGCCTTAAAGCTCATATTCAGGTACCTTCCTGTGGCATATAAAGACGGTACCAACGTTGAGGCAAGGGAAAAGATGGCCCATGCGTCAACGATTGCAGGTATGGCATTTGCCAACGCATTCCTGGGTGTCTGCCATTCCATGGCTCACAAATTGGGTTCATTCCATCATCTGCCTCACGGAATCGCCAACGCTTTATTGATAAATGAAGTAATGAAGTTCAACATATCCGAACGGCCTGTAAAGATGGGTATCTTCCCTCAATATGAGTATCCCAACATTCTGGAACGCTATGTTGAAGTGGCCAACTTTATCGGTATAAGCGGCAAAGACGACATGGATACCTTCAACAAATTACTGGAAGCCATCGACAAATTGAAAGAAAGCGTTGGAATAAAGAAAACCATCAGGGATTACGGCGTTGACGAAAAAGCATTCCTTGAAACACTGGACGAAATGGTGGAGCAGGCATTCGATGACCAATGCACCGGGGCTAATCCGAGATATCCGTTGATGAGTGAAATTAAAGAGATGTATTTGAGGGCTTATTACGGAAAATAAATAATACTATCCATTTTGTGAAACATTTGATATTATTAGTATGAGCTTTGCAAAATGTTGATACGGCTAAAAACAGCACAGATACTCCGGTTTGCCGGATCAATATCTTTGCGAAACTTGCGGACACTTTAGTAATATTTTTCTATAAATATTTCTGCATATCCCACTAAAGTGTAATATGTTTAAATATTTTCACAACAGTGAAATCGAAAGGGGATATTGTTATGAAGTTTGATCAGATACTGGCGACCCGTGCCAATAAGGTCATATACAAGCATGAAGATACGGTTATAAAGGTATTTGAAAAAGGCTATCCCAAATCCATGATCCTAAACGAAGCCTTAAATCAGTCAAGAGTTGAGGAAACAGGTTTAAGAATCCCGAAAATCCGAGCGGTAGGTACCGTTAACGACTGCTGGAGTATCACCATGGATTATATTCCGGGCAAGACCCTGGGACAGCTTTTAAAAGAAAATCCCGAAAAAACCGACGAGCTGTTAAATCTGTTTGTAGACTTGCAGATTGAAATGCATTCGAAATCCGCGCCCCTGTTAAACAAACTTAAAGATAAACTTGTTCGTCAGATTCAAAGCATAAAAGAATTGGATGCCACAACAAGATATGAACTATTAATGAGACTGGACAGCATGCCCAAGCACACCAAGCTGTGCCACGGAGATTTTCTTCCTTCCAATATAATTGTCAACGATTCCGGAGCTTATATCATAGACTGGTCTCACGCCACCCAAGGCAATGCCAGCGGAGACACCGCAACCACATATCTGAAAATGACCCTGTATTATCCGGATCTGGCTGAAAAATATATCAGGCTGTTTTGTAAAAAAAGCGACACTCCTCTTCAATACGTTCAAAAATGGCTGCCTATAGTTGCGGCTCAGCAACTGCTCAGAGCCAACTCCGACGAGGAGAAAAAGATACTGCATAAATGGCTGGATGTCATCGATTATCAGGGTTAATTAAATATATTTATTACCGTTACTAAGCTTCATACCATGCCAAATCATAACCACCCGTTTGACGGGTGGTTATGATTGTATTGGACTCAAAAAAACCTGTCGATGAAATTTTATATATTTCATCGACAGGTTCGTAATTAAGCCCCAAAAAAGGTCCCTGTATTACATTATGGATTCATTGCATTCTGATTTAGCCTTCCTGTCCGTTTATGAAACCTTCAATCCAGACATGCACAAGATTAATCCACTGCGCCGCAGCGGGTTCGATTTCGTTTCCCTGGGGAGTTACCGTCAGTCTGTTTGCCAAAGCAAGACCGTGACCACCCTTTTCAAACAGATGGAACTCCACTGGAATATTGTTTTTTATCAGTTGATCGACAAACAGCATGGAGTTTTGAACAGGAACAAGCCGATCTTCATAAGTGTGCCAGATAAAACATCTGGGAACCTGCCGCCCTACAAAACGTTCAAGGGAAACATCGGATTTTTTTGTTTCATACTCACCGGCAAGAAGATTCCTAAAGGAATCATCATGGGCGAACTCGCCTGAGGTAATTACCGGATATCCCAATATCAAGGCATTGGGTTTTAATATGTCAATATTATCTGCGCCCGCCTGCCCTGCCAAATCATTCCTGTTCCAAAATACCGAATAACTTGCAGCCAGGTGTCCGCCGGCAGAAAAACCGCATAAAATTATCTGATCAGGATTGATATAAAAGTCATCTGCCTTTTCTCTGATATAAATAACAGATTTTGCCAGTTCCAAAAAGGCGGTAGGGAATACTGCAGGCGCCACGGAATATCTCAAAACCGCGGCATGATATCCCATGGAAAGAAACTGCATGGCTATAATTTCAGCTTCCCTGTCAGAAGTGAAAGCGTATCCTCCGCCCGGACAGATTATTACTATAGGTCTTGTTTTAATCTTTATCTCAGGGCTAAAATCCAGCAGATACAATTTTAAATTTACATTGTCATTCGAATTCTTATTTCTGCAGTCATAGATTTCATATCTCATAACAACATCCCCGTTCTTTACGTAATCAAGAGCATACTACGCCATGATTATTTAATATTTAAATCACATTATATTAATTTATATTATATTAAGAAGTTTCATATACTCGTAAGCTATTATACCGTGTCCCGTCTGAGTCGGATGTACACCGTCATCCAATAAATCCGCCTTTGTATATCCCTTTTTGAGATAACCGTGCAATATGCCGTCCAAAGGGAGATAGTAATCCGCATATTCCAGAGCCAAATCTCTTACCACACGCACTATTCCGTCAAAGGTTTCAAACCACAGCCGTCTGTCTTCCAGCGTATCAAGAACGAATGGCTCGATTATCATAATTTTTGCCTTTGGGCAATCCCTTTTGATTTTTCTTAATAAAGTACCGAAATTTTCCCTGAACTGATCGTTGCTGGTCGGATCATTGCTGTCAAACTTTCTCCATACATCATTAATACCGATTAAAATTGATATAAAATCCGGCCGAATTTCTTTAATGTCCTTTTCATACCTTGCCAGCAGTTCCTTGGTGCGGTCTCCCGAAACGGCCCTGTTAATAAATTTTACCCGGTTTTCGGGAAACAGGTTTTTATAAATTTCAACTATTTTCTGAGGATACCCGTTGCCCAAATCGGAGTCGTCATCCCTGCTTCTGCCGCAGTCGGTAATCGAATCTCCCTGAAACAAGACCGTCTGTCCGTCCAACCAAAAACGCTCCATAGTTACTCCTCCTCTGTAATACTTGAATATTTGGATTTTTACCAAAATTATATATTTTTATCTTTAATATAAAATCCCGGCTTTCTCTTTAAATTGGTATTTTAAATTATCAGTTTTTGACTTTCTTTTGCATTTCCAGACTGTTTTGTTTAGCTCAATATTGTTAAACATAATTTTGCTAATCTCAAATTTAATTGTCACTATTTAATTAGTTTTATTATATTAACCCTATATTTTGTTTATGGCATATTGCTTGCTCTATTCTGATTCTTCGAAATATCCTTTACTTCTTTGATTTAACGGAAAACAGCTTCGCGCCGTGAGGCAATACTATTGTTTGAAGGCTTTCGCCGTGACCTGCAAGCTTTTCGCCGCTCCACAGCTCTTCAAAATATAAGCCTTCTAAACTTTCAAATCCTGTCTCACGGGCATTAATGCAGATTTCTCTTTCTTTTTCGCAAAGATTAAACAGAGCCAGATATATGGTATCATTTTGCGTATCTTTTGACAACCATATTGCCTGTTTTTCGTCTCTCATAACCTGTCTGGCTCCCGACGAATGACCCAGAAGCCAAAGCACCTTTTTATTCGTAAGCAGCCTGATCGTCCAATCGTCCAACTTCGTTAACTCCGCCCCTATCATTAACGGTGAACGGAATATGCACCATAAAGTCATCATGGTAATCTGCTCTTCTTTGGTAAATCTCGTATACCGCTCATTGCCGAATCCTTTTCCTATATAACCCAACGGCATCATGTCACAGTCCGGATAGCAGCCTTCCGATACATGCTCCTGCCATAATTCGCATCTTTCAAACATATTTAATAAATGAGGCCATTCATCCCAGAAATCGTCGGTTATTCTCCACATATTTGCATACTTTTTATAATGCCAGGCCTTATCGATAAGAGCGGGTCCCGGTGACAGGCTAAGAACTATGGGCCGTCCGCAGTTTTGTATTGCTTTGTGTATCATTTCGATTTCTCTTTCGGCGGAAGGCATGTCATGTCTGCAAATATCATCGCATTTTACAAAATCCACACCCCAGTCCGCATAAAGGCTAAATATGGAATTATAGTATTCCTGCGCGCCTTCCCTGTCAGGAAAAAGCCCGTACATGTCAGGATTCCAGAAGCAGATGGATGAGGGATCGGCGATCTCATTGGCAGTCCTGTCCGTTCCGTAAATCTTCATATGATTATGGGCGGCGATTCTCGGAATCCCCCTCATAATATGGATTCCGAATTTAAGTCCCAAATTGTGGACATAATCTGCCAACGGCTTAAACCCCTTGCCGTTTGCCGATGAAGGGAAACGTTCCGGGCACGGAAGCAACCTTGAATATTCGTCCAGCTCCACTCTTCCGAACGGTATATATTGATATTTGTCCCTTTGGGTACCCGCCCCATACGCATACCATTGGATATCAACCACAACATATTCCCATCCGAATTCTTTTAAATGGGCTGCCATGTAATCCGCATTGGCTTTTATTTGATCTTCATTAACGGTTGTGTCATAATAATCATAGCTGTTCCATCCCATGGGCGGCGTTGGTGCAAACTTGTTTTTATCCATATGTTTCTCCTTTAATAATTAATTAATCGGTATTGTCTTCTTTTTTATACGTGTTATTATAGTATTAGTATACAGTATAAACAATGACATTAAAATGAGACGGGGAGTGAAATTTTAATGCGTTGGGTATATGGAAACTACCCTTTTTTATATAATGAATTTATGGCCGAAAATTCACTGTCAGTTATTGATGTGGGCGTGGAAACAAGGCAAAATAAAAGTTATTATTATGACAACAATGCCAGAAATTATCAGGGTTATCTTTTCCAATATACTTTGGACGGATACGGTATTTACGAATGTAACGGCAAACGGTACAAAATTTCGAAAGGTAATGCCTTTTTTATTTCTATCCCAGAAAACAGCCGGTATTATTACATGCCTACCGAAGATAATTCCAAGCTAAACTGGATGTTTTTTTATGTACATTGTACCGGCCCTGCCGTCGCTCCTTTTTACCGCCGTATACATGAATTAACCGGCCCCGTCATAGATCTTGGCCCCGACAATGTTCTCACAAGTATATTTTATAATTTTTACAATTCTCTGTATAAACAGAAACAGGTGGACCATTATATGGCCTGTGAATGGCTTTATCACTTTCTCGTGACCCTTTTACGAAGCGTGGAATCTCCCCTTTCAGGCAGAAAAAGCTCTCATGTTGCCCACGCTGTCGAATGGATAAAAAAGAATTATTCCAAACCTGTAAATCTTGAAGAAATGTGCTCCGAAATCGGTGTCTCTTATCCTCATGTGGCCCGTCTTTTCTATGATGAAAAAGGTATTACTCCGATACAATTTTTGACCCAAATCAGGCTGGAAAAAAGCAAAGAACTGTTGCTCAATACAAATTTACCGATAAACATAATAGCAGCACAATGCGGATTCAGCACGGCGAATTATTTTACCAAAGTATTTAAGAAAGCCATGTACATAACACCAAGCACCTATCGCCAGCTTCATAAAATAAAATGATATTTGGGATTTTATTCATATATCTGCAAATAATGAAAAATATAATATGTTTTGTAGGATAAGAGGGCTTTTCTGATTTCAGAAAAGCCCTCTTATCCTTTATTATTTAGTTATCATCTATGGCCTATCGGATTAATTGTTGCTTGCAGCCTTTGCTGCATTCTCCAGTTCCTTACGAATATTTGCTTCGTTCTGTTGATATTCAACGCATTGATCATAGCCATATTCTTTTGCCTTGGTTCTCATTTCTTCAACGATGGAATTAAACTCTTCATCGCTGTTAGCATATATAGCTCTCCAGGAATATGTCTTGATTGTCTCCGCAACCTGTGACCAGATAGTCTGCAATTCGTCACTCTTAGGTGTAGGAGTGTATTGAGTACCAACAGCAACAGCTATATGTCCGTTCTTCTCCAGATATTCGTCAGCGCTTAATGCTCCGGTGAAGTTTCTCCAGTCTTGTTCAACATCGCTTATCTGAAGATTTTCCAGATATGTTTCCCATGTCTTATAGTCATAACGATCTCCGTTGGCAGCATCAAAGTTAACGGAGGATAAAGCCCATGTAGTATTGTTAATCTGGCATTTACCGTCGTTATATGTTCCGCTGTAACCGTTTGTCATCTCTGTATTGAGATCGGATACGCAAGCTTTTCCAAGATCCGTCAGATAAGGTCTTCCCTGGTCATCATAATCCCAAACCGCACCTTTAGGTCCAAGATTCATTGTTAATGATCCTTCGGGTGTAGCCAGCCAGTTGATTATAGCCATACACAATTCAGGATATTCTGTATTGGCACCTATTGTCCAAATACGGTTTCCGCCGTAGATATTCAGACCATATACAATATTCTTCTGGTCATTTGCTGCTAGCGGTAACATAGCTTTACCCTCTGCAAGATGATCGGGTGTATTGTATACGCCACTTGCCATCCAGTCGAAAATATTAAAGAATGCGGCACCGGTCTGATAATCTTCTATCATTTCATCATAAGTCTGTGTCATGGAGTCGGGATCCAGTAAACCTCTCTGATATAATTCATTATAGAATTTCAGACATCTTAAGTATATGCTGTTTTCTCTAAGGCAATCTTCATATTCCTGAGTCATTACATTGTACAAGCCGAAACCAAATTCATCATAACCATACAAAGCTGCGGTTGACTTAACTATCATAACCATGTCGCCGTCCCAGTCCGGGAACATTGATACGGCATAGGTCTTTCCGCCGGTATCGGAAGTGGGTTCAAGTTCAACCATCTTCTCCAATACATCTATAAAGTCTTCCAAAGTATTGATTTCGGGATAACCCAACTTCTTGTACAGATCCCAACGGATATCCGGTTTATAGAAGAAAGCTGCATGGTCGCTTGCGCTGGTACCGACATCATGTCCGAAACCATGCATTTTACCGTCAGGAGAAATGCTTCTGTTCTTTTCCAGAGCTGTCTTCAAATGCTCATAAATGTACGGGCCATAGGTCTGTACCAAATCATTTTCTTCCCAATCCAGCAACATGCCGGCATTAACTGCCTGAACATATTGATCTCCGTCATTGCCGAATACTACGATATCGCCCAAATCTCCGGATTCCATTCTGGTAACGAAAGTACCGTCGCCTTCGTTAATAATATTAAGGACAACATTAAACTTATCTTTCATTACCTGGGCAAACCAACCGATTTGCTCACCGGAGTAATTGGCCAATTGTGTGTATACGTTAAGAGTTACCGTTTCTTCCGGTATAATGTCGGCCAGATCATTTTCAGCTTCATCGGTTGATTCAGAAGTTTCATCGGTTCCTGCAGTATCTGTTTGTGTTTCATTTGTAGTACCTGTCTCTTTTTCTCCTTCTTCATTATTCTTCTTACCGCATGACACCAGCATAAATGCCATGATAAGAATTAATAATGAAGCAAGAATTTTGCTTACTTTTTTCATGCTTATAACCTCCCTATTCTCATTTTATTTTTATTTTAAATAAGATAATTCTGTCATTATCTTATTTAAATTCATATTATTTCCTTGCATTAACCTTTAACAGCTCCCATCATTATGCCCTTTGTAAAGTATCTTTGCATGAACGGATAAACCAAAAGTATAGGTAATATTGTAACCATGGCTACAGTCAGTTTAACCGTCCTCATGTTGAGGGTTGATTCTATAATCGCTTTGGAAACATTACCGCCCGAATTCATCAGTTTTGACAAATTGGACGTACTTGTCAAATATATGTACAGTCTGTATTGTAAAGTATACAGTTCGGGTTTACCTGACATGAGTATCATGGAATCGGTGAAACTGTTCCAATGTCCGACTGCACCGAATATCGCTATGGTAGCCAGTATCGGTTTGCTTAACGGCCAGACAATCTTTGTAAACCTGACCCAGTAACCTGCTCCGTCAATTGCAGCGCTTTCCTCCAGCTCCGCAGGAATCGATTCTATATATGTTTTTACGAGAATTATATTATACGGTGCAACAATACCCGGAATTATGTAACCCAAAAAATTATTGGTGAGTCCCAGCATGGACATGTTTAAATACCACGGTATTAATCCCGCATTAAAATACATGGTAACGATAAGAAAACGGTATATAAATTTTCGCCCGAACATCTCATGTTTGGTGACAAGATACCCGATAAACCCTGTCGCTGCCACCATCAGTGCCGTACCAATGACGGTTCGACCGACCGATACCAAAACGGAAGTACCGAGGCTGTTTACGTTCAGCAAGGATATGTAGTTCTTAAAATGTATTCCCCGCGGTATCCACAAGATTTGTCCGGTTCGAACCAGTTCATTATCACTTATCGTATTAATAAACAGATAATAAAAAGGGAAAAAACAACATAAAGTAAAGAGGGCAAAAAACGTATAATTAATAATGTCAAATATCACATCGCCTACTGTTCTTTTATACAGAAGACCTGTGGAACCCCTTTTGATTTTTTTATTACGCGATTTCATATTATATTAATTCCTCCTATATTATGCTTTCTCCACGGAATGCTTTTGATATCCTGTTGGCGCCCATCAGCAGGACTATACTTATAATGGATTTCAGCATACCAACCAGCGTAGCAAGCGGTATGTTTCCTGCTCCTCCGGTTCCGATACCGAGCGTATATACATAAAGATCCAGAACCTCGATTGTATCCTTATTTACAGAGTTCTTAAATACAAAATACTGATCCATTCCGTTGGACAGAATGTTTGCTATGGACAGGAGCAATAATACTGTAAATGTAGGCATCAAACCCGGAACTGTTATATGCCACATCCGCTGGAAACGATTGGCGCCGTCAACCGTGGCTGCCTCATATAATTCCTGATCTATGCCTGTAATACCTGCTATGTAAATAATGGCGCTCCATCCAAGTCCTTTCCAGGTTCCCCACAACCACATCTTCAGCCAGATATGTTCTCCGCTCATGAGGAAATTCTTTCCCTGTTCCAAAACGCCCATTTTTATCAAAATTGTATTAAGAAAACCGTCTGTAGAAAACAGCGCAAAAGCGAATGAATAAACCAAAACCCAGCTTATAAAATTGGGTATGGTCGTAACCGTCTGAATAACTTTTTTATATTTATTTGACCTTATTTCGTTAAGGAATATGGCAAAAGCCATAGGTAAAAATGATGTTCCTATACCCAGGGCGCTCATGGCCAAGGTATTTTTCATAACACGAACTATATCAGATCTGGTGGCTTGATTCCTGAACAGGAATTTGAACCACTTTAAACCGACAAATTTATCCATACTTAAAGGTATACCCGGTTTATATTCAAAGAATGCGTATCTCCAACCCCAAAGAGGAAGATATGAAAATACAAAACACAGAATTACAAATGGAAGCACCATTAAAAACAACTTGTACTTTGGTTCCATTCCGTACTTATCTTCCTCGGTAAGCTTTGGCATCTTTATCATGGTAACTATTGCCAATACGGCTGTTATTATAAATAAACACAGAAACACCACAAATCCTATTGGGAACATCGGTTTTATACGTTTATCCGATGCCGTAGAAAATTCCGAATAAACAGGTAACAACAGAGTCAAAAGCAATGCTCCAAGAAAACTGGAGATAATAATGATCTTCAGCCCCAGTTTTTGAAGCCGTTTGGTTCCTAAAGACATGCACCATCCTGCTGCCAATGCAATTATGCATAATAATATAAGCAATGACGCAAAATAAAGTAAATTTATTGTCCCCTGTGATATCACGCTTTTTTTAACGAATCGTGAAAATTCTTTATATAATTTTGCCCGGGACAATACCATAGTGACAAATGCATCGTTTCTGTTAATAACTTCACTCATCCTTGCAGGATTAAGAGCAGGAATGAGGGTAAAAACAACCGCGAAAATAATAAATACTCTTAAAGCAATCATATACTTGCTAACCGAATTACGATTTACTTTGGTCTTAGTCATTTTTCTCAGCACATCCTTTAATTTCTATACTTGCAAAAAATCTGTATTTTAAAACTAACCTTTTATAAAAATATAATGAAATGCGGTTACTGCTGATTTCCGTCCCCAGTCTTTATAAACTAGCCACCTTTATTGCGGATGCCACGCTTTTCATATGCCTGTCCTATGGTAAATCTCGTTGTTTCAGGAATGCTAAATTTCATATCTTACTCTCCATTTGTCAGTTAATTTTAAACAGTCTTATTGCTCTGGCCAGCTCAGAAGAATCATCCTTGAGAGATACGGCAGCTTCATTCAGTGCTGTGGCGGCGTTCAACTGTTCTTGTGCCGTTGCATCCACCTCCTGCGATGCCGCAGAGGTTTCTTCCAATACAGACGATATGCTTTCAATAGCATTTAAGGTATCATTCTTTGCCTTATTCATGATTGCCATGATTTCTGATATTTCATTCATCTTGTTATTCAGGTTATCAACCGTGGTGTTTATATTATTGAAAAGATTAACAACATTCGCAAGTCTGCTTTCCGTTTCCTTGGTAACGCCTTCCGTCTTTTTCACTGTATTAACTGTATTCTGCATTTTCTTTATAATGTTGGTTGCAATATTTTTAACTTCCTGAGCGGATGCCGCAGATCTTTCGGAGAGTTTCCTGATTTCTTCCGCAACAACCGAGAATCCTCTGCCTGCTTCCCCGGCTCTGGCAGCTTCTATAGAGGCATTAAGTGACAAAAGGTTTGTCTGATCCACCAGGTCATTAATAACCTCTACAATTTCTGTAATTTTCTTTGATTCTTTCTCCAGTTCTTTTATATCAATAATAGTCTGGTTTGTAATATCAATATTTGACTTAGTCACATTATTTAGTTCTTCAACTTCATCAATACCGCTTTTAACTATATCTTTTGTATTATTTGCAATATATGCAATCTCGTTCGTATGATCATTGACAAGCTTAATTTGATTAGCCAAATCATCGGTCTGTTTCAAACATTTTTCAGCATCGTAAGCCTGCTGCGAAACGCCTCCCTGTATTTCACTGATAGCCGTCGAAATACTCTTGGAAGCCGTTACAAGGAGCTCCGAATTTTTCTCAACTTTATCTACAGACGCAATAACCGTATTGGCCACATTGATTGATTTTGTAATAAGTTCCTTCATATTCATGATCATGTCATTTATATTTTTTGACAGGATCATAAATTCGTCTTTTCTCTTGCTTTCTACATTTACGGTTAAGTCACCTTCAGATACTTTCTTAAGTACATTTATAATATTTTTAATTTCTCTGCCTATTCCTGCCGCCACAATAATTCCGATAAATCCGGCGATTAAAGCAGCCACCGCAACAACAATCATTGTCACAGACTTGATGGAATTTGCCTGACTTGTCAGCGAGGATGTGGGTACTAAGGCCGCAACCATTGCTCCGGTGTCGGAAACCTTATTGTATATAAACTCATGCTTTCTGTTGTTATAATCTACAGTCCGATTGCCGGCCGGCTCTTCAGAAGCTATCACTTCGTTGTAGAATGAGCTATCTGTAAATATCGGTTCCTCACTCGTTCCCGTACCGATGATTTCCCTGCCGTCCGCAGATATAAAAGCGATTATGCTGCCTTCCGGCAGTTTCACGGAATTCAATGTATCGGTAATTACATTCATTTTTAAATCCATCTGAATGTATCCGATATGATAACCGTTTTTGTTTAAATATTTTTTGGTAACGGCAATTGCGTAATCTTTCGGTACAATTCCAAGCTGCTCATCCATATAGTTATGATATCCGGTCCAAACAATACTGGTAGGGCTGTTTAACACATATTCGGCTTCTTCTGTTGCCGAATATGTCTCAAAAGGATTGTCGTCAGAAAACGTTTTATATGTAGAAGCAACAGGTGCGCCATAATTTGTGAAGATAGCGATATTCCCTATATATTTATCTGATGTTACCAAGGATTTAACATAACTTTTGATGTCATTAAATACTTCCGATTCTTTAACAATATCGGCCTGATACAATCTGCTGTAGTAATTCCAAGTATCGGGATCGGATGATAATTGATTCAACTTGTCCTCGATGGTGTTCATTATAGCGTCATAATAATTTGCCGTAGAATAGATAACATTATTAATTGAAGCAGAAAAAGTCTTTATAATCGATTTTGATGCATAGGAATAAGCGATTACGCCTAAAATAACGATAAACATTATGGGTATAAAGAAAGCCAACATCAATTTAACCCTTATACTGTGAGTTAAATTGCTAAAGAATAATTTTTGCTTAGATGTAAATGATGTATTTTTTAAATTACTTGAATAACCCCTGTTATTTTCTAATGTACTTTTTTTCATATACTCCTCCGTACATAAAAACAATTAAATTAGTTTGTTAAACCAACTATAGTAATTTCACATAGCCTACCTCCAATCAGTCCAAATTAAGTCGATATTCCGTCTCTTTGTTTGTCTAAAATCCGTTCCTCTTGTTTACATTTTGCCATATAAATGCCCCTCTATGGTTATATTGTACAAAATTATTGCATTTTATATGGCTTTTTCTATGTAATATTATATTATTCGTATATTGTATTAACAAGGGTATTAATATGATGATAATAGTAAATTTTTGATATGCATATAGGAAATGTATTTCAAGCGCCCCTCTCTGCCAGGAAACACATCCCAGGTAAATTTTCACAATCCGCTCAGGAGGTTTCATATGTAATCAAATCTGTTTTTTATCATTTTATCCTTTAACCGCCCCGCCATCAAACCCTCTATAAAATATTTCTGGAATATCAGAAACACAACAAAAATAGGTAAAACCGCAAAACAGGAACCGGCTATTAACAGATCGTAATTATTACCGTAAGGTGCTAAAAGAGAATTAAGGCCAATCGGTAACGGGAATTTTGTGGCACTGAGATATACCAGCAGCTATAATATTAAAAAACCTCCGCCTTTAAGTATTAAGGCGGAGGTAAAGATTATATTTATATCCGGCTTTATATCAGTCTTTGTCCGCAATCTCCGTGTCTAATCTGTTGCTCTGATAACTGTTTTCTCGAATTATATAATAATTTGTGATTCATGTTTATATGTTGTAATTACCAGTTATTAACCGCATGCTCGGCAAATGAAATCAGGTTATCAATTTTTAATTCCGTGCCGTCATCCAGCACCGCCTTGCCTGTAAATTTGCCAAACATCTGATGGCAGCAATTGTTTACCCATAAAATCTTGGTACGTGTCGTCCGATCATATGTCGGTGTCAGGGTTAAGTCCAGTCTTCCTTCCTTATCATATATATGCCATGGCTTCATATAATCTGAACCCAGTTCAAATGTCACATCACCAAGTTTATGAACAGTATCTCCGTAAAACAGTATATTTTCTGTGGCATAACTTGTATTGCCAAACCCACGGCCCAGATTAAAGCCAAATATTTTATCCCCTATGTAACCGGTACCGTTGCTCCAATACCATTCATTATGGAAAGGCCAGACGCCCCTGCCCCAATCCAGAATTCCGAAAGAATCCTCCGGCGAGAATTGATATTCCAGATCGCCGTATTTTACCTTGCCTTCAGCAGTCATACAGTTTATTTTTTGATTATAGTAAAATGCCTTCGGTGATTCATCAAATGGTATGTTTATGACCAGAGAGTTTTCATTTTGCCTGGTGAGAAGAATTTCCGCCTCAAAATCATCCCACCTGAAATATATCCGTCTTGTCTTTTGTTTCGCTTCAATCCGCATCATTCCGGCTTTTCTCCGGAATTCTATAACATGGTCTTTTTCCGCGTCCTCAGGCAGATGCAGGGAATTAAAGGGAAGTATCAGAAAAGTTCCTTTTTCGGCAAGCCTAACGCCCTTTATAAAATCAAAAAACATAATTCCCACCTGGCCGGCATATGAGGCATGACCGATAGTGAATTGAAGACACATCCTTTTGTCTGAGACCTGATAAAAATCCCATTCCTTAATCCTGAAAGGTGATGCTTTGATGTCTTTTCTCCTGTATGTAAGTATACTCCTCGTTGAATAGCCGGGATTCGGAGACCCCTTTTCATCAAGCACCGGCCCCGGCTGCAAAAACTGCTTCTGCATAACGCTTCCCTCTTTTCTCAATATACTTTATATACTTGCAAGACAAACCTTTAAGCAGCGGATATCTAAGAATTATTATAAAATTAAATTCCGGATATGTTCAAGGAATATTTTAGTCAAGTTGTAATAAAATAATCCGCCTGCCGATCCGGCCATTTGACAAGTATATAGAAAAAATTCGACATTTCACCTATTTGTCTATTGAAACATTTTGTTAACATTCTTATAATAGTGTAGTGCCGATTAAAATGTCATTCTCTTTAACTATCGCAACATCCGGACCTGATTAAAACACGGGAGTATAACCTGCAAAGCGGACTTCATGTTACAGATTTAACCAGTAAAATATATGCCGTGTATTCAGACTTTGGGAGTTGAATGACATGAAAAAACATAAATATCTTTCCGTTCTTAAATACCTTCCTTTGATCTTATGTATAATACTGATTATATGGTATTTAAGCAATATTAAAGAAATTTCAGTACAGACAATTCTGGATTATACACCGGATAATTTGCTTGCGGCGGCATTGGTTCTTCTATTTTTATATGCATTAAAAAGTTTCAGTATTGTTTTCCCCGTTCTTTTTTTGGAAGTTGCCGCAGGCCATCTTTTTTCACCGACGGTTGCCCTTATTATAAATATTACCGGTATAGTCATAGGCATTATTATATCCTATTTTATCGGTTATTTTTCCGGATCGGAAGCCATAGCCAAGGTTGCAAATAAACATCCTGCCATTGAAAAAATCATACAGAAACAGAATAGGAATCCATTTTTTACATGCTTTTTTCTGCGGACACTTTACATCTTGCCCAGGGACGCTGTGAGTATTTATCTTGGTGCCGTAAAATTTCCATTCGGCACTTACCTGGTGGCCAGTACCCTAGGTTCGCTTCCAAGCACCGTCCTTGCCACCATGTTTGGAACCAGTGTTACCGAACCGACTTCACCTCTGTTCTGGCTTTCGATATTGCTTATGATTCTTTTTGCCGGCGGATCATTGCTGTTTTACAATTTATTTATAAAAGAAAAATAGCCGTTATGGAAAACCATAACGGTTTTTCTTTTTTTGCTTTTTCAAACGATTCTGTACTTTAATGATTTTTATAACAAATTTAATTATTTTAAGCAGGTATTGTCAAATATCATGGTAAACCCAGGAAACAGAAAACAATATAATAATCCCATAAAAAAAATTTTTTCATATTTCTTTTCCTTAATTGACTATTACATATATAGGTGATATTATATTTATATGGCAAATTTATTGATTTTTTCTGATATATGCCAGATTTTAAATGTGTATTAAAATTTTAAAATAAAAAAATATTTTTTCAATTAACATTCTTAATAATATTATTTGACTAAATTATATGACAACTTAAAATCAATACTTTCATTACACAGGAAAGGAGCAATTAAAATGAATCCGAACAACAATATCACTTCTCTGCCCGGTCTGATGATCGAGACTGCATTCAATCCGGACTTTGCCAGCAAAGGCAGGCAAAAATCCATTGATTTTATTAATTCTGATCTTACTTCAGATTCCCAGTCTGAAGCGCTTGTTCTGTTAACATCAGATTGCTTGTCCAATGAAACCTTAACCGGTAATGTTTATGCTGCCGTTTTTATAGATGCAAAAATGACGGTAACCCATGTTTTCTCCAACATTTCCTCTTCCGAAGTCGTTCCACCCCTCAAGGAAGCCATAGATATGGCTGTTTCAAAAGGCGGTTTTGCATTGTTGGCTCATGGCGGCACTCCCTCCGAACACGAAAAATTTCTGACAGAAAATTTCAAAGCAGGTGATCATGTAAAGCTTATTTATAACGGTACGGAAATTACTTTGGAGCAAACGCTGGCAATGGCAGGCCATCATGCAGCCTCCCAGATTAAGCTCAATATCGACGGCAATACTATGTATACTACGACAGAAACCACTGCCACAATCAGCGGTACCGTAAGCAACACGGACAGTAATTCCACCTATCGTATATCGGTACAACTGTTTGATGCATCCGGTAACAAGGCCGGTTCCGCAATGATCGGTGTGGATGAAAAAGGTAAATTTAAAGGCAGCATAAATCTGCTTTCAGGTGTCAACTACATAGACGCAACCGTGGTTGAAAACGGAAATCATCTCGGGGATACGACCGAAAGCCTTATCCTTTTCAGGAAAGACAGGGTAACGGAAACTAAAGATAAGCAAGTAATCATGTGGATGGATCAATATTCCAGCGCCAAGGCATTAAATACCGCGGAAAAAATCGACGCAATGATAGTAACAGCCAAAAATGCCGGAGTTACCGCATTTGCCTTCGATGTTAAGGGTACGGAAGGTTATGCTTCCTATAAAAAGGCCACATTATCCAATACGCCATATATGACAAATACCCTTAATCCGAACAAACATGTCGACATGGAGATTGATTTCCTGCAGGAAATGATTAACGCCTGCCATAGTCACGGGCTTAAACTATACGCCAGCCTTAACTTCTTCACCGAAGGAAATCTGCAAGCAGATGACTCCGCTTTCGATATTTTCAACAAGCATCGTGACTGGGCGGAAATATTCCAGGCCCCGGAAGATAAAGGCGAATTAAGAAGTGTCCTGGATACAAACAGAAGCTGTTTGCTGGCCTATGTTAACCCTGCCAACGAAGAAGTCCAGCAGCTGCAGTTGCAGAGAGTCGAAGAGATTCTGATGAATTACGACGTGGACGGCATTGTTCTGGATCGTTGCAGATATGACAATTTTTATGCGGACTTCAGCGATATTTCCAGAACCAAGTTTGAGCATTACCTGGCAGGTTTCAGCAAACGCCTTGACAATTGGCCCGGAGATGTCTACACCATACAGGCTGACGGTTCCATGGTTCAGGGGAAATATTTCTATGAATGGTTAACCTTCCGCTGCCATGTAATAAGGGATTTTGTCAAAAATTTAAAAATTCTTATAAAGAAATATGAAAACGCAAAAAATCGGAATATTTCCCTCTCCGCTTATGTAGGATCATGGTATGAAATCTACTATCAGGTAGGCGTTAACTGGGCTGATAAAAACTTTAAATATAACAGCAGATTGGAATTCCCTCTGCCCGATTTATATACCGATGAATATTCAAGATCAAGTTATCTGGAATATCTGGACTTCCTTATGATCGGCTGTTACTTTGATACGGAAGAAAAAATCTCCCGTTATACAACCCTGGGACATATCGCCACAGACGGTAAAGTTCCTTTGCTGGGTTCTATCTCAATACCTGATCTTAAAACTCCGGAGTCGCAGCGCCATGGTTTCCAGGCGGCTTACAACAATAGCGACGGAGCAATGATTTTCGATCTTTGCTATGTAAATTGGGATTGGATGAAATATGCCATTAAGGGCCGGGAATAATATGACCCTTTACTATCATAATATAACTCTATAATATACGGAGGAATATATGAGAATTCTAACATTGGATGTCGGCGGAACTTCCATCAAATCAGCATTATTTGACAACGGCAACAAGTTGCAGTTAATGGAAACACCTTCGGACGGAAAACTGGGCAGGGATCATATACTTAACAACATCCGCAGCTGCATCTCGAAATACGATGCTTTCGATGCCATAGGAATAAGTTCCACCGGTCAGATTGACAGCGATAAAGGAATTGTAATCGGTTCCTGCGAAAATATTCCCAATTATTGCGATACCGACCTGAAGGGAATCTTCGAGAATATATATCATGTACCCGTATTTGTCGAGAACGATGTAAACGCGGCGGCAATAGGCGAAGCATACTATGGTTCCTGCATGGATGAAAAGGATTTTCTGTGCCTTACCTACGGAACCGGTGTAGGCGGCGCGATTGTAATCAATCGTGAGGTCTATAAGGGATCTTTGGGAATAGCCGGCGAAGTCGGCCATATCCCTACACATCCGGACGGCGAATTGTGCAACTGCGGAATCAAAGGTTGCTATGAACGATATGCTTCAACAACCGCCCTGGTAAAGATGGTCCAGAAAATCGATCCTTCCCTGACCAACGGAAGGGCAATATTCCAGGCTGCCGAAAAGAACGCTGAAATTAACGGCGTCATCGATAATTGGATTCATGAAATCGTACTGGGATTGGTTATACTGACCCATACTTTCAATCCTTCTTTAATTGTCCTTGGCGGCGGTATCATGAATCAGACCCAATTGATACCTAAAATACAGTCACTCTTACATGCCAATATAATGCCACGTTTCCGAAATGTCACCCTAAGGCCTGCAAAGTTAGGCAACGAAGCGGGTATCTACGGAATGTTGGCTATAGTAACAAAAAAGTTAATATAAAGAGAAAGCTGTCAGATTTCTTTCGAAGTCTGACAGTTTTTATATCATCCATGACTGTCGCTTATATTAACTGTTCTCCATACCAGACATACATATATAAATTAATACAGAGATTCCATGCCGTTACTCTTTCTAACGGCATCTCCGGATACCTGACATACATATATAAATTAATACCTCCACGTCTGAAAGCAGTATTGTATCAGCGATGTAATTCTGCAATACGTATTACCATGCCTCAGCGATCTGTAAAGTATCATGCATAAAAATAAGCTCCCTCCTGCGCGGCAGATTATATTCCTTTGCCTGCGCAGGAGGGAGTTCTTATTAATGACAGAAGGGAGAATATCATATTATGCGTCAACCTCACATACGTTTTTGCATCTTCAATTTCTTCGCTCTCGGCCATTAATTTGTTTACAGGTTACAGCAGTTTCGTCGATATGGATTCCGTTGTCCTTGATTTGTTCTCTTTGCACTGGTTGTAATGCTTTACAAAATATTGCAAATACAGAATATCTACTATGTACAGCTGAGCGATGGAAGTTGAAGATGCTCCCCCATCAAGAGGCCCCTCATTGGAACCACACAGCAACACGAGATCCGCCAGATTTGTCAAAGCGGATTTTGCAAATCTTGTTATACATATTGATTTGCAGCCATTCTTCTTTACAATTTTATGTATTTCTATCATATCTTTTGTTGAGCCGGAATAAGAGATCATTATAGCCAAATCTCGACTATCCAGTAGAGAAGCAGCCATATACTGCATGTGGCAGTCGGATACAAATTCCACGTTCGGTAAAATTCTCATAAATTTCTGCTTTGCTTCCAAAGCAATAACTCCCGAAGAACCCATTCCGAAGAAATGGATTCGTTTTGCGGCGGCAATCATGTCTACCGCTTTAACGACAGCATCGAAATCCAGTAAATCAAAAGTCTCATTCAAAGCCGCTATGTTGGTGGCCAACGCTTTTTTACATATGGTCTTTACATCATCCTCAAGATCAACATTACCTACAACCGTATTTCTTACTCCCGTCTTGTTGGAAATATCCTGCGCCAACAGCATCTTAAATTCCTGATAGCCGTTCAGCTTTAAGGCTTTGCAAAACCTAAACACGGTTGTATCTCCAACACCACACATTTCGGCAAGATCGGTGATCGATGTATACAAGACCTTCTCCGGATTCTCAAATATGAAATCTGCCACAGCTTTCTCTGCTTTCGTAAACCTGTCATAATTTATTTCTATACTGGATATTATTCCCTTCATATATTATACTCCTATTCTTCCTTTTATATAATATACATCTATTCTCTATTTTTTTGATATGGCGCTAACAAATCGTCTGGTGATATTCATGGGGCGGGTAATTGCTGTTCCGATTACCGCAGCAAATACTCCGCAATCCATTACGGCTTTAAGCTGCTCAGGCGTCCAGATTCCTCCCTCGGCAATTACAGGGATTTTCAATGTGTTAACCATTTCTTTCATTAAATTGTAATTGGGTATAACGGAATCTTTCGTTTTCTCGGTATATCCGTTTAAAGTTGTTCCTACCATATCAAACCCAATCTCCTGGGCATGGATTGCATCTTCCAGTGTGGCGCAATCCGCCATAAAGAGCATATCCGGATACTTATGGCGTACCCTTAAAAAGAAATCATCCAGTTTTTCGTTGTTTGGTCTTGGCCTGTCAGTCGCATCGATCGCTATAATATCCGGGGCACAGGACATTAATGCGTCAACTTCTTTTTCCGTCGGTGTTATAAAAACATCACTCCCTTCATATTCGTTCTTATATATACCGATGATGGGTAAATCTACCTCCTGTTTTATCATCCTGATGTCCTCTACCGAATTGGCACGAATTCCGCAGGCTCCTCCGAGCATGGCTGCATATGCCATTTTGGACATAATAAACGAACTGTGGAGTGGCTCATCTTGCAGCGCCTGGCAGGACACAATAAGGCCACCCTTTATCTTTTGTAAAACTTCACTGTTTTTACTCATTTTCCTTCCTCCAGTACTAATGAATAAACTAGTCTCTAATCATTGTAATTTATTATTCTGTTTCAATCAACAGGATTTAAGTTTATTCACCATATTATTGTCTAAATCTTACATCCAAGCCCACTTCAAACATTCTTCTCCATGGCATATAAACCGATGAAATTTCTATATTTTCGGATACCGATGAAAGCCTTTCATTGACAAAACCGGTCAGTAATTCCTTTACCCTTTTACTTACATAACCATCGGATTCCTTTACGTCAAAATAATTCATACCCAAGGCTTCCAGTTCATTATCGGTGACATACGATCTGACCACCGAGCAATATCCGGCATCTTCCACATATCTTAGAGCAAGAAAATCCAAATGTTCTCTGGTTTTTCCGTAATAGAGGTATTGGATTCCTTCACTGAGAGCCGTTCCTATCGTATTGGCGGATGTATTCCAGCCGGCATAGCCAGCCACTTCCATAAGCAGGTTTTTCCTGTTCAGCAGGTCTATGACCTCCAGATCCGCGCCGTTTGCGTATGCGTTATCGGCAATTACTACATTTTTATTATGTTTTATCATTTCTTCCACATAGTACATTAGTTCCGTTATATTTCTCTCTACACAATATGCCTTGTTATTGACCGGCTGTATACGGGCTTCCTTCATACCCTCTGAAGGAGCGGTAACAGCCAAAATCAAATCCGCCTCGTTCTCAGAATAAACCTGGCAACACCCGGCAGCCATGATATGGTACTTAAGCGACTCTGCCAAAGGCCGATCCTCATAGGCCGGAACCATGAAAGGCGCTTTTATTGAGGCATATCTGACAAAAACCTTCGGAACCCTTTGATGTATTTCGTTGGTAACCCTGCTCAGTAAAGTCAGTCCTATTTCATCCGCACCGGGATATACATACACCCTGTCTCTCAGTTTCCATGAGCTTACCAGACCGTATATAATCTCCTGATCCATGGCGGTAAATCCATATTCCGCAGAATCATCCTGCGGCAGGATCAAAAAATCTATATATGAATCTTTTAGATATTCCAATGTCATTTTATTAAATTCCAGATTAAATCTTCTTCTCTGAAGATAATCTTCCAAATATTCCTCTTTAACTTCCCGGTACAGTTTATCAAGTTCATCTTTCACATCCATACCGAGCATCTGTTTATGTCTCAGCACTCCGATTTTGTGGATCTGTGCCCCACAGATATCATAGTAATCCGGTTCCTCGTCCGAAGAAGAATATGTCGGACATCTCATAATGCATTGGAAAGCATATATTTTCAATTTTCTGTTCGTTTCTTTTAATTCCTTTATGATTTCCAGGCGCCTTTTTACCTCGTCCCTGTCAAGATAATGCAGTCTTGAAGGTATCAATCCGCCATACAGCAGGGTATCCATCGATATAACCAGATAATCGGCATCCCGGCAGTTGTCCCTAAGAAATTCAATAATTCCGTCAACATCAGCCGGTTTCTTTTTATCCCCCAGTTTCGGAGGTCTGACCACCTGAAAATTCTCTCTGTTAAAGAGCTTGTACGGAAACATATAGTTACATGGTCTCTCATCCAAAGGCAGTAAAACGACTTTACTCATAACCCTATATCTCCATTCTGTTAAAATCCCAATGAAGTGTAATTCCCTGTTCCACAAGCAGGCTCTGGAAATCAGACAGCCTTTGCTCCAAAACCTCCCTTAACGAACAGTTATGGTCGATGCAGTAGGATGCCAGGTAACCTGCGACCTCGCCTATATTCCATTCAACCGGATGCAGACGATAGCAGCCATTGGTAATATGGGTGCAACCGATATTCTTGCATGCCGGTATCAGATTTTTCAGTCGAATGGGAATCATGGCCGACAACGGAATCTCGAACGGATATGCTTCATCGTACAAAAACGTATGAGACCTTGTTGTCATATGAATATCTATGGAATAATGTCCGACTCCCACAGAATCTTTAAATACGGGAGGTTTTTTGTTGAATCTTTTGCTGACATCCTGTTCGCAAACGTTCCTTACAGCCACAATCCTTCTGGATTCCCGAATATATGGAGCTTTAGCCAGTCCGTCCTTTGTTCCCATAATATCAGGTCTTAAATTTACCGGATATCCTTTTCCTCCATCCATCCGGGGTGCGTCATTCTGCAGCCAATAAACCAAACACAAAGTCTGCTCCCGTGCCATCTTCAGGTTTTCCTCAGCCCTGCTGTCCTCATAAACATTTCCCAGGTAAAAATCATTCTGCGGAATATTAAGAAGGGTAACTTCTTTTATCTTCGGATCCTTATAATTTCTGGGATCTATAATTCTGCGATAACTCCATAATCCCAGAGGGTTTTCCTTCAGTTCATCGTCAAACATGGAAAAACGTACCTTTTTGTGAGTCTTCGCATCGGGTGTATACCAGCTGAAAAGCTTATTGTCATCATACGGCACGTTAAGCTCTTTGAAGAAATCATACATGGCAGGCTTCTCAATCGGACAAAATTCATCCGGATTAAGTTCCAATGCGGCCACCCAGGTAATCGGCTGCATATCATAAGGATCAGCCACATCAGGTGCGTGGTATTCGCCCGTTTGGCTTTTACTTTCGGCACCGGTTCGATATTCTGCATGCACGACGGGAAGCAAATCCCCGCAATCCGTTGCATCCAGGAAATAGTCGGCTTCTATTATTTTTCTGCTGTTATCCTTTAAGTTTTCAACCGTAACCGAAATAATTTTGTCCTGTATGACATTACTGTCAACCGCAATTGTTTCATAATCTATAAAAAGCATACCGTTATCAATGTAAGGCTTAAGATATGAATTCAATATATTAAGTGCAACTTTAGGCTCATGCGCAATTCTTGATACCCAGGAATTGCCCGGACAGAAATGTTCCTTATTTCTTATCTCATCGCTTATGTTCGGAAGGTTTCTATAGTGATCCCTGACTTCCTTCCGATATTTCATATAGCTTTGGGTTGCTCCAAATTCCTCAATCCATTCATGTTCATCCGGAGGGACGGCCTGAGATGTAAGTTGTCCGCCTATCCAATCCGTTTTTTCACACAGATAAACCTTTTTCCCTGTTTTCAGGGCACTCAGCGCCGCCTGTACCCCGCCTAAACTTCCTCCGATTACTGCCACATCATATTTCATATGTACTGTTAACCTCCATTAACCCTTTACTGCACCAGCGGATATATCGTTTCTCAGATATTTAAATATAAAAGGATATGCACATGCGAT
>ENA-OWPA01000872-OWPA01000872.1-bioreactor-metagenome-genome-assembly--contig:-NODE-872-length-28187-cov-8.743330_pt1 | contig 28187 bp, 23 predicted proteins | sample MGYA00238139_ERZ651803 | MGnify/ENA primary metagenome ERZ651803 (study PRJEB26909, sample SAMN07631231) | bioreactor metagenome | isolation source: Switchgrass digestor | place: USA: Dartmouth... | reverse complement strand
CCCACTGCTGCCTCCCGTAGGAGTCTGGGCCGTGTCTCAGTCCCAATGTGGCCGATCAACCTCTCAGTTCGGCTACCAATCGTCGCCTTGGTGGGCCGTTACCTCACCAACCAGCTAATTGGACGCGGGCCCATCTCACACCGGATTGCTCCTTTGATATCAGAGTGATGCCACCCCGATATGTTATGCGGTATTAGCACAAGTTTCCCTGTGTTATCCCCCTGTGTGAGGCAGGTTGCCCACGCGTTACTCACCCGTCCGCCGCTAAGATACATATCTGATTGCTCTTCAATGCATCTCCGCTCGACTTGCATGTGTTAGGCACGCCGCCAGCGTTCGTCCTGAGCCAGGATCAAACTCTCTGGTAAAAGGTATGGTGACACTCTTCCGCAAGAGGTATTCCTCTGTGGTCGAGAAATGTCACGCAAGCTTATCCAAGAGAGCCTTTTGGCTCTTTGTTTACTAATTACTGACTTAAAGTTCGCAAGTTTCCCTGATCCGTTTCCGGATCATGAGACAACTCTAGAATTTTCGAGTTCCTTTACACCGCCACGATCTTCCGATCATGGCTTCATGTATTGTCTCTCACTGTTCACTTTTCAAGGTCCATCCCTTCCCTCCGCGATTCCCTTAAAGGGCTTCGTTTCGGGCGTCGTCCGCATCGGGGCGACTTTTATATCTTATCACGTTGCTGTCCTTTTGTCAACCACCTTTTTTATTTTCTTTTCAGGCGGCCCGGCGTTGTGCAGCGCCGCGAAACAGCTTATTTAATATACCACCGAACAGGCTCATCAGCAACTCATACATTTTAGCTTTTTCCCCGATGAGCGCGATTTATTCCTGCTTCTCTTTTTTATACTCCGTTTTATCACTATATATTCAATATTGCTTTATTGTTACAATGGATTTTTGTACATATGATAATAATGAATATGTGAATCACAAACCGGACAAATCCATTTGGGGTGCCGATTTATCCATTTTCTTTACAATAACTATTTTATTGCCCTTTTTATTGACTTTGACTTTATCGCACAAGCCTCTTATGATCATTATGCCTCTGCCGTTCTCATTCATATAATCCGTTTCCGATAAGAATTTCTGTCTGCTGCAGAATTCAGAAAAATCGTATCCGGCACCTTCATCCTCAATGATCAGAAATATATCTCCATCTTCAGTGATGCCCGCATCTATCTTTACATTTTTGCTCGCATCCTCACAGTTTCCATGTATTATTGCATTGATCAGAACTTCATTGAGAATGACCCTGAGATCAAACACAGTTTCATCATATATTCCACCGCAGTCATTCTGCAGACATCTGATCAGATCATCAACCACGGTCCCGATCCTGTCAAGGATGCTTGGTATATAATTGCTGTAAATGAACCGACTTTTCAACACGCCACGTCCTCGTCAATTGTTCGTTATCCAGATTTGCCGTTCCACTGCAGAATAATCGGAATCGTGATTTTTAACCATTGAACGGCAATATAACACATCCGCTTATATATTACCCCCTGAATGGCAAAATAAACAGACTGTTTCCTTGCCCCTCTCACTTGTAAAGCAAATTTCTGAACCGTTCCAGTACTTTTCTTTCAAGACGGGAAACATACATCTGTGATACTCCCATTCGGTCCGCAATTTCTTTTTGAGTTTTTTTGCCGAAATATCTGAGCTTTATGAACTTCTTCTCGACATCATTAAAGTTAACCAGGCTTTTTTCAATGAAGTCCCGGTTTTCAATCTGTTCAAATGTCGCATCATTATCGCCGATGGTTTCATGGAGTTCCAGATCATCATCATCGAATGCATTCTGGTCGAATGACTGAATATTGTACGCATTCCAGGACTCTATAATTTCAAGCACTGTTTCCGGTTTTATCTTGAGGTAGGCTGCAATCTCATCTACCTTCGGTGTACGGTTAAGTTCCTGTGTCAGTACATCTTTAGCCATGTTTACCTTCTGGTATACTTCATAAATGCGTCTCGGTATCCTGATTGGAGAGCTTTTGTCACGAAAGTACCTCTTAATTTCTCCGACAATGGTGGGTGTCGCAAAACTCACAAATTTAAATCCTTTTTCAGGGGCGAATCTTTCAACAGCTTTGATAAGCGCAATACAAGCAACCTGGTAAATGTCCTCGTATTCTACGCCTCTGTTCATAAACTTTCTTGATAATATTTCTGCCAGGTATGTGTATCTGTTTACTATTTCATTTCTTATGGCTACATCTCTTGTTTCCGCATATCTCTTAAAAAGCTCGTCAACTTCTCCGGACTTGCCTGGACCTGCGGGCTTGCTGACGTTTTTATCCATATCAGGATTTCTCCTCAATTCGTTTTGTCATAGACAGAATAAAATCCTTATTATCAGGACAGTACTCGACCTCGTCCATGAAAGCATTAATAATTGACATACCAAGACCTTCTTCGTCATCCTCAAAGATGCAGCCTGCCCTGTCCATATCAGAAGCAAAGGTGATAACCATGCGGCTGTCGCCGATTTCATACCTGATCTCATATCCGCCGGCGCTGTTTCCGCTTACATTTATTATTCTGTTGCATACTTCTGACACAGCCACTTTTATGTCTTCTACCGTATCGATATCAAAGCCCATTCTGTAAGCTACCCCTGATGTCGTAAGCCTTGCAACACTAACATATTCAGCTTTATAAGGCAATTGCAGTACGATCTTGTCATACATATCCATTTTATAACGCTCCTTTGTACATCAGTGTATTATGAATAGCTTATCAAGGCCGGTTATAACGAATAATTTCTTTATGTTATCCTTTATGTTCGCAATATGGATATTCCTGTTGTTCGTCCTCATCTTTTTAAGTGCGCCAACAAAAATACCAAGGCCCATACTGTCTATATAATTGAGTCCGCTGCAGTCAATGGTCAGATCACCGCTGCTGTTGTCAACGGCATTATACAGTTTTTCCTTGAACTGTTGTGAAGTATATATGTCTATCTCCCCACTGACAAATACAACGGCATTTTCTTTAAGGTTTTCAGTTCTTACCGTCAGTTCACTGAACATACAGATTACCCCCCGTAATATTATTTCATTTCAAAAGAAATCTCAGCAAAGCCTCAGCTTTTTCCTGCTGTTCGCAGCCTGCAAATATTGCCGCTATCATATCTTCGGCAGCAATTCCTGATTCCTTCAGTGCTGTGCTATCTGATACATCTATACCATAGAGATGCTCCTGCCCCGCCGTTTCGCCGCCGCTTTCATCTTTACTTTCTTCAGCTCTGTCAGTTCCGTCCGTATCTTCTGTGTCTTCATCTTCTTCCTCTGCCAAAACAAGATCCTGGTGTTCAGAAATATCTACACCAAGTTTTGGAGCAATGTCATCCAAACTCATGAATACCCCGTGTTTTGCATATCTCTCATAGCAATTCCTGTCAAGGATGAATACATCGACATCTGCCGCAGAAGTAAGAATAAACGCCTTCGTTTCCATTGCATACTGGTCATCGGTCAGGCCCTGTTCATTATCACTCAAATAAGCCCCGTCTATCGAAGGCTCTTTTATTTCAGGTACATTTTGTTTTATGCTTTCCTGCAGCTCGTCAACTGAATCGAAGTAATAGATATTTCCTATGAAAGCAATGTTGAAATCATAATCAGGACGGTTAATGCAACTGCCAACAGTAGAGATGATAACAGCAAGTAAAACTATAATGCCAATTATATAATACTTATAATAATAGAAGAAATTTTTTGCCTTCTTCTCATCGATTCCGATTTTTTTCAATATCGGCGCGGCTTTCCCGGGAGCTTCCTCCTGAACTTTGACGTCGTAGCCCATCAGGACGTTATATGCCTCTGTGATGCGATTAAAGTCAAAATCAGCTTCACCGGCAGAATCCTCAGAAACTTTTTCCCCTTTCTGTCCGGTCATTCCAAGGCTGGTTGCCTCATTTCCATCCGCGGCACCGCTCTGTTCAATGGCAGCACTGGCTGCACTGTCTTCCGGCTCATCCGGCTGTTCTGATTCGCTGTGTTTGTTTTGAAGCATTTCCTGTCTGTGTTTTTTCAGCAGGATAGAGTACTTCCTTTCGATATCGCTTCGGCTCGCTTCTTTTGTGACCCCGAGAATCCTTCTGGCTTCCTTCTTGTCCATATGACCACGGCCCCTTTTAAAACACTTTGCTAAAAGAAAATTTTACATTCAGAAAATTTCCTTGCACCAATGTGTTCCAACGAGGCGGAAAATATGCCCGCCGCCTTTGTTGGACATATATCGCCTCGTTATATTTAAATACAATAGTTCAAATACAGGCATCAGCCATCACACTGAAGAAATGCCCTGGTGACGCCTGACAATACTCATCCATATATTAATCCCTGGGCTTCATTGTCGGGAAAAGCAAAATATCTCTTATCGAATAGGAGTCCGTCAAAAGCATTATCAGTCTGTCTATTCCTATTCCAAGCCCGCCTGTGGGAGGCATGCCATACTCGAGAGCATTAATATAATCATCATCCATCATGCTGGCCTCATCATCTCCGGCCTCTCTCTTTCTGACCTGCTGAAGGAACCTTTCCTTCTGATCCAGCGGATCGTTGAGCTCGGAATATGCATTTGCCATTTCCCGTCCGGTGATGAAAAGCTCGAATCTTTCAGTAAGTTCAGGCCTGTCAGGCTTTCTTTTGGTCAGCGGCGAAACTTCAACGGGATAATCCATTATAAATGTAGGCTGAATAAGATGCTCTTCCGCCTTTTCTTCAAAAATGAGGTTCATGACCTCTCCCCTGGTCAATTTGTCTACGTCAGTTATATTAATTGAACGTGCCGCCTCTCTGGCTTCCTCATCGGTGCTGATCAAATCAAAGTCAATACCGGAATACTCCAGTACAGCTTCCCTCATAGTCATTCTTTGCCAGGGTGCTGTAAGATCGATCTCCTGCCCCTGATAGATTACCCTGGTTGTACCAAGCACTTCTCTGGCAACAGTGGATATGAGCTCTTCCGTCAGCTCCATCATGCCCTTGTAATCAGTATAGGCTTCATATACCTCCATCATGGTGAACTCGGGATTATGTTTTATTGACATTCCTTCGTTTCTGAACATTCTGCCCATTTCGTACACTTTTTCAAGGCCGCCTACAATCAGCCGTTTCAGGTACAGCTCCGGCGCTATCCTGAGGTACATATCCAGGTCCAGTGTATTGTGGTGAGTCACGAATGGCCTTGCGTTAGCTCCGCCCTGTATTGTATTGAGTATCGGGGTTTCAACCTCCAGAAAGCCCCTGTTATCGAGGAATTTCCTGATTTCTTTGATTATCCTGCTGCGTGTGATAAAAGTTTTTCTGACATCAGGATTCATAATAAGATCGACATACCTCTGCCTGTACCGCAGATCAACGTCTTTGAGTCCGTGCCATTTATCCGGCAGGGGTTGCAGCGATTTGGCAAGCAAGACTATCTTTTCTGTTTTTATGGAAATTTCGCCTTTATGTGTTCTGAAAACTGAGCCCTCGACTCCGACCATATCTCCGATGTCGAATTTCTTGAATTCTTCATATGCTTCTTCTCCAACTTCATTGATCCTTACATATATCTGGATCCTTCCTTCCCGGTCCTGTATGTCGCAGAAGCTGGCCTTCCCCATTCCTCTTTTGGACATGAGCCTCCCTGCCACTGATACATGCTGGCCTTCCATCTGATCAAAATTATCTGTTATTTCCTTTGAGTGATGCGTAACATTATATTTTACGATCTTAAAAGGATCCTTGCCGTTCTGCTGCAGTTCCTGGAGTTTTTGTCTTCTAATCTTGCGAACTTCGTTAAGTTCATCATCCTGTACTGCATCCTGATTGCCGATCTGATTATTGATCAGCTGATCATTTACATTCATATTGTCTGTGTTATTCGCCATTTGCAACCTCCCGACTATGTTTTACAAATACTGCATCCTTGGTTAATCCGTGGTGTCCTGCTTTATAATAAAGTATCAGGCTATACTAATTATAATAAACTGTTTGCTTTTTTAATAAATCATTTGGCGATTTTATCTTCTCTTCCTTCAAAGCAAGAATAACAGTTTACATTAATAAACTGTTATTCTTAATTATAATATATTAATTTGTCATTAGCATACAAGCTTTCAGGCTTTTATTTTTCTATCTTAACTATCTTAAATCTGAGGACACCATCCGGTACCGCGACTTCTACCGTATCTCCGACCTGTCTGTTCATCAGTGCACTTCCTACCGGTGATTCGTTGGATATCTTCATCTCTATCGGATTTGCTTCGGTGGATCCTACGATTGTATATACATCTTCTTCGTTACTGTCCAGATCCATCACGCGTACTTTTGATCCTATAGTAACTTTATCAGTGCTTACATCTTCTTCATCTATTACTCTGGCGTTTTTGAGCATTGCCTCGAGCTGTGCGATTCTTCCTTCGATATATGCCTGCTCGTTTTTTGCCTCGTCGTATTCCGAATTCTCTGAAATATCTCCAAAAGAAAGAGCTGTTTTTATCCTTTCTTTGATCTCCATTCTCTTTGGTCCGCGCAGAAGTTCCAGCTCTTCTTCCAATTTTTTTAAGCCCTCATAAGTCAGTATTACTTCTTTGCCTGCCATTTAGAGCCTCTCCTTTACCTAAAAATTTGTGTTGATAATATATGCGTTAAACTTGTTTTTATTCTGCGATGTATAAGACATATCACAAACATCTTAACATCTTATGCACATCCATTCATATTGTGCCACATATAAATAGCACTGAAAATAAACAGTGCTATTGAAATTTATCCAATTTCCCCAGCAGTTTAAATAATTATAGAATACATATCAATTAATGTCAATACAGCAGAAAATATATATATGCATGATCTGTTACATATTCTGTAATCGATTCCAGTCTGCTGGTGCAGTCAAGTATCAGACGGATGTATCATTTTCTTTCAGAATAACATCATGCGCACCGCCCTCTATAATGCTTGTTGATGAAACAAGAGTGAGCCTAGCTTTCTGGTGCAGTTCGCCAATATTCATTGCACCGCAGGTGCACATAGTAGATTTCAGTTTGCTCAGGGTCACTTCCAGGTTATCCCTGAGGCTTCCGGCATACGGTACATATGAGTCAACGCCCTCTTCAAAGTCCATTTTCGCCTTGCCGCCCATATCATACCTCTGCCAGTTGCGTGCTCTGTTGGAACCTTCACCCCAGTATTCTTTAACATAATTGTTTCCGATTTTGAGCTTCCTCGTCGGGCTTTCATCAAATCTTGCAAAATAGCGGCCGAGCATTATAAAATCTGCTCCCATAGCAAGTGCCAGCGCCATGTGATAATCATGCACTATACCGCCGTCTGAACAAATGGGTACATAAATACCGGTTTTTTCATAATACTCATCTCTTGCCTTGGCTACCTCAATAACCGCTGTCGCCTGGCCGCGGCCGATACCTTTCGTCTCCCTGGTTATGCAGATCGAACCGCCGCCTATGCCAACTTTAACAAAATCCGCGCCGGATTCTACCAGGTAAAGGAATCCTTCTCTGTCCACGACATTTCCGCCGCCGACTTTTACTTCGCCGTTGTATTTCTTCTTCACCCACTGGATGGTGTCCCGCTGGTACTCTGTATACCCATCTGAAGAATCAACACAGAGTATATCAGCTCCAGCATCGACCAGTGCCGGGACTCTGTCCATATAGTCCCTGGTATTTATGCCGGCCCCTGTCATCAGCCTCTTGTCCTTGTCGAGAAGTTCATAGGGGTTTTCTTTATGACTGTCATAGTCTTTCCTGAAAACCAAATAAGCAAGGTTTTGATTTTTATCTATGACAGGCAGGCAGTTGAGCTTATGGTCCCATATCATATCGTTGGCTTCTTTAAGCGTAATGCCTTCATATGCATATATCAATGATTCAAACGGCGTCATGAACTCCCTGATCTTGGTATCAAGCGGGGTCCTGCTTACCCTGTAGTCCCTGCTGGTAACCAGTCCAAGAAGTTTGCCAGTCGGCAGACCGTTATGCGTTATTGCTATAGTAGAATGCCCTGTTTTTTCTTTCATCGCAAGCACATCCGCCAGAGTATCATCTGGTTTCAGGTTGGAATCACTTACAACAAAACCGGCTTTGTACTTTTTCACTTTACGCACCATTTCCGCCTGCTGGTCTATAGGCTGGGATACAAAAATAAAAGAAAGGCCTCCGCATCTGGCCAGTTCTATTGCCATTCTGGAGTCCGATACCGCCTGCATTATCGATGATACCAAAGGAATATTTATATGCATGGAAGCCTCTTGTCCTTTTTCAAACTTAACAATCGGCGTTCTCAGGTCAATATTCTGTGGCGTGCATTCTTTTGTCGTCAAATTTGGCAGCAGCAAATACTCACTGAAAGTTCGTGATGGTTCATTGTAATAGAATGCCATGAAATCAACCTCCTGTTCATTGGCTGTTTGATTCTGTTAGGAAAATATTAGATAACATTATACATAAGAAGGGTAACCGCGTCAAGGATAGCTACAAAGGATTATTTTGACTGTATCATGAATTCGTTTGCAGAACTGTCTTATTGGAGGACTGTCCCTCAATATTATTCGGCCGTCCATTGGAGAACCGTCCCCACATATCATGCAGCGACTGCCCAATTAAGGCCTGTCCCCGAATATCGTTCGGCGGCTCGTCCCGTTGTAGGACTGTCCCCCATATTCATTTGGCGGCCCGCTATCGGCAACATTTGCATGGCCGGCCTCCAAACACCATTTACAAACATGTACCTCGGCTGTTTTTACAGACTTTGATGAAGGACTGTCCCTCAGAAAACATGTATCTCGAACAGTATCGGAAGGCCGCCGGTATCCCGGCACCGTTCCCTGCCATACATGAAGGACTGTCCCCACAACAGCAATTATTAAGTTGAATCATGAATATATATAACGGATAATTTAGCTGAAAGCCGCTTGAGCAGTTTTAGATAAGTGTAGCGAAAATAGCAGGTTTATCTTTGCCTGCGGATAGTCTTGCTTAATTCACTTCAGCATCTGACCGGTATGTCGTGGCAAGTACCGCAAATTCAGCCGATACATCCATTTCCATATTGACAGGCATTTCAGCTGTCCAGGCCAAACAGTTTTTCTATGGCCCCCGCCAGCTTTATCTTCGAATCCTGAAGTAATTCTACTATTTTAAATTTGATTTTTACCGGGATGTCACTTTCATCGTCCGAAGCAGTTACAATCTTATACTCCTCATCTGTCAAGACTTCTTTCAAATCATCTTTTACCGAATCCGGGACAGTCCCGTGTGTTACATCGACAAAGCACAACGGAGGGAAGAGCACACACCACCAATTAGCTCCGCCGCCATTTCCGATAACTATTTTCAGCGCCTGGTAGTTCCCGGCCGGAAGTGCTATATCGCCATACGATTTCGTAGGAAATGGAAATTCGCCAAACATAGTCCTTACATTGTATTCATAGCCCTTGCTGTTAATAACGTTTTTCGCTACAGCTGTGATCTCTGGGATCTTTTCTTTTATAATTTCTCTTGTTTGATCCAGTGTTTCTGAATTTTCGACTTCATTATGCACATATGCCAGTACAGCATCCCTGACTTCTCTCTTCAGTTCCTGGTCCTCAGGCGAATCGCTGTTGGCCACTACATGGAGCCTGATGAGGTTCTTTGACAGTCCATTGTTGATTTCTTCTGTATATGAATTTATAGTAAACAATGTAAATGAAACAATAACTGCAGATATTACTGCAACAAGCTTAACAACACGAATCATGCGGTTTTTGCATACAGATTTTCCTTTACCGGTTGTGGAATTTGAGATTTTACTCATGTCTTTTCCCCCTTGCCAGTTTATTTGCATTTTAACGGTCTATTGCCTGAAGTTTAGCAGTTTGTATTGTATGTCCTGATTTGTAATAATAAGGCTGAATAATCCGTTATACATCATTTTCGTTATTAAGTATTGTCATTTTGTATAAAATTTATACTATTCGTAAACTTTATGAAATAAGCATAATATAAGGAACGGCGTCCTTATCCATCCGTTAAAATCAGATATTGCTGGATCCTGCAAGAATGCAATTACTGTTTTTACTGTAAGCACCAGACACATGACAGTACACTGCAGTGCATTTTGCCGGTTTCCCATGTACTCAAAATTCACTGCTGCACTGCAGTATGGAATCTTTTGCAAGTTATTTTAAGGGATGCTGTTAAACAGATTCAGGCAGCGAACTGCAAAAAGTCCCGCAGCATGCAGTATTGCACTGGCATGTGGCGGGACGTTCTTTCATGATATGTACTATTGATATCAAAAGCCATGAAACCTCTGATTTGGGTTAATTACTGTATAAATACCTGACAGCCGCAGCATACTGTCCGTCATATTTCAATACAAGCTGCAGCAAGTCGGCATTCAGAAAAACCTGTGTTTTTATATCAAGTACGCCGGTTGATTTCAAATTGTGCTTTGTCTGATAAATTTTCAATGCCGATTCAAACTCTTTGTCAAAGCTCGTATCCAAAGTGCTTATATTATATCCCATAAGCTTCAGTATCTTTTTGGCATTAAAAACATCAGAACCCTGACCATTCAGCTTAAATTCGGTCGTTTTGGAAAGTCTTGTGATATCGGTAATATATACTCCTTCCACAGGGTCAGGATCACTGACTGCAATATCTGGTTCAAGGCCTGTGCCATCGATCATTCTTCCTTTGGGAGTATAGTATACCCCAAGTGTCATTTTGACATATCCGCCTATCTCATCTTCATCCGGGTAAATGCCGAAATAATAGAAATCCATTACATTGGCAGAACCCAGTTGATACATTTTATTGTATTTCATGTATGCCTCTTCTGACAGCAGCGGGAGCACCGCCTGAAATCTTGCCTTGCCAAACGTCTTTGTGCCTACAAGTTTACCAGCATCTCTGTCCTGTATGGCCCCGGCAACAATTTCAGAAGCGCTGGCACTCATGCCATTTACCAGCACCGCCAGTTTATACTTGTTTTTCTTTAGCGTTGAATAATACTCAACATCCTCATACTTGGATGATTTGTAATCAAGCTTTGTTATCAGCCCTTCAGGCACGAATTTTTTGGCTATTTCAACTGCCTGGCTGACTTCGCCTCCGGGGTTATCCCGCAAATCAAGCACGATTTTGCTTATGTTATATTTATCAAAATACTTCAATGCGTCAGATACATATTCGTCCGCGTTGTCGTTGAACATACTGAGCTTAATGTAACCAATACCGTTTCTGTTCTCATACTGTACAGGGTTTACTTTTATAATTTCCCTTGTTACATCCACATAAATCTTTTCATTACTGCCGTCCCGGAGTATGCCCAGTCTGACAGTTGTTCCGGGTTCACCTCTTATAACAGCCGATGCCTCATCCAATGTCGCTTTGACGAGGTCTGTCCCGTCAGCTTCCACTATCCTGTCGCCCTGAAGTATTCCGGCCTTCTCTGCAGGTGAAGGAGAGCTTATGTCTGTAACTACAATATAGTCACCGCTCAGCGTCATAGTCACGCCGATACCGCCGAAGACCCCGGTGACCGAATCCATAAATCTGTCTTTTTCTTCTTTATTATAATAGGTTGTATAATCATCCAGGGAATTGAACATACCCCTGACAGCGCTTTCTGTCAGTTCCTGATCTTTAACATCATCATAATATTCATCCTTAATAAGCTCCATTATGCTGTCCAGATATGCACCACTGTTGGATGCTCCATACACAGCCTGTCCGGTTAACAGCATAACAGCAATAAGGATGCACAATATCCGCCTAACTGATTTAATATAAAATTTTCTCACATTATAACCCCTTTTTCAAATTAATAAACCAATTTTACCACTTTATGGGACAGTTCTCAACCTGCATGCCGGGGACAGTTCTTCATAAATATACGAATTTAATAAATGTGCAAATTCACTTGTTTCTTCCTGAATCCATTCTCAGTAATTCAACAACCTCTCCCTGTAATCTTTCTTTATCCCGTCCTGCAAATATTTCACCAGATCAGAGAACAAAACCGCACCATCCGCTTTGGTAAGCTTTTTGTTAGGGTTCATATTTCCTTTGCTGTCGCTCTTTATAAGACCTATCTTCTGCGCCACATATGCGGCATTACGTGCATGGTCCGGGATCAGATCATTATCCCGGAAGCTTGTTACAGCTGCAGGAGCCGGTGCCAGCGATTCAAACCCCAGCGCCCTGATAAACGCCACTACTGCGTCAGCCTTCGTTATATAATCATTGGGTGCGAACCTGTTATTGCTCTTTCCATTGAGCATTCCACGGTCATAAGCGCTCTTTATTTCTTCAAAATAAATATTTCCGGTTGAAACATCATCAAACGGAGAAACAACGACCTCTTTCTTATTAGTCTTGCGTGATGTGGTACTTCTCGTAACCAGCGTCGGATCTGCCGGTACTTCCTTTAAGATATTGACCATTGCGGCAGCAAATTCTGCCCTGGTCATATAATTATCCGGGGAGAAATTTTCACCGTTTCCCTTAAAAGCTTCAAGGCCGAACATCAACTTAATTTCATCTTCAGCCCAATGCCCTCTGGCGCTTTTAGGTTCTATATATTGAAGCCGCTTCTGTGTTGGAAATGTTTCAATACTCAGGCTGTCACTGTAAGTTACGATGTGATCAGTCGAAACGCCTTTTACATCGAATTCCGGCAGCATGCATGTGTATTCCATTACACTGTTGTTCATGCGGCTTTGAACATAACTTCCTGAAAAACTGATCTGGTTTGGTTTATTTTCCTGATAGTCCAGCTTCTCCGTTGAAGTAGAAGAAATCGTAATTGTTGCAGTTCCTCCCCAAATATCGACCCCATCATCGGTATTTTTCTCACCACTGATTACGTAATCCAGCAATAAGCTTTCAGCATTGCTCCAATATTGATCGTACCCATAAAATGTTCCGGTGCATTCCACTGTAACCGTGTTGCCTTCAGAAGCAGCGCCAACCTGGTACACCTTCCTGCTCCATATGCTGCCCGCATGGTAATTAATAGCAGGTCGCTTGTCAATAAGATTTGAACTGGCAAACTGGTAGCTGTTCTTATTTGCAATACTGTATGTAACACCGCCGATTTTTACAGTCTCTCTGGCTGAGGTAAGATTTGTGGACTCAGTTGTCTGCCCGTTTTCTTTGGTTTCCGGCTCAGTTGAAAAAACCAGAACACGCGACAATGTATCCTCACCATTTCTGAGGTTATATGTATATGTTGTTGTCAGCTTGTCTTTCTTTTGACTTTTCTTTATAAGAAGCGTCCCTTCGAAAACAACAGGTTTGCCGCTGATAAAAGAAACTTCTTTGTAATCATATGTAGTATTGTCTGCAGCTTCACCTGATGAAATGCCGCCTTCGTAACCACATACCCCTTCACGTGCCAATGCCTGACCAGGCAGGACAATGGCAGCTAGTACAGCAAAAAGTAAAACAAGAGCAAATTTTCTCATCGGGTATGACCTCCGTTAAACTTCATTCTACAAATATAATGTACGCATCTCCTGTTGCATTTCTATCCTTCTTAAGTACTCTTATGGTGTCACCCTTTTTAATTTTTGCGGGATCTATTATTTTGCCGTTCTTAACAGCAATAGTATTTTTGAGAATGTCCAATGTACCCTCAGGACAAGCTTCCCACATAAATTTCGATGTGTTATATGCACTTACTTTTCGTATACCTATAGTTTCATCACCAGTTGAGAAGACTGTCCCTCTGATGTTTTCTACTCCGTAAGGTACAGTACTGACAAGAATGGCATTGGTTCCATCCGCGACTACATAAACATTCCTCTTCAGGTAGCTTTCATCTCCATACCCTACAAAGTCACGTACGTTCAGGACACCCTCATCAATAAGCACTCTTGTATCAGGTGTAATATTAAATGTCTTTGGTGTATTATAGTAACTCCATGCTATACCCTGCAGCTGTGAGAAGGATTCTATAGTGAAATTCTTGTTTTCGACAATATCGCTGATCCTGCCCCTGTAAATCACAACAGTATTTTGGTTCTGCACTCCATCTACCACTACTACCGATGCTTCATAATTTCCGGTAGAGTAATTTCTGTTCAGCGTCATGTATGCCTTGTCATTGCTGCTCAGGCTGTTGCCTGTTACAAGTCTTCCATACTTGACAATAATACTGCTGTCAGAATAGGCTACCTTCTTGTTTTCGTTCGCTGTAATGAAGCTGTTCGATCCCGAAACAATTCTGCTGATTGTATCCGTCCTGGTTGGCGCCTCTGTATCAAGACTGTCCCTGTAAGAAACAACAACAGCCTGCTCAACCCCGCCATATGTTTTTTCTACCGCTATGTACGCTTCATTGTTGTAATGCAGTTTAATCGCATCATCCATGTCAATCAATTTGCCATCTGCATAGATCCTGAGATTTTCAGCTACAGGTATTGTTGATGATCCCTTTTTGTCGACAAGTTCCCAATTACCTTTATTGAACACCTGCATGCCAAATACAATTATTTTGTCTGAAATATCGTTAAATTTCGCGATTTTGCCTTTGTAAATATTGCTTATATAATAGTCACCGTCTTCGATGGTAATTTCTTTAAGATCAGAAGAATTTCTGTTTTCATTGATCAGCAGTCTGACCCGATCGCCGTCTTTCAATGCATCGAGCCCAACTAGCACATTCTCTTTAATTACAACAAGGCTGGCACCAATATCCAGAATCTGCTGAGTCCCGTCATCATACTCAACTGCTATTTGCGTTGGTAATTTTGAAATGATTTTTGCATAACGGACAGTATAATTACTTACAGCGCTGATGGATTCGATATAGCCATTATTATTCAGCCGCAGATAAACTGTATCCCCGGCTTGTATACTGTCAATATCAGATGATTTATGGTTCCTCAAAACTTCTGTTTTGCTCTGATCGGTATAGTTGTATGTCCTTAATGATACAGAATTGACTGCTGTGCCTGAACCATCCTCATTAAAAAGTGTCAAATAGCCAAGGACAGGATTACTTTCTTCGACAATGCCTCTTACAATCCTTCTCGCTTCTGAGTTTATCCCCAGGTCTACACATTGAACCTCTTTGACCAGGTTATTGCTGTCTATTGAAAGAATTACAGTAGCGTCATCAGTTATACTTGAAAGACCGGATTGTGCACCATTAACCATAACTTTGCAGTCTTTTGAGAGCCGGTAAGTCGTCCTGCTGGCCTGTGACCAGGAAAATGAGCTGTCTGAAGAAACGTCCCTCAAGTCTGGAAAATCTGTTTCAAACAGTTGTATCACATTTATAAGCATATTTGCCTGGTCTACAGCGCTAACCTGCACAACTGCGTATCTGATATCTTTAGTATTTGAAATCACCTCGACATACTTAACAACATTGCTGCTGTCGGCTATATAGCGGATCCTGTCACCTTTTGCAAGACGACTGCTGTCACCGATTACTCCGTTTTTATAGACAACCAGTTCTTTCCTTTGCCTGGGCAAAGCCGTTCCGGTGCCTTCACTTTTGCCGCCCGAAGCTGACGAAGATTGAGATGATGTTTGAATCATTGCCAAACTGCCGTCAGCATTTGTTATCTGTATATCCTTGCCCATAACAGCAGTGCTGCCTGAATAGTCATTCCTCGAGGTTATCTTTTCCACTATACCCGTAACACTGGTATGGCTTATTGCTTTCAAAACTGCTTGTTCGGCATTTTTTATAATCTGTGCACACTGTTCCCGTGTTATTTGCTGCGTCGGATTTATTCGGCTATTGCTGCCGGTTATTATGCCTTGCCTCAGGAATGCTTCAACATACGGGAGTTTATCAGGATCAACACTGCGCCAGTCTCTGTAGTTGAACACCTCCTGCTGCTGCGTTGCAGGAGATATGTTAAGAGTTTTTGAAAGCCAGAATATCATTTCCTGCCTTTGTGCCGGGCTTTTTCTCCTGAAACTGTCATTCGTGAGGGAAGACTGATCCGCACTGAAAGCATCAGTGAGATCATTTGCCGTAATAAGGCCTTCATTGGCAGCCAGCTGTAAAAATCCATCATAGAGTACTTCCAGAGGGTCATTTTTCCTTTCTGCCTGCGGGCGGGCATTATTCAGCGACGTTCCAAGTTGCTGAGCTTCTGCCTCGCGTCCTGCCGCCCTGTAAGCAATTGCTATCGCTTCTTCTTTCGTGAGGGGGACAGTTCTTCCAAACCTCCCGTTTGCATCTTTAAAGCCGTTCAGAAGGCCAAGTGCCCCCATTTCATATATCGCTTCTTTTGACCAAGAATTATTAGTAACATCGGTAAAATTAAGATAACTGATAACAGCATTTGCAGAATCATATCCATAATAAACTGTCCTTTGTAAATTTGCTGCCAGTATAGGGGACAGGCCTTGTATCGGGGACAGTTCTGCCACCATAAGCAATATTGACAGTAACAGTAAGCAATATTTATATTTTCGGAACTTAAGCACGCTAAGCATCCTTTCGTAATAAATTACAATATAAAAAGCCGATATATAACAAGTTTATGACCTGTTTCATATATCGGCTTATAATGCCTGATTCTTAATATATGGGCTGGATTATAACCATTAAATTTGTGTTACATAATCCACAGTCCAAATGTACAGAAAGACCCTTTTGTGGCATTTCCAATATGTTTAAGAACTGTCCCCAACAACATATCTTTTGCTGTCGGTCTGCTGAACTCACATGCGTTCTGGTGTACTTATGCTCAGTATTCCCAAAACGTTTTTTATAACTATCCGGACTGCAGAAACAAGTACCAGCCTTGCCTTCATGAGTCTCTCTTCCTCGCCCTTTACTCTGCACTCCGTATAAAAACTATGGAAGAGCGATGCCACATCTGTAACGTATCTTGTCAATCTGCTTGGCTCCAGCGTCTGCGCCGCTATCCTTATTTCATCAGGGTATTCTGCAAGCTTTTTGATGAGATTGATCTCCTCTGGCGTGGTTAACAGTGTTAAATCTGCTTCTTCAGCTGCTGGTATCGTAACTCCCTCGCTTTCAATCAGCCTCAGCATGCTGCAGATCCTGGCATGTGCATACTGTACATAATATACAGGGTTTTCATTGGATTGTTTGACTGCCAGATCAAGATCAAAGTCCAGATGGCTTCCGGAAGCTTTGGTATTGAATATAAACCTTGCAGCATCTCTTCCGACCTCTTCAAGCAAATCGTCCAGTGATATTGCCCGGCCCGTCCTTTTTGACATCCTGGCAACTTCTCCGTTCTTAAGCAGTCTGACAAGCTGGAATATAACTATTTCAAGTCTGGACGGATCGATACCAAGCGCCTCGACGGCTGCTTTCATTCTGGCAACATGACCATGATGATCCGCTCCAAGCAGGTTTATGACACGGTCAAATCCGCGTTTCAAAAACTTGTTTCTATGGTAAGCAATATCGGAAGCAAAATAAGTCGGAATTCCATTATTCCTGACGATTACCTCGTCCTTCTCTGCACCGAACTTAGTTGCTGCAAACCATTTTGCCCCGTCTTTTTCAAAAACAAGGCCCTTTTCCTCCAAATACCTTAGCGTGTCCTCAAGTTCACCACTGTCATACAGGTACTGTTCAGAAAACCATACGTCATAGTTTATACCGTATGCCTCCAACCCTTTTCTTATACGCTCAAGATTTTTGGGAAGCGCATAATTTACCAGTTCCCTGCGTCTTGTCTCCTGATCAACATTGAGAAGCCTGTCCCCATATTGCTCAATATAATTTTTCATATGATCAATAATATCTTCGCCCTGATAGCCGTCTTCCGGGAACTCGATGGCATCTTCACCCTTCAGCAGCTGAATATACCTGGCTTCCAATGACATTCCAAACTTCTCTATCTGGTTTCCCGCATCATTAACATAATACTCACGAGTCACATCGTAGCCCGCCGCCTGAAGCACACTGGCTATACAGTCACCCAGCGCTCCCCCTCTGGCATTTCCCATGTGCAGCGGACCTGTCGGGTTCGCACTGACAAACTCAACCATGACCTTCTGTCCATGGCCAATGTTTATCCTGCCGTAATCATCCCTTTCATGGTCAATTATTTTCAGTGTATCATAAAGCCATGATTTCTTAAGGAAAAAGTTGATAAATCCAGGGCCTGCGCATTCGACTTTATCAATATAAGTATCTGTAAAATCCATGTTTGCAATCAATATGGAAGCTGTCTTGACCGGCGCCTTTTTTACTTGTCTGGCCAACTGCATAGCGATATTTGTAGAGAACTCACCGTGCTCTTTTTCTTTTGGTGTTTCTATAATTATTTCATCAACTGATAATTCGGGTAACTCTCCTTTACTCGCAGCAACAGCCAGCGCATTTTTAACTGTATTTCTTATCTGTTCCCTTATGTCCTCTATTATGTTTGTCATCTGATTGCCCTGCCTCCCTGATTAACATACTAAAATTATTTTCACCTGTCTCGGTATTATCTATTTCCAATTGATATCCAATATGTATTTCCCCGCCGTTATCATCAACTTTTACGTCTACTTCATTTGCAGTAACACCAACAGTAAAAGCACCGTACTCAGTATCATAATACGATATGTGTTTTTGCCCCTGCTGGAATACGAACTGTGAATTGACTGTTCCAACCCTTATCAGCGTCACCACACCGTCCATTACTTTAAGTGTTGTCGTCGTTCCGCTCATTCCGGTAACTTCGCTTTCATCATAGGTGACAAAATATGCATTGTCTTTCTTATAATATTTGCCTTCAGTAACTAATTCTAAAATGTCATTGACCTGATTGTTGGATGTTTGCGTGCCTTTAACTGAAATTATAACATTTTTATCCATACAAAACACCCACCTTTCCCGTAAAACCGTATATCAGAATAACAGTTTCTGCATTGGTATTTACCAGCCTGATCAACTTAGTATTTCTCAATATCAACCTTCTCTGCCGATGTGATTTTTCTGCCAAGGATAGCGCTGCAAAGAGGCTCAAACTTGTCAACACTATCGCTCGTATAATAGCGATACACCGGTTTGCACCCTGGATCCCTCTGAATATTGTTGTCCAAAATGGTCTTTTTTACAACCCTGGCTACTTCAAAAGCTGAACTGACCAGCTTCACTCTGTCACCCATTACTCTGGCGATTACATTTTTCAATAACGGATAGTGCGTACAGCCTAAAACCAGAGTATCAACACCGGTTTGCTTAAGTGGCAGCAGATATTCCTGCGCTATTCTGTACGTAATATCGTTGTCCCACCACTGCAGCCCCTCTTCGGCCAACGGTACAAAAAGGGGACAGGCCTTCTGATGTATTTCGATACTGCTGTCCAACTGGTTTATAGCTTTTTGGTATGCACCACTGCTGATAGTTGCAGGAGTTCCTATTACTCCGACTTTTTTATTCTTTGTCTCAGCAACAGCTGCGGAAGCGCCCGCCCCGATTACTTCTATTATAGGTAAGTCATGGTTCTTTTTTACGATATCATAATAAGCACTCATAGTATTGCATGCTATAACAATCATTTTAATATCGTGGTTTAATAAGAACCTGATATCCTGAAGTGTATATTTGATTACAGTGTCCTTTGATTTTGTGCCATACGGAGCGCGTCCGTTATCTCCAAAATAAATAAGACTTTCACCCGGAAGTTGGTCTGCTATTTCCTTAAAAACCGTTAGGCCTCCCAGCCCGGAGTCAAATACTCCTATCGGTCTGTTATCCATATATTTTTCCCCCAAAAATGACATCAGTAAACAATGTTAATTATTCGTTGCCAAAATCTCTTTTGCTATCCTCATATCGTTCCAATGCCAACATTATCAATTTTTCAATCAGCTTACTGTATGGAAGGCCTGATGCAGCCCACAGTTTTGAGTACATGCTAATTGGTGTAAAACCAGGCATCGTATTTATTTCATTAATAAATATCTCATTAGTTCCTTTTCTCACAAAGAAGTCCACTCGGGACAGTCCTGCGCAATCTAATGCTTTGAAAGCTTTTATTGAATAATCTCTTATTTTTTCTATTACTTCATTTGGCAAATTAGCAGGAATAATTATTTCAGAACTGTCCCCACTCATATACTTTGCCTCGTAATCATAAAACTCGTTACATGGTATCACTTCACCTACAGTAGATGCAACAGGGTCATCATTTCCAAGAACTGCACATTCTATTTCATGCCCATCGATAAATTCTTCAACGAGAATTCGTCTGTCGTATCTTGCCGCCAACTGCAAAGCCGCTTCAAGCTCACTGACGTTGTGTACTTTTGAAACGCCAATAGAAGAACCCGCATTTGAAGGTTTTACGAAGCAAGGATACGACAGCGTACGCTCAACTTCATCAGCAATTTTCTTAAATTCTTTACTAACTTGCTTCCTCTCGTAAACCAAGTATTTCCCCTGAGGTATGCCTGCTTTCTCAAAAATTATCTTTGCGTAAGCCTTGTCCATACCCAGTGCTGAACCAAGTACTCCTGAACCCACATAAGGAATACCGGCCAGTTCTAACAGTCCCTGTATAGTCCCATCTTCGCCGTTGCAGCCATGAAGTACGGGAAAAACAACATCAATCTTTTTATCATCTTTCTGCACCTCTGCTATTGCTGTCCCTGCAGTTAATAATGCACGGTCCGATGCCTGACTCGATTCGGCTAACGACTGCCATTCGCCTGTTCCAATCAATCCAACAGGTCCTTTATAAGGCAGCCACCTTCCATCTTTTGTAATGCCAATCATAGCGACATCGAATTTCTCCGTATCTATATTTCTTATAACAGCCTCTGCAGATACCCTTGACACCTCGTGTTCAGAGGACTGTCCCCCAAAAACTACCGCTACTCTTTTTTTATCACTCATAATTTCAACCACCCATATATATAAATAAAATATGTCTTCTAAATATATATTGATTATTTTACTATTTAAGTACCATAACTTCAACAGGGACGTTCTTTGACTCCTATCAAATATCTTAAAATACCACATTATCAAATATGAGTCTGCATCCATTCTGCAAATTATAATTTTTACAATATTATGTTAAATTCTGGTTTTTTAAAATGAGATGACAATATTATAATAGATAGGTCATGTTGATTTACATCTGAGATTAAAATATTAGCATTACAGAAATATGTAAATTGTGCTAATACAGATTACAGCAAATAAGTTCATTAAAAATAGCCGCATATAAAGAACTATGGCTTTCCACCAGCTCATAACCTTTGCTGCAAAGATTTGAACACCCGGATACTGTTATCTTTAACAGATTCTCGCATATCTGATTATACTTCATCCCACAAAGCACCCTAAGCACATATGCCGTAAATGCCCTGTATTCACGCTGCTTTTGACTTTTGTTTAAAATGTTACTGACAGGTTTTTTGAGCCTGGCTGCGATATATTCTATAACCCTGGCCGGTTTCATTTCTCTGGCTATTACCTTTCTTTCACCGTTATTCACGTTTTCAGTAAACCCAATATCATCACAGGGATCATCTTCATCCACTTTCTCCATATCAACTCTTCTGGATACAAATTCTTTATACCTCTTCGCGAAGCTGCGCCGGTTTTTTATTCCAAACAGTCGCTGTATAAAACCTGTATCTATCAGCTTGTAAGTGTCTTTACGAATTCCCAGATATATGCCATATGATGAGTATGGATACTCTTCTTCCCTGCCCCTGTAACCCTCAATATCCTTTGCATTATTGTGTATATAGGCGGACAATACCAGGCTATACCTTTCGCTGTCTACTATTCTGCTGTGGAATCTCTCCTGCAGGAGATGGCCGTACCTTTTGTATTTTTTATTGTAATATATGACATATGAAGTATTTACACCGTGCATCAGGCTTGAAATATCATAGCCCTTTGGATCCAGGAAAATATGCAGATGATTGTCCATCAAACAATAACCATACACGCTGCATTTATACTTTTTTGTGTATGTTTTAAGAATTTTCAAATACTTATCTTTATCATCGTTCTCCCGAAATAACAGAACTTCAGAAAAGCTCCGGCATATTATATGATACATGGCTTCACAGCTTTTTTGTCTTGGCATTCTCGGCATGCAAATCACCCTGGTTTTTTCTTTATTTTAGCATAGAACATATGTTCTGTATATTATTTCCTGAATATTTCTCGTATGTACCCTATACATGATGTATTGCACAGTTAAATCAGCAATCGTGTAACTAAGAAATGTCCCTAGCTTTGCCTGGGCTTGCAAGAACTGTCCCCCTATAAAAAAGCAAGGCCATATTGGCCTTGCTTTTTTGCAGCTATGTAGATTAATGATTAATTACTCCAGTATCTCCAGTCCATCCAGCCCATCTATTGTCTCCCCGTTCTGTCCTGATGTTTCCTTAGTGTCATTGCTATCTTTCATTTCTCCTGTTTCTGCCTCTTCCGGCATTAAATCATCATCTGCAATGCCAGAAGTTGTCTGAGCAGCTTCTTTACTTATCAGCTGAGCGCTTCTTGGGAAAAGAGCATCGAACTTAAAGTTTCCTTTGAATTCCGGCCGGCTTTTTCCGTCAATCATGAACTTAACTTTTTCGATTTCCTCAAGTTCAGTTAAAGAGTTGACTATTGAGTAGATAGTCATTCTTTCAGCATCTTTTCCACCGGGGTGCTTAGATATAAACTCTTCTGAAAAATTTACAGAGGCAACCTTATTCTTAATGCTCACAGGTGAAAGCAGCTTCGCTTCAGCGGGGACAGTTCTTCTAAACGCCGATTCATCTGACGGTCCTTTTATCAACTCATTAATTATCGCTGTCGCCATGTCACTAGCACTGTTCTGGGCATCAACTGAATCAATATACCTGATTTCCAACTTAAGCTTAGTGTTGTCATCATTTGCAAAATAAAGGCGTACTGGTATCTTATCTGTCAACTTGCTGGCCTCAGCTTCACCAATGATTATGCTGCTTACCGGCAGAAGCTCATCTTCTGCGTTTTTCTGCAGTCCCAGCTTTTGCAACAATGTACAGCCTGAAAGTAACCCCAAAAATAATAACACAACGATAAATAGTGAAATAGTCCTCTTCATACTCTGCCACCTCACAACTAAATGCAACAGTAATATTTCCATATACCGTCAAAACATATCTACGTTATTTCTATGCCAGGGCGGTGGCTAGTATTCATTATAAGTTAAATTTCTATCTGTTATTGATATGACATTTTCCTCAAAGCAATTACAACATCGCTGCACAATCCTAATAATACTCGTTTCTTAACAGCAGTTTCATTAAAAAATATTAAATTGCAAGACCAGCTTGCAGACACACAACGACAATATCCGCAATATTCGGCAAAACGGAAGCAAAAACCCGTATATCGTTCCACATACACATACACGAATTTCACTCTACCGGCATACCACATTCCATAGTTTCACATACTGTTGCACCATGCCTAACATGATTAGTATACTCTCCCTGTTTTCGAAGAGTCCCGAATGATTCCCTTTCAGAATTATCTCCATTTGCCAATTTCAGTGCAGCCGTATTATAAATCAAATAACCCCCGCTAAGGTTTTTTACGGACTTAAAGCCTTTCTGCATAAGCATCCTTGCAGCTATATATCCACGCAGGCCAACCTGGCAGAACAAATAAACATCTTTATTTTTCGGCAGTTCATTTGCTTTATTCCTTAATTCATCGAGAGGAATGTTAACTGCACCATCTATGGTACCAAGACCATATTCCATTTTTGTTCTAACATCAATAAGCAAAACTTTTGATCTGTCCAGGCCATCCACCTCATCCCAGTGGAACACTGCAACATCACCTTTGAGAATGTTTGAAGCTACATATCCTGCTATATTTACCGGATCCTTTGCGGATGAATATGGCGGAGCATAAGACAATTCAAGGTTCTGCAGGTCGTATACTGTCATTCCCGCACGAATTGCAGTTGCAATAACATCTATTCTCTTGTCAACGCCATCATATCCCACTATCTGTGCTCCCAGTATTTTTCCGTCGGTTTTTGCAAATAAAAGTTTAATGGTCATTGGTGAAGATCCAGGAAAATAAGAAGCGTGTGAAGGTGAGTGAGTATAAGATTTTTCATATAATACGCCAAGTTTTCTAAGCTTTTTTTCGTTGACCGCAGTAAATGCAACTGTCATATCGAAAACCTTCATTATTGATGTACCCTGAGTTCCGGTATATCTGACATTGCGCCCGCAAATGTTATCTGCTGCTATCCTGCCCTGTTTATTTGCAGGTCCTGCAAGCGGAACAAGAACTGTCCCCGTATAATCCGTTTGGCATCGCTGTCCTTTGAGGACTGTCCCTTTATCACATTTTGTCAGACCCGTAAGAACTGTCCCCATAAAATCTGTCACTTCTGCAGCATCTCCCACGGCATATATATCGGGATCTGACGTCTGCATATACTCATTTACAGCGATTCCGCCGGTATATCCAAGCTTCAGTCCGGCTTCCGATGCCAGCTTTGTTTCCGGTCTCACTCCAATACCCAGGATTATCATATCTGTTTGAATTATCCGGTTACTTGCAAGTTTGACGCTGATTGTCCCTTCTTCCTGTTCTATTTCTTCCACAGCGTCCTGCAAATACAGTTCCACACCATTAGCTGCCAAATGTTGATGGACAAATGATGCCATCTCAGTATCCAACGGTCCGATAACATGATCTGCAAGTTCAACAACAGCTACACTAATACCTCTTCTCTGTAGGTTCTCTGCCATCTCAAGCCCAACAAAGCCAGCTCCTACAATAACTGCCTTTCCAGGTTTTTCAGTGTCAATAAAATCTTTAATTCTATATGTGTCAGGAATATTTCTAATTGTGAAAATCTTTGCTGAGTCAATCCCTTTTATTACTGGCCTTACCGGTTCTGCACCAGGCGAGAGAACAAGCTTGTCATAGTTCTCTGTATATATTTCATTGCTTAATTTATCCATAACGGTGACAGTCTTATTTTCACGGTCTATTTTAATTACTTCGCTGTTTGTTCTGACATCGATATTGAAGCGTTTCTTCATATTTTCCGGTGTTTGGACCAACAGCTTCTTCTTGTCTTTAATTACCTCACCGATATAGTATGGCAGCCCGCAGTTAGCAAATGAAACATACTCACCTTTTTCAAACATAATTATCTCTGCAGTTTCATCCAACCTTCTGAGCCTTGCGGCGGCACTGGCGCCACCGGCAACGCCTCCCACAATCAGTACCTTTTTTAACACGACTGTCCCTCCTTTATACTTGATGAATCATTAACTCCATATTACAATGATTATTTTTAAGCTCATTATACCAAATAACTGCTATTGAAGGACTGTCCCCCATATGAAGAACTGCTTCATCTGAAGAACTGTCCCTTACCCGCAGAAAAGCAGAACTGTCCCCAGTATTGGAGACAGTTTTGTTGAAGTTAGGCATTGTTATCTTGTCCGGTGCAAAGTAATTACCTGCTAATAGCAGAGTTCACATTGCTTTGGTGTATTTGTCGGCGAATGAGCTGGCACAATAACTGTCCGGTTTGATTTTAGGTATAAAATTCAGCCCTTTCACCATTCCAACCATCTCATTTATCAGGCTTTTGGTCTGTCCTTTTTTACCAATATCGATATGGAACTCAAAAGTGACCCCGTTCGACTGACGGCGAGGGCCCAGTGCCTGCTGGATTCCCCTGATCTTCTCGTCATCAAATAAATAGGCCAGTTGCAGACTTGCACACGTTTCTAAATAAATTTTCTCACGTAAATTAGTTACCGGCCGCTGTAACTCATATTTATGAAGAAAACCAATTGCTCCCTTGCCAATTCGATGCACCAAAATACAGGATACAAAAACAGTCTTGGAGCCAACCTGTGAATCTGTCCCCACTGATATGCGGTATGAGCTGTCAGTATCCGCCTCAATAAACCTGATTATGTCACGATAAACCTCCTGGAAGGTCATATCTGATTTTTTCAGGCTTTTAAACAGTGTCTTTTCATTAATCATCAGTGAGCTTCCGTACAGCATAATGTCTCCTCCTGTTGAAACGAATCTCCTGCAGCAAAAATTCGTGTTACAAGTAAAGCCCTGTGAAAGGCGGATTGTCACAGGGCTTTCTGGCCGATATCGCATCCGGAAATGGCATGAATATTGTCGGTATCAGTACAGATTTCGCTTATGCTGTCAGCACAGATTCCACAAAACCACAACAATTTCACACAACCATCTCCTTTAAATAATAAACTCATATTAACATATGTTTGCTTCAAAATCAATGTGTAAGCCACCATGCTGACAGGGACAGTCCTTTAATCCTTCAGACTTCTGATGTACTCAGCTATCGCTTTACCGGCTACGGCACCCTGCCCTACCGCAACTGATATTTGCTTAAATTTACTTGCGCAGTCTCCTGCTGCAAAAACACCTTCAAGGTTCGTCCGCTGATTGTCATCAGTTGCCACGACATCACCATCGGCCAAAATGCCCAGTTTCCTGGCGAAATCAATGCCTGAAGCGCTTTCATATGCAACGAAAATGCCGTCAATATTTTCACTGGTACCATCAACGAAATGTATTTTCTGTAAAAAATCTGTACCGTCAAGCCTGGAAATCATTCTTGTTTCCACGCGAAATCTTTCTATTTCTTTCGAATATCTGCTGCTTATATCAAGATCCGCTCCATTTGTGTAAATTGTTATATTATTAGTGTAAGTTAAAAGCTCAATGGCTTCATGGAGCGCATAATCCCTGTTACCTAGAACTCCGACCTTTAAATTGTTATAAAAAAACCCATCACAAGTCGAGCAATAACTCACACCTTTTCCTTCAAATTCAGCCAGATTCTCTATCCTTATTACTTTATGCGGCTGTCCCGTTGCCAGTAATATTGCTTTGCACGGATACGAGTTGCTGCTGGTCATCACATTGAAATAATCTTCCTTTTCTATGGAAATGACCTCATCGAGCAGTAATTCAGCTCCAAGACGTCTGGCTTGCTCTTCCCCTTCTTTCAAAAGTCGTTTACCGTCTATCGTTTGGGCAAATCCAAAATAATTATCTATTCTTTCAGCTTTTAGCAATCTGCTGTCATTTTTCCCGATAATCAATGTCTTCAGCTTAGCTCTGACAGTATAAAGAGCAGCCGATAACCCAGCCGGTCCCTTGCCAATGATGATCACATCATACATTATTGATTCTCTCCCTTAACAGATTATTTTGATTGCTGATTGCCTTAATTCTCTTTGCTGATGTCGTTAACCTGAATATAACATACGTAGTAGCCGGCTGCAATTTGAACATTAATCCAGACTCATATCCGAACCCCGGAATGCCTTGCTGCATTGCCCTCAAAAATATTTTGCCAATAAGTAACACCGCTGACGTTCCCGTCATATTATGTCAATGAGAACACTGTACTTTCCTCAGGAGGAGGGATTATATGTCAAACAGCGAATACAGCAACAGTCACAATGATTGTGCTATACTTTTTTTCATCCTGATCTTTCTGCTGCTATTTTATGATAACAGTGCAGTCGGTATATTGAAATACGGAAGACGCGGTGTTAATACATGCAGCAAAGATGACTCACTGCTGTTCTTCATACTGGTATTTCTCAAACTATTTTATTGTTAGCAAAAAAGCGGGGCATTCAAATGCCCCTCTGTTTGACTTGCCTGTCTCAAAGAGCTATAAGGCATAGGCATAAAGCAATGCAATTCGCTTTATGAGCTGTGCAAATCGTAAATAATATTTTCACCAAAATCGGTCCTGGACGGAAACAATACTCTCTTATCGGGTATCCTGTACATGTTACAAGAAATCGCAAAAAACACCGGATATCTTTACACCGGGCATGGATATCAACACACCAGGCATCGTATTATTTAGTGTTGCTTCTTTTGCCACTGTCAGAATACCAATGGTTTGAACCTTGTGCCTTTACCAGTATCACAACTCTGAACTCAATACAGCCGTCAGGAATAACCAGCAATCTGGGTTTAATACAGCCGGCGGAGTCCAGATTGCTTAAAATTAGCTGTGCTTCCAGTCTCCGTCAGCTGATCCCGGCAGATCTTCCCGAAAGACTATATTTAGAACTCGATGCCTCTGAAGGTACCTCCCTTAATAAACTCTCACATACTTTAATTATCTTCATTTTTCATTGATTTTCATATTAATATGGTTGAGCCTGT
>ENA-OWPA01000870-OWPA01000870.1-bioreactor-metagenome-genome-assembly--contig:-NODE-870-length-28324-cov-12.466067_pt1 | contig 28324 bp, 25 predicted proteins | sample MGYA00238139_ERZ651803 | MGnify/ENA primary metagenome ERZ651803 (study PRJEB26909, sample SAMN07631231) | bioreactor metagenome | isolation source: Switchgrass digestor | place: USA: Dartmouth... | reverse complement strand
TTCTAAATTTATAATGCCAAATTTCTCAAAATGTTGTATACTATTAATCATAAGAGAACACCTTCCTTTCTGTTATTTTTGTTGTGGTAGACTAATTATAACACAAAGTTGGTGTTCTCTTATTTTTTATTCCTATTTGTCCTACAAAAATTTTACGCTAAGACTTAACAGCATTTTTTTCACGTGTTTATTTGTCTATGTTTGTAATAAACTGTAACCTAATTAGAAATTGCTTAATAAACTATATTATAGCAACTATTAATCCCGCTGCTTCTAAAGCCAACTAGAACAGCAACTTTTTATGACAGGAGTGGCATGTATGCAGCACAGAATAACCAAACCATCTGATTTATTGAATAAATGTGGCAAACTAATACAAAAGGGATATGCTACAAAACCCCTGCTGCACTATCACAGGAAGAATGTTGCCTTTAAATGCCGACTGAAGGAATGGGACTATTACCTGGTATATAATAATAAATATGCTGTTGCTCTGACAGTGGGAAAAATCAAATATCTTGCTGTAATCAGTGCAACTTTAATAGATTTTTCCACTAAAAAGTCCTTCAGCAAAACAGTAGTCAAGTTTATGTCTGCCAGGAAATTCACTATGCCAGAGTCCTCGGAAACCGGTGATATAACGATTAAGACTAATAAGCTTAATCTGTCAATCTGCAACCATGAATGCAGCAGGCAGTTGTATCTGTTAATGAAAGGGGCATCAGGAAAATGTGATCTTGAGATATCCTTAACTTTATCTCAGGAACCGCATGATTCCTTGATTATTGCCTTACCCTTCAAGCAATGTAATAAATTATTCTACTTCAGCCGTAAAATTATTGGCATGGAGGCTTCAGGATACGCAAAGCTTGGCAATGAGTCATATTTCTTCTCCAATGTCAATTCATATGGCCTGCTAAACTGGGGCAGAAGTGCATTTCCTCTTCATACCGATTGGTTTTGGGGGGCTGCCCAGGGCAGGGTATGCGGCTATAGATTTGGCTTCAATCTTGCAAGCGGGTTGGCAGATACCTCTTATGCTACCGAAAATATGCTCTTTTACAAGGGCATTGCTTCCAAGCTTAATGACGTAAGCTTTATTATTCCTAAGACCAAAAAGGGGTATCAATATATGAAGCCATGGAAAATATATTCATCCGATAAGCGTCTTGAGCTTAAGTTCACTCCCATCCTTGAAAGGAAAGGCAATCTATGTACTCTCCTCTTCTCATTCAGGCAGCACCAGGTATTCGGTATCTTTTCAGGATGTGCTACGCTTGATGACGGTACCATAATCCTGATTAATGATTTTCCTGGCTTTGTATCAAATATTGAAACCGGGTGTTAGATGCTATTCCAAGTGGCACTGCTTAATTAATCTTTATGCCTAGCTTGAGTGCCAATCAGCTGCCTAAAAAGCAGTTCTGATTGGCACTCATTTTTACAATTGCTTAATCAGGAGGGTTAAGGTTCATTACTGAATCAGCGGCCTCCCTGGCCATTTCAATCTGTGCCTGAGGTTCATAGGCATTATAATAGCCCTTGTTCATCATATAGCTTGTAATCTTATCGTGTGCCTTTATGGCATCATCTAGCTGTCTTTTTAATACGTTCTTAACATTAGGTGTAGTACTTTCGGCCAGAGCGGCAGCATAGCTTTTAATGGCATTCTTTGATGAAATTAATAAATCGGTGGCAATGACCTGCTCTGTCAAATCCCCAACACCTGCCAGTTCCTGAATAATATTTGCCATTTCATCACCTCTTTAATATTCCTGAAAAAAACATTTGCCTGCTTATATCAAAACTACATGGAATAAATCAGCTTATCACCCTTATATAATTGCTTTAGCTCTGCTTATCAGTTGCATTATCTTAGGCTGTTGCCTGCTACCTTGACTCATAATATAAACCATATTCATTACTGCCTGAGGCCTACCGTAGCCTTTGAGGCTGGCTTGAATGCCGTACTGGCCCCCGTCATCAAATCATTAAGCTCCTTAATGTGTTCCTTACCTTTGTTTAAATCCTCTTCCAGCAAGTCTTTGAGCTCCTCATCCTTCACCAAAGAAGCCATAGCTGCCGATTTGGTTGCACATACATTCTTAAATGTCAGCAGCTCCTGAAGCTCCAATACCTCATGAGGAGCTATATCATTTCCAATTCTCATTCAAACTCTCCTTTCCGTATTTATTTTGCCTGTATCTTATAAATTATATCTCCTCAAATTCAAAGCTTAATAATTAGCTGCATTATTTCCCTGTCCTTTTTGCCAAGAAATAATTTATTCAAATACTTTAATATAGGATACATAAGCCCATACTTAAATGTTTTTTCAATACCATCATTAGTTAAAGCCTAATAATACCGATAATATTCAGCTTTATATAAGAAAATATTAATATGAAGCAAAAACGACTCGTTTTCATATGAAAGCTTTCTTTATATTCATTATCTTCAAAATAACTGCTTCTATTCTGCCGATTGTCTCATTTAATTATCATATATTTTATACATATTTCTTTAATCGCTTACTCATTTATGAAATACATCATATTATTTATGATGTTCATTTTTCTGTCGTATTTTGTCATATTGTGCACCAGTATTTGCTGATTAATTCACAAAGCTGCATGAATTTCCCAGCCGCTCAGCCGGGCTCCTCTAAGGCTTCATAACCACCTTTATACAATTGTCTTCCTTCTTATCAAAAATCTCATAGGCATATGGAGCCATAGCCAGAGGCAGTGTGTGGGTGATTATATCCGTTGCCTTTATTTTATTTTCAATTATCATCCTCATAATCCTGTCAACATATGCTTGGGCAGGGCATATGCCCATTTTCAGGCTGATATTTTTTGAAAATAGATCCCCCAAAGGAAACATATTGTATCGCATGCCATATACTCCCGCTAATACTATACAGCCACCCTTTCTTACTGCCCCCACGGCTATCTCTATGGCTGATTTGCTGCCTCCCTGAAGCCTCAACAGACTCTCCAGCAGCTCAAGCTTTGTCATCTTACCATCTGCTCCGACACAATCTATGACCGTATCAGCTCCACCTCCCGTTATTTCATTTATATATTCACCGCAATCATCATGCTCCGTAAGATTTACTGCCTCAACTCCATATCCTGCTGCATGAACAAGGCGATAGCTGACATAATCAACGGCTATAATCCTTTTCGCTCCGGCAAATATTGCCCACTTTATTGCAGTAAGGCCAATCGGGCCGCATCCAAGAATAACTACAACATCCCCTGCTTTTACACCGGCTGTCTCGACAGCCCAGTAGGCTGTTGGCAGTACATCTGTAAGGAGCAAGGCCTGCTCATCAGACAGCTCTTCCGGTACAGCTCTTGGCCCAACATTTGCATAAGGAACTCGCAGATACTGAGCATGTGCGCCGGCATAAGAGCCGAAATTTTCGCCATATCCAAAGACAGCACCTACTGCTGCCTTGTGGTTTGAATTGTCACACTGGCTGTATAATCCTTCATCGCAAAACCGGCAATGACCGCAGGCTATCGTAAAGGGCACTAAGACTCGATCTCCCTTTTTTATATTTCTTATATCCGGACCAGCCTCTTCAACGATGCCCACCGCCTCATGACCTATGATAAAGCCCTTGGGAAGATTAGGCACCATACCATGATAAATATGAAGATCCGATCCGCAGATGGCCGTACTAGTTACCCTTATAATTAAATCATCTGCCTTTTTGATTGACGGCTCCTTTGCGTCAATAATTTTTACGCTTTTTATTCCATCATATACAACAGCCTTCATATTCCCCAATACCTCATAGGATCATAATTCTACCTTATTGCCTTTTGCCAAATTCTTCACTCTATTTCACAAACCAAATAAGCTAATCCTGTCCGATAATATCTACTCCATTCTTTAACATATCTACCTCATAACACATATTCCTCTCACCAGATATATCTTTTTAATTATAATTACACAAATAATTACACAAACCCTTCTTTTCACACTTATCCTTCTCATCATAACTCTCTATTATTCCTATAAATATACTGATGGAAAAATATACTTAATGAGCTAAACAACCGGAGTGAAATACATGTGAAGTGATAATTACTTTCATATGCGTAAACGAGTAAAAGAATAAATTCATTATAAAGGCATAAAAAAGGAAGGACATATCATGCCGCATCAGCACGTCCTTCCTTGTCTTATTCTATCAATTTTTCTTATTCTATTACTTTGTCTTATTCTATCACTTATCTTACTCTATCTCTTTGCATTATTCTATTATTTTGCCATATTCTATTGCTTTACTTTATTCTACTACTTCACCTTATTCTATTAATTAGCCTTATTCTATACCTAGCCTTCAACTACTCTGCCTTATTCATCACACATCCACTTACAGGCCTTTTTATATACCTGCCTTCAGAAAATCCGCCATCCTAATTATCCAGGCCCTCAACTATAGCAGAATAGGTTATTGCTGAAACATAGCCATCCTCGATAAGGAATGAAAGCCTTGTCTGTCCCAGAGTATAAACATACTCACCGTTTTTTTCAGTGTAATTATCACCATATGCCTTCTTTACATCTTCAAGGCTTGATCCTATGAAGATACCTTTGTCTGTTTCAACCGAATCATCCTTCAGATAGACGCTGGATATATAATCCTTTTCGCCATTCGGATAAGTATTAATCTCAAAGCCGCTGTAGCTGTAGATTTTATCCAATCCCTGGAAGGCACAGCTTGGTGCCTCAAAATATGAATTAGCCTCTCCCAGTGCTTCTATGATGGGAGTCACATCAACATTCATAGGAATAACAACATCATTTACCTTAAAGGAAAAGCCTTCTGCTACCACCGCTGTTTTATCGCTGTCAGTATCACCGCTATCAGCCTTATTCTCATTTGCAGTCTCGTTTGCAGTGTTTTCTACATTGCCTGTATCCGGCTGTTTATCCTTTGAACAAGCCGCCAGCAGCAAGGCTGCCAGCATAACTATCAGTAATCTCTTCTTCATATATAATCCTCCTTATCGCGCTGTCTATTATTTTCTTCTTATCTGCCTTTATTCTCTGCCTCTATTATTATCAGAGTAAAGCTTATAATCCAAAAACCTTATCTATCTTAGTATCATAGTTATCTTTAATATCTTAACTATCCTTAATACCCTTAGTTATCCTATATTCTAAGAATACTAGTGTTCCTTAATATCGTAGTTTATCCACCATTCTTAGTTATCAGGACTTGCAGCACCATAGCTTTTCAGATAACCATACTCCTTAAGCTCCCGGTACTGGTCCTCCTTCATGGCATAATAGAAGTCGACCTTCTTCTCCCATATCTGCCGGTACTCCTCATCATTCCTGTGATCCTCAAGGCCATACTCATCCTTCAGTATCCTGCCAAAATAATCCGACAGCTTTTCAGCTCCTGACAGATTAAGATGCAGCCCGGCATCATATGTGTCTGTACTATAATCAATGCCTATCTCATCAGTCAGGTCGAGGAAATTAATATATCTCAGGTTATTTTTCCCGGCATAGGCTACCATCTGCTCATCCCATTCCTTATACCAATAAGGATATATACTGGGTGATTTAATAAGTATCAGCTCAATACCGTTATCCTTGCACAGCCTGGTTATCTTGTCAAGGTAGGCATAGCTGTTTTCTCCAAACCTATAATCGGCAAGCTTCCTGCCCTCGGGAACTGTGGTAACCGGCTTTACATCTACCCTCATAAGATAGCCGTTATGAGATACTGTGTCTCTTTTGAAGATATATTTGAAATCTTCCGCCGTTAGCTCGCTCCATCTTGAATGGTATCTTAATATCGGAAATACATATGAAATAAAGGACTCATCCTCCATCATGGATGCCTTTACGGCCTCCAGCTTTATAGGCGACAGCTTCATACCGTCAAGAGTCAGTCGGTTGTAGGCCTCCTTCTGTGGCTCATTATACTTCAGAGCCAGTACATTAAATACTACAACCTTGGGCTTTTCATAGGTCAGCATTTCCTTCAGCAGATAGTAGGACTGCCATACAAGCTGCTGGGCGCTCCCCCTTATATAGCTTGTGATTCCATATTTCTCCCAAAGAGTAACAGGAGAAAAATTTGAAAAAACCTCACAGTCACCTATGAATATTACATCATGCTTCTTGACCTCATTGTAATATTCTCTAACCAAATTCCCCTCAGGGATGGCCGTCATATATTTAGGCATAAGCAGGCTCTGCAGCAGCAAGATAATAAGTATAGCAATGCTGACTGCCGCCAGATTAGCCAGAAATTTTCTTTTTATTATAATTTTAAGTTTACTCATAATCCATTTAACCTTCATGAAGCTTCATCCATTCCCGTATCATTTGACAAAACATACTTAGAATCGGCTATATATAAACTGGCTTGAATCATAACCGACACCGTAAGCTCCCAAAATCAATACAGCCAAAAATATTGCAAAATACGCCAGATACCTGACCATCACAGGCTTTGCCGCTATTTGCTCCCGGACGCTTCCCCTGCGTCCTGCCAAACTTACAATAAGCAACAGGCAGACCGCAAAAAACAGCACGATATAATCCTGCAGGGACAGACCCAGCCGCATCAGACCGCCTTGGAACAATTCCATCAGGTTGAACCTGGTAAATATGGTTGAGTACATTCTAAATGTCAATCCGACATTCTGATAGCAATCAAGGGTACGCAAAAAATTCATCAGCCAAAAGGTGCGCAACACCTGAAACATACGGAACCAAAAGCTGTTTCCTACCTTGAATCTGTTATGGAATTTTTCATACAAAGGAGTGCATTCCTGTGACACCAATATCACCAGGCAGTTAAGAAGTCCCCATACTATAAAATTCCAAGCCGATCCATGCCAGATACCTGTAGTAAACCAGACAATAATTGATGCCAGATATATCGGTATTCTTTTCCCCAGCCAATCTCCAAGATGCTTTCTGCAAAGCTTTGATAAATCTAGCATTGGCTTGCTTACTGAAATCGGATAAAACATATAATCACGGAACCAGGAGCTTAAGGACATGTGCCATCTTCTCCAATATTCAGCGATGGATTTCGAAAAGAAGGGACGTTCAAAGTTCTCTCTGAAGGGTATGCCAAAAATTTCAGCCACACCGATTGCTATGTCTATTCCTCCGGTAAAATCCGCATAGAGAGTTATCGCATAAAAAAACATGCCGACAAGCACATAAACTCCCTGATATTCATCTGGATTACGTATTATCGTAGTGACAGCAACCAGCAGCCTGTCAGCAATTACAAGCTTTTTGAAAAAGCCCCAGAGTATTCTTTGCGCTCCAAAGGAAACATTTTTAATAGTAAGATTTCTGCCGGCAAACAGACTTCCCTTTAATTCATCAAAGCGGTTGATCGGTCCCTGTATAAGCTGCGGGAAAAAAGATGTGAACAAGGCCAGCTTAAAGGGATTTTTCTCGACCGGATATTTTTCACGGTATACATCAATCAGATAACCCATAGTCTGAAAGGTATAAAAGGATATTCCCAGGGGCAGGGCAAAGTTCATGAAGGCCAAGTGCTTTTGGCTGCCGGCAATGTCAAGTATACCGTTAATATTGGCTATCATGAAATCAGTATATTTTAGAACGGCAAGTATTCCAAAATTCAAAAGCATACACAATACCAGCCATCTTCTCTGCCTGGATTTCATGGCTGCCTTATAGGCCTTGCGCTCCTCCCTTGACAGGCTCTCCTTGTTTTCCTTAAGATAACTTGCCTGCTCCTTCTGCAACTTGTCAAGCATTATACTTGCCAGATAAGTAGATAAGCTTGTAACTGTTATGTATATCAGATGCTTTATACCAGAAAAGCAATAAAAGATATAGCTTGCAAGCAGCAGCCATATCCATCTGAATTTCTGCGGCAGCAATTGATATATCAGTATAACTCCAAGCAAGAAAAATATAAATCGTGACGTTGTAAACAGCATATATGTCCTCTAATCCTTTTGTAGCTTTTACTCTTCCATAAGTCTTTCCACCATAGCATATATGGCCCTGGCGGAATTAAAATTCTCCGGTACTATTTCCTCAGCCGGAATGGTGATGTCAAATTCATCATTCAAATCGGATATTATTGATACAATATCAAATGAATCGATGATTTTATCATCAACCAGACTGTCACAGCTTTCAAAGTCAATCTCCGGATGTAATCCTCTTAAAATTTCAAGTACAGTTTCCATATTATTCCTACCTTTCGTTTTATTCGCTAATATTATAGTGACCGCCTTATCGACTGTCAACCTGCGGCTTACCTGTCTTTTCCGACATATATTTATTTTTCAGATAAACTCTGTCAATCTTGCCATTGGGAGTCAGTGGCATTCGTTCCAGGGCCTGTATAACATTCGGCACCATATATCTGGGCAGCTTACTTTTCAAATAGGCAGCAACCTCGGAAGCGGAAGCGTCAGCTACATAATAGAGCACAATTTTCTTCTTTATATCATCAAATATACAGCAGGCGCTCTTCATTCCATCCATACCGCTTGCCGCCATCTCTATCTCTCCCAGCTCAATACGGTGTCCCATATGCTTAATCTGGTTATCCTTGCGGGATACAAATACCAACTCACCATACTCATTGTATTTTCCAATATCTCCGGTTCTGTATATAAGCTCAGGATAAGATCTGTTGAGCGGATTCTGTACAAAGACCTCGGCTGTCTTCTCGAAATTATTGTAATAGCCCAAAGTCAATGAGGTCCCTCTGATACAGATTTCCCCCTCCTCGCCCTGCTTAGGCACCTGGTTGTTCTCATCCAGCAGTATTATCTCGGTATTGGAAAAGGGCCTTCCGATAGGGATAAGCTCATCAGGCCCGAATTCCCTGTTAACCTCGTAATAACAGGACATGCCGGTGGCTTCGGTAGGACCGTACAGATTAATAAAACGGGCGTTTGGCAAATGCCTACGCCAGATATTAAACTGCTTTATCGGGAAAAGCTCACTGCCAAAGGCTATTGTATGCAAATATTTTGGTACTTCCTTGTCAAGAGCTCCAAAGGCCGATATCATGGTAAGGGCCGATACCACCCAGCATATGGTGTTAATTTTGTACTTATTAAGGAACTCCACCAGCTTCATCGGAAACATAAAATAGCTTTTTGGAATTATATAGGCTGTGGCTCCGAATTTCAGTGTCGGGTACAGCTCCTTTAGACAGGCATCCACATAAAAAGGTGTTTGGTTACCAAAGATCGTATTCTCATCTACCCTTAAAACCTCCGACAGGCTGTCGATATAATCAATCACCGAACGGTGGCATGCCACCACTCCCTTGGGTACACCTGTAGAGCCTGATGTGAATACTATATAAATCGGATCAATATCTATCTGTCTGTCCCTTATCCTGTTCAATGCTTCCTCATCAATAGCTGTTGAAAGCATTTCATCATACCTGTAGACCTTGCCGTCAAAGGGCAGCCCCTCCAGCAGCCCTTGCGTATTCTCATCACAAATAACTGCCCTGGGCTGCAAGCTTTTAAATATCAGCTCCAGCCTGTACCTTGGCATTTCTTCATCAACCGGTACATAATAATTACCCGAATATATAACACCATAAAAGGCTACTATTTCATTCGGGTGCTTCTCCATAAATACTACTATTGGTTCCTTATAGAAACCGTCACTGCTTAATAAGCTTCCTATTGCTCTTGATCTGTCGTATACCTGCCGGAAGGTAATCTGTGTATCCTCATTTGCATAAGCAACCTTGTCCGGCAGTCTTTTTACTGTATGCTCCAGATATTCCATTACATTTTTCTGCATTTTACTGGCCTCACTAACAATTAATATCGCATTCCCACCCGAAAATCTAAATATCCTACTATATATCAAATGCTAGCTCTTTAAAAGCTTTTTATATAACCTGCGATGCATTTACCTTGACATAACACATCCGGCCCTGCAAAGTACAAGCCTGGCTACAAGCTAAGTTATCAGGCTGCTATACTCATTCTTTACCTTGGCTCCGCATAGCTGTATACAGCGCATAGCCAGAACCTCCATTGCATCAATAAAGCCGCTTCCGATATCATGCTCCCGCTTTATTATGGATAATTCGGTACAGCCAAGGATTATAGCCTGGGCTCCGTTGCTTCTTAGCTCCTCTGCCGCCTCCGTAAACTTCTCCAGACTGACAGGCTGGTTTGCCTTAACACAATTATATATAAGAAAGCTTATATTCTCCTGCTGCTTTTTAGAAGGTACAACAGGCATTATACCAAGACTTTTCAGCTCCCCCTGAAAGATTTCGGCATATATCGTACCTTCTGTTGCCATAATTCCAGCCCTTTTGATATCACAACCCTTTAAATAAGCGGCAGTCTCTTTGACAATATTGATTATTGGAGCCTTAATGCCCTGGGCTAGCTGCTCCTGAAAATAATGGGCGGTAATACATGGGATTGCTATATAATCTGCTCCCATCTCCGCCAGAGCGTTGCCCATATACAATATGTCCGGCAAGGGGCTGGCCGCACTTCTGCCTAAAATATAATCTGTCCTGTCAGGGATCTGGGGCTTGCTGTGAATAAGCATTTCTATATGGTCCTGATCCCTTTCGGCATCAGTCATTTTTACTATCAGTTCATAAAAATATGCTGTTGCAATTGGCCCCAGACCACCTATAACTCCTAACCGTTTCGTACGGCTTCCTCCTTTATCTTTTTATTGGTTCATCCGGTGTTGCGGGATAAAGGGACTTATCCCTGTTATAATAATAGCTGCCTCTGGTTTTGGCAAATTCATCAAGCTCCTTATCGGTAAGCATAAAAGTCTCCACATGATCCCTGTTGGGGCAGGAATCAAAATGGTACCAGCCATCGCCGCAATTCACCAGGTTCCAGAAATGCTGAGTCTTTCCTCCAAGTCTGGTAACCTGCATATTGTCAATGCCGGCTCTTGTAAGTAAAGCCTGCGCTATGGAAAAGAAGGTAAAGCAGTCTCCCTTCCCCTTCTTAATCGCGCGGTATGCCTCCGCCCTCCAGTCGCTTTTATCGGAATCACCTACATAGGAAACATTTTTCTTAATCCATTTGTATATAGCCTCAGCCATTTCGAGCTTCGTCATATTAGGCTTGATAATCTTTTTCAGTATTTTGTCAGCCTCTTCATCCAGCATTTCCTGGGTAACCGTCAGCTTTTTAACTGTAATCGTTGTTGTGAGCTCACTCTTATTGCCGGAGGAGTCCTCAGCATAATATTTAACATTATAGACTCCTTCCTTATTAAGATTAACCTTGCTGCTGTCAACCTTTACTTCCAAATCAGTATCCCTGTTGTCTACAGCATATACACCCTTTTTATAGGATACAGAGTCTCCGATATAAACTATCTGATCTTTTGCTCCCATAATACGGGGCGGTTCGGTATCCTCCCTGACTGTCAGGCTGGCATTTTGCTCTGAAATATTGCCGAATTCATCTCTAAGCACTATTGTTACCGGCTGGGTGCCGACCACAGCGGTATCGGGAATGCTTTTGTACTCGGCCGTGACATTCGATACATCCTCCAGGCTTTCGATAAATGCCATAGCCTCAGGCAACGGGTCATTTTTCCAGATTTCAAGATCCTTGCTGCTGGCCTTCGGCGGGGTGGTATCCACCAGCTCAACATAACCGGTCACCTGTCGCCCGTTCACAATAATTAAAACCTCGTGCCTTGCAGGCTTACTTGTATCAATTTGTGACAGATCGGTGATAAATGTTATGTCTTGTTCGCTATCACCAATGAAGTCCTCTATCGTAATGGCCCTATTTATCCCTGCTTCTGCAATAACGGTGCTTCTGATGTCCAGAACGGTTAACATGGCTTTTTTTACGGTTTGGTTACCGCTACCGTCTGTCAGGAGTATGCTAACCTCCTTTTTTCCCGGAACAGCAGTATCCGGTGCGTCCTGATATGTAACAGTAACTTCGCTTGCATCCACGATTTCGCTTATGAAATCTCTGGCCTCTACATTATCTCCCTTAAGCACGGTAAGCTCCTTAACCTCGGCCTGAGGAGGAATCGAGTCTACTATCTGCAGCCGAACGGTATGAGTTCTAAAGCCAACCTTTAGCTTGATATCATAATCACCGGGCTTATTTGCATCTATCTTGCTTATATCTGTAACGAAGCTTCCATCTATGTTTTTATATATAAGAAAATCTTTAATATCAGGTAACCTGCTGCCTACCTCCAGAACCAGATTATCGATAACCACGGGTCTAAAATAAATATACAGCAAAAGTCCGACAATAACAGACAGCTCCAGAATTAACAGAGAAATAATTACTTGTCGGGAATGCCTTTTTTGTCTTCTTCTTTTTTTCATAGCTTCCCCCAAAATCAGTCAGGTCTCAAAATTATTCCCAAATACCGTTTTCATTCACATCTAATATCATATTATCTGCGAATTACAAAGTCAACTATATGATATAACGATAAAATATAATGTCTTATGGCAATAGCCCGGATGGCTTTACAACATCATAACTTTCCATTAAAGGGTTCTCGGACATAAAATATATTTTAACACCTAAACTCATTTTGTGAAAGACATAATGTTAGATAATTCGATATTTTTTTTGGATATTTTGATAATTTTTTGGATATTTAAATACGCTCTTGCTTTAACCGTGCAAAAATGATATTATTCTCATTTGTTCTGTTTTTTTACCTATTATTCACCATTTTTCTGCTACAGCATATGCTATAGTAGAAAGGAGCTGATATAATGAGTTGCAGAAGAGCTTGTGGACGCGATTTTTACAAGGATCGTATCAGTTATGATAATAGGGGATTATATGATTCGCTCCGCTACTCACCTTACAATCGTCCAATTGGTCACTGCAGAAAACACGACTGCAGGAGGAGAATCAGAAGGGATTTCTACAGATGGGACGACAGATACCCGATTCGTTACCGTTAATCAGCCTGGTTATTATTACTTATGAATAATGATTGCTAAAAGTACTTTACTTCAATAACGTCAAGTGCTAAAATTGTACTGTGTGAATATAAGGCACAACTGATGAAAGGAGGCCCCCGATGAGTAAGAACATCAGAACACCCGCTGTAAATCATTTGTTTGAGGCTATTCTCTGTCTACAAAATCTGGAGGAGTGTTATAAGTTCTTTGAAGATATCTGTACAGTGAATGAAATATTGTCGTTATCACAGCGTTTTGAAGTTGCCCGTATGCTGAGAAATCATAATACCTATCTTGAAATAGCTGAAAAGACCGGCGCTTCTACTGCTACCATAAGCCGTGTAAACCGCTCTCTGAATTATGGCAATGATGGATATGATATGGTATTTGCCAGAATGAATAAGAAGCAATCGGACAAATCCGACAAATAATTCATTACCGGGTAAGCTTAAGCAATATATCCTTAAATTATTTATAAAGACTTATATATGCCCATATACCCACATACTGTAAGCGCTGCATTTGCTGACAGATATATATAAATACAAACGATAATTAAATAAGGAGCCCAAATTCAACCCGGGGCTCCTTTTATTCTGCGATTACATATTATAATACTCATTTAATTTTTATTGTTTTATATTAATTTCATTAAGATGCTGCATCCTCATGCTTACTGCCGTATGAATCCGGTCAATTGCCTTCCGCCTTTTTTCCTGCTTCCTTCTTGCTGCCCTTTTCATTCTTATCAGGCTTCTTTGCTTGGGCAAGCGAACGATCAATTATTTTTTCTATTATATGCTTTCTCATATACACATCAAAGCAAAGCATGCACATAAATGCAAACTCTGTTAAAAATTCCCGATCATCTTCATTGTCCACCCAGTCGAAGGATTCCTTGGCCTTGGTCATCTTTCGGACAATATCCTTGGTCAGGGCATCGGTCTGTTCCTTTTCAAGCCGAAATATCTCGTCATATATTTGCTCAAGCTTTATTTTTGACTCCTTATTATTATAATAGCGGCCGGTCAGGGGATTGAATATTGTCTGGATATCGTTCATGGACAAAACATTTTTAAAGTAATATATAAAAATTAAAAGAAACATGTGTTCCTTGGTATATTTTTTCTTGTTGGGAGGAGGTAACAGCTCGTTCTTGGTATAGTTGTTTATCATCGTTTTGGTTAGCAGCTTATCGTCATCATAGCGCTTTGATGACCTTAGATGCTTGTCCATGAAGGTTGTAACCTGATCCATATATAAATCTATATTGGGTATATCCTCAGACATAATATACTTGATATCCCTTAAGTTGTTTATCAGCTCTTTTATATACTCCTCTACGGAAGTATCCATTTTAATCACCTCTTAAACCATTATATAGTAATAAAAACCATATGTCAAAGCAAAAGTGACTTATGCAAACCTCCCTTACTCTTTTATTTACATCTGTTCTTGCCAAGTATAAGCTATCGGTTGAATATCTTTTTTGTACATGCTATAATAAAAATGCAAACATTTATTCTGCTCTTAAATTTGCTTATTATTTTCTTATTTTTTATTTGCTGTTTTTATTTGTCCTTACGGCAGACAGTTTAGCTGTAAGCAATGCAAAGCCTTTTGCATGCTTACTTCCGTACCTGCTGAATCTATCCTTACCCCAACGGATTTGGCAAATTATTACTACATACTTTGAGTTACAGAAAGGTGTTAATTATATGAATATATTTGAATCTTTAAATCCGGAGCAAAAAAAGGCGGTGCTCCATGACAAGGGACCTCTTCTTATTCTGGCAGGTGCAGGTTCCGGCAAGACCAGGGTAATTACCCACCGAATTGCATACCTGATTGAGGAACGGGGTGTCAACCCATGGAACATCCTTGCCATAACCTTTACCAATAAGGCAGCCAGGGAAATGAGAGAGCGTATTGACAAGCTGATAGGCTTCGGTGCCGAGGATATCTGGGTAAGTACCTTCCACTCGACCTGTGTACGTATTTTAAGACGCTTTGCAGACGTCATCGGCTATGACAGAAGCTTTACCATATATGACAGCGATGATTCCAAAACCCTTATGCGTGAGATCTGCAAATATCTTAATATTGACACCAAGCGCTACAGTGAACGCACCCTGCTTAATGTCATATCCAGGGCAAAGGATGAGCTTATCTCGCCTAAGGAGTTTGAGACCCGCGCACAAAGTGATTACTCGCAAAGAATCTATGCCCTGGCCTACAGCGAATACCAGAAGCGGCTTAAGGAAAGCAACGCCTTTGACTTTGATGACCTTATCTTTAAAACCATCGAGCTATTCCAGACCGATCCGGAGGTACTCCGCTACTATCAGAACCGCTTCCACTATATTATGGTTGACGAATATCAGGATACCAATACTGCCCAGTTTCATCTGATTAAGCTTTTGGCCTCCGGCGTCAACCCTGAAGGCGTATGTGAATATAACCTCTGTGTAGTGGGTGATGATGACCAGTCAATATATAAATTCAGGGGGGCCAATATTTATAACATACTTAATTTTGAAATGGCCTTTCCCAATACTGCCGTAATTAAGCTGGAGCAGAACTACCGCTCCACCAAAAGCATACTTAATACTGCAAATGAGCTTATCAGCAACAACCGTGGCCGTAAGGACAAGGTCCTCTGGACGGCCAATGAGGAGGGTGAGCCTGTCCATTTCACCCTGTTTGAAAATGATTATGAGGAAGCAGGTACTATCGTAAGTGAAATTAAAAGCAGTGTAGAAAACGGTATTGCCGGCTATAAGGACTTTGCCATATTGTATCGTACCAATGCCCAGTCCCGTCAATTTGAGGAAAAATTAATCCTGAAAAATGTACCCTACAGGCTTATCGGCGGTATTAACTTCTACGAAAGAAAGGAAATAAAGGACATCCTGGCATACCTGAAAACCATAGATAACGGCCGTGACAATCTGGCAGTCAAGCGTATTATCAATGTTCCCAAACGAGGAATCGGCCTTGCTACAATAGATAAAATTAACGATTACGCCTTAGAGCACGGTATCAGCTTTTATGAGGCGGTCATGCGGGCCCGTTCAATTCCTGGACTGGAGCGTTCAGCCTCAAAGCTGGAGTCCTTCGTCAGCCTTATCGAGGGACTCAAATCCAGGGTAAGCGCAGGCAGCTATGTCCTTAGCCATATAATAGATGACATTCTGGATGCTACAGGCTATCTAAGAGAGCTTGAGCAGGATGATCTTCAGGATGCGGAGGAAAGAATCGCCAATATTAATGAGCTTGTCAACAAGCTGGTAGCATATGAAGAAACTGCTACTGAAAAGCCCAGTCTCAGCGGTTTCCTGGAAGAGGTGGCTTTGGTTTCGGATATTGATAATTTATCCGATGATAATGACAAGGTTGTGCTGATGACCCTCCACAGCGCCAAGGGCCTGGAATTTCCTTATGTATATATTGTCGGTATGGAGGAGGGAATTTTCCCAGGCTATCTTTCCCTCAACGCAGAAAATCCTGAAGAAGAAATTGAAGAGGAGCGCAGGCTGTGTTATGTGGGAATCACCAGAGCCATGAAAAGGCTATCTTTGTCTGCCGCCAAACAGCGGATGGTTCGTGGCAATATACAGTTTAATAAGCCCTCACGCTTTATCAGCGAGATTCCCAGATACCTGCTTAAGATGAATATCGGCTCGGCAAAAAACTCCTCCTACAACAACAGATTCAAATTTGACGATGATGACTCTTCTTCTGCCGGCAGCATTTCCTTCAGCGACAATATTTTTGACAAGCAAAGCCCTCGCACGCAATCACAGGTTTCCTACAAGCCTTACAGCAATCCTGCTCCCAGGCAGTTTGCCGGCAGCAATATGGGAACTCTGGATTATAAGGTAGGAGACAAAGTAAAGCACATTAAGTTCGGCATCGGCACAGTCCTGGATATTACCATGGGCGGCAAGGATTATGAGGTGACGGTTGAGTTTGAAGGCTATGGTATCAGAAAGCTGCTTGCCTCCTTCGCCAAGCTGATTAAAGCTGATTAAGCAAAAACCCGCTCCAGTTTATAACAGCCAAATATCGAAATAAAACTAAAAATCAAAAAAAAGCATGTCAGATTAACAAAAATGAAATATAATAAAATCAGATAACATGAATATTTTATAATCCAACAAGAAATATTATAATAAGGTACTCCGACAACTTAATGTAATATTAAATGCTTTATTTAAATAAATAATATAAGGTATTATGCAAACAAGAAGGGATGTGCGATCATGAAAGGGAAATTTGATGAAATGCTGAGTGCATTAAAAGTAAATGAATTGCTTCACAGAAAGGACTCAGCCACAAAAAGGAAAAATGTAATTATATGTGTCTTGGCTGTCATTGGAGCGGTTGCAGCTGTTGCAGCAATAGCTTATGCTGTATACAGATACATGAATCCTGATTATCTCGAGGACTTTGATGATGACTTCGATGACTACGAAGAGGACGAGGATGATGTATACGATAGCGATTCTCCCGCGGAGGATAATCCGGGAGCGAATATATAATTCTAGAAATCTTTACTTCGGATACCTTAAGACCCCGGCCTTTGTTAATGATTTTTCTATTGATTGTCATGAACTTAATAATCTTTCAACCACATCAATACTAACTCCATAAGGCTTATAAACATTTGCAGGCATGCTAAACGCATGCCTGACTTTTTGTATATAAACCTGCCATACCCTGTCAACTAAAGAGCCTGCTTCAGGAGCTTACAAGCGCTTAGTGGCTTATGCCGATAAGTATAGCGCTTCAGTCCCTGAATTAAATTCTTTATAAAGCTTCCGGACTTGAATTAATTATTTGCTCATACAGATCCAGTCCATAGCTGGTATGCTCCGGCTCCTTCTCCAGTATCTTGTAGGTTCTGGTCCCGTCCGGCAGCCTTTCGGCACTTAAAAACTTTGCCTGCAGCAGCTTTCTTTCATACATGGTTTTGGTGAACTCATACAAGTGGGTTACCATAAGTATTCTTGTTCCGTTTTCATACAGAGCATTTACCACATCCAGCGCAATCTTCGTTCCTTCCTTTTCTGTGGTGGAGGCAAAGGACTCATTGAGCAGGAGCAGTGAGTTAGCTGTTATCTGGTTCAGTATCCTGTTCATTCTGGACAGCTCCTCATCCAGCTTTCCACTGTTGAGGGCCGTATCCTCTCTTCTTGTAAAATGCGAAAAGATACCGTCATAAATTCGGCTGCAATAGGATGAGGCCGGAACAAACAAACCGCACTGCATCATTAACTGGGCAATTCCGATACTTCTCAGGTACGTACTCTTTCCTCCCTGGTTGGCTCCTGTTATAACAAAGAGCTTTATATCCTCCGAGTCCAGGTCATTGCATACCGGGGTTTCACGGTTGTAAATACCCAGGCTTAAGTCATACAAGCCTTTAAACCTGAATGTTTTCTCGTCATCCGATATATTAGGCCAGCAATGCGGCAAGTGAAGCTGAGCCATGCGTTTTTTTAGATTGGCCGCCCCCAGATAAAAGGCCAGCTGGTAATGCAGGTTGTCAAAGAATATGGAAAGCTCCTGAATAAAGCCATTATACAGCCTGGCTACATGTGCCATGCTTTCAGCCTCCAACTCCCTTGCATCCTCATACGTCTTTGAATTTTCAAGCATTATCACCTTTCTGTGAACAAATCTGTTAATCAGGAGCGATACCTTGCCTGCCAGCTTTCTTTTCTTATTAGGATCCACTCCCAGATGATTTATTACAATATTGTTCATCTTAAAGCCGTTGCCAACACAGCTGCTCAGGGTAATTTCCCCACCCTGAGACAAATGCTTTAGATTTTTTATAGACTCCTTTATTTCCCTGACAAAATCGTCGCTGTAGTCTTCACAGAGCTGCTCATAGAATGAAATCAGGCCTTTTGACTGGAAGTTCAGATATATTGAGTCCAGAAATTTCTTGGTTTTTTCAAAGCCATTAACCAGTATGCTAAGCTGCCCCAGGATGTTTTGGGCAGCAGCATAGCTGGTAAGGTTCGAAGAATTAACCCTCTTGGTGGCTTCCTTATGATTTTCATTTTCAGCAATAATAGCGGCTACCAGCTCATACAGCTGAAGCATACTGTCATGATTCTTCACAAAATCCGCAATTATCTCCTGCCGATACAGTATCAGCTCTTTATCCGTTAACGGAGTGGTCATGACGGTTCTTACAGTTCTGTATATGAAATCATCACTACGTGCCATGAATTTCAGTATAATATCCAGATTCAGATCCGCGCTTATCTCGCTTTTATTTACAGTGGCATTTCTCAGCTCAGCCTCATTATCCATAAATAGCAATCTTACATTCATCGCCTGATACGCTCCTTTATCTCTTCATAGGTCATATGATATTTTTCGACTATGGTATTGGCATAGCCCTTGCCGCTTGCTTCCTTACGTTCAATCTTAAAGGTGCGTATCTGGCTCTCCTCCGATAGCAGAGTGGCAACCAGGCTACCAATCCGGCTGTCATTCTTCGTAAGCTCATATATATGGGTTACATACAGGCCTATGCAATCCTTGTCCATAAAGAAATCAAGAACTTTTTTGCCCATGATGTAGGCATCATATGAGGTAGCCGAGGTAAATATTTCGTTTATTATAATAAAGCTGTTCCTGGTGGATGCATCCATCATTTTTTTAAGTCTTATCAGCTCCTCCTTAAGCTTTCCTGCTCCTGTTTCCATACTCTCCTCGGTTGCAAAATGGGTATATACCGAATCAAAAACAGGAATATTTGCGCTCGATGCAGGAACAGCCAGCCCCATCATTCCAAGATAGATAATCTCCCCTATTGCACGGGCAAAGGTGGTTTTACCTCCCTGATTCGGGCCTGTGATTACCAGAAATCTCTCATGCTCTTCAAAATGACAGTCATTGAGTACCACAGGCTTCCTTTGTGAAGCATTTTTTCTTGCCAGAACCAGATCATAAATATCCTTCAGCTCAAAACGGTCCGCCCCAATTTTGGGATAACAGAAATGAAAGCCCATCTCTTCCATTTCCTTTTTTATGTCATTGAAGCTCAAATAAAATTGGATCTCATGCTCAAAATCACTGATTACTCTGTTGATGAAGCCGTCATACTTTTCATCGTAGCTCTTTAGCCTGGCAAATACCTGCGGATATACCCTCTTAAGCATATCAAGAACTGCAGCCTCAAGATTGGACAGGGTGATTTGCCAGAAGGGATTCTTCTGATAATAGCTCTCCTTTTGTGTCTTTTTAAACAGGGCAAGCAAATTGCCGCAATAATCCTCCTCATTTGATCCCTGGTTTACAATAATATGATCACGCTTTATCTGGATATTGTAGCTCATGCTGTTAAATTCATTTATCAGATATTCTGTATCCTTTCTGAAGCTTTCAAAGGCAGCATCCTTCAAATAATCTCCCAGCCAGTCCCGGAAGGATATGAGTCCCTCGGAACCTACATAGCTTTCCCCAAGTACCCGATAAAGCTCAAGTACCGTATTGATATAATGGAAAGCCGCGTCCAGCTTCCATTTGCGTTTCTGCTCCGGTATCTCGGTTTCATTTATATTCGCAAGATACTCCCTTGATTTTCTCATATTGATTGAAAAATCAATCAACGCTTTATGTAACCCGTCATTCTCCAGATCCTTCAAAACCTGCTGTCTGTACTCAATATCAGCAGTATCAGGCTTGACATAATAAAACTGTCGTAAATCATAAAGCTTGTATTTGCTAAAAATGTCATTTAAAATCTGATCAAGGTTTAGATCCTGAAAAAAACGGGGCGTGATCAAATCCGAAGGATCCTGTCGGAAAAATCCGTTCCTTCCAAGTATACTTTGAAAAGCCATGGCCCAATTTACCTCCTGTAATTAAAAGCTGCCTAACAAACTAAACTCTTAAGCATATTTTACCGCACTTTTCCATTATACGCAATTATACTTTGTCCAATAAATTACTTTGCTTAAGTAAGAAAAAAGCTGTATTGCCTTTGCAAACCTGCATATGCAATACAGCTTCCTTTATAGCTATAACAGCATTTGTTTGAAAACCTGCTTATTTAAGCTCCTGCCTTTACTTCTTTTTAGCCAAGGTAATCTCCAGAACCTTTTCAACATATTTGCCGTTTTCCATCTCCTGAATCTTCAGCTTGATTGTTTGCCCGGCCTTCTTATAGCTTAATGCATTAATCAGGTCATCAATAGTCCTGATCTGAATATTATCAAGGCCTGTTATAATATTACCCTGTTTCAGGCCGGCTTTTTCTGCCGGCGAACCTTCAACTACGCTGTAGACATAAACTCCTACCGGCATGTTGAAGCGTTGGGAATGTATTTCTGTTACGTTCTGTGCCTTGGATATATCAATTCCCAAAAAGCCCTGTTCCCTGCTGGATACCACCTCACGGTTCATAAGCTCATTAATCATGGGTATGGCTTTGGTTATTGGTATAGCGTAGCCTATGCCCTCAACCTCGGTAGAAGCATACTTTACGGAATTTATCCCTATAACCTGACCCGCGCTGTTAAGCAAGGCTCCTCCGCTGTTACCCGGGTTAATGGCTGCATCGGTCTGAATCAACTTGCCCTTTGAATCTCCGGGTATCTCCCTTTCTGATGCACTGATATAGCCAACTGTTACCGACTGCCCATAGCCCAGGGCATTGCCGATCGCTATCGCAATATCCCCCGGCTTGACGTTGTCGGAATCTCCGAGGGTGGCAACCTTTATAGAAGCAACCGTATCCTGTGATAAATCATTCAAATTCACTGACAGGATGGCTAAATCGGAATTGGCATCCGAGCCCTTTATCTTAGCCTTGGACTTTGAGTCATCCACAAAGGTAATTTCGATATTTCTAGCATTTTCCACCACATGGTTGTTGGTTACAATAAGGAGCTCATTGTTGTTATGGGCTATTATTATGCCGGAGCCTCTGGCCTCACCCTCCTGCTTATATTCACGTCCGAAAAAGTCATAGCTGGTTCTGCTGGTGGTGGCGTTAATGGCTACGATTGCCGGCATAACCTCATCCACAACCTGGGACACATCGGTTACAATACCATCTATATTGGCATTCTGATAAACTGCCCCACTGTCACTTGTTGTTTCCGCCTTCAGCTCTCCGGTGTCGTTATCATTCCTGGTCTGCGTCAAATCCACAGGGTTTTTCATCATTACATAGCCCTGAAAGGCTACCCCTGTCACAATTCCGAACAGCAGAGCTGCAATTGTCAGTTTTATCAGGTTAAACAGCTTTTTCTTTTTCTTCTCTTTATTTTCAGAAGGTTTACCTTCATTATAAGTTCCCTGCATATTAGCGTATTCATTATACATCCGAATACTCTCCTTTCAGATTGACTTGGCTGCCGTACAAAGCATATATTGCTTTTCATTTTTCTGAAAACAGTATAACACGGATTTATGTTTTATTTGTGATTTGATTTTGAAAAAAATATGAAGAATAATGTATTAATCTGCAGCAGGTGCAAAGCAGCCAAGTATTTTCATCGCCAGCGCTTCCTCCCGGATGCAGTGGAGAGCATTCTTAACCTCCGGCCAGTCCAATGCTCCGACTATATCAACAAAAAACCTGTATGCAAAGGCCTTGCCTGCAATCGGCCTGGATTCAATCCTGGTCATATTTATATTATTATAAATAAAATGTGAAAGCATATGATACAATGATCCGCTCTTATGTGGCAGCTCAAAGCAGATGCTGGTACGATTTGCTCCCTTCAGATATATCTTTTCACCGGTTATTATTATAAAGCGTGTGCTGTTGTGGTCTTCATTATGAATAGCTTCCTTAAGAAGCTTCAGACCGTAAACCTCTCCCGCCCGCCTGCTGGCTATAGCTGCGTGGCTCTTGTCCTGTTTTTCCAGTATCAGACGGGCGCAACCGGCTGTTGAGCCGCTTTCCGCCTGCTCTAAATATGGATGCTGCTTTAAGAAATTCGAGCATTGCAAAAGCCCCTGCCTGTGGGAGTGCACCACTTTAATATCGGAAAACTCCGCTCCCGGCAGGCCCCAGAGATTATGCTCAATCTTTATCAGCTGCTCACCTATAATATAAATATCATATTCAGCCAATAAATCAAATATGTCGGAAAGGGTTCCTGTTGATGAATTTTCTATGGGTAAAACACCAAAACGGGCCCGGCCCTCCTTAACTGCCTTCATGACATCCTCAAAGGTTTGCATGGCTATAGCCGTAACCTCTGTCCTGAAATACTCCATCATCGCCTGCTCAGTATAGGAACCTGTCTCACCAAAGTACGCCACCTTTGTATCCCTGCCCGGATTGATTGTCTCAACCGGCATCAATTGGATGCCTGTGTTATCCGCCAAATGTGTATACTGCAGTCTTCGGCTAAGGGACATAATCTGTTTGAATAAATCCACTATTGCCCGCTTGTTAAATTCATTATCTGTCAGTGCCGTAAGCGCCGCCAGCTTTTCCTCCTCCCTGGCTGCATCATATATCGGCTTGCCCACACTTAATTTATATTCTGCAATTTCCTTTGCAATCTGCATACGGATTTCAAAAAGCTCCACTATCTTCTTATCAATCTCATCAATTTTTCTGCGACTTTCCTGTAAATCTATCATAATTCTCCTCCATGCTAGCCAACAGACAAACTGTGCGGCTCTCTTTTATGACCTTTATCTGTCGTCCGCTTCATCGGTTTAAATCAACAAAGCTCAAGCCCCATTATACTATCCAAATCCAAATTATGCAACCAACTATCTGTATTAAGTTAGATAATTTTATTGTCGATATATAATTTGTAACAAACCCATACATTCAACAGTTAAAATTTTCCCAGCATAACGCTCAATATATTTATTAATACCCATATATGCAAGATCAAATATGTTATTTACCGGAGGTTTTATACATGCTGAAAACTATAATTCGCTTATTTATCACCTTAACCACGGTTACAGCCCTGCTGGTAGTTATACTTTATGCCTATAACAGAGGCCGTACTTATTATAATGATGAAAATATAAGCGGTAATACTGCAGGTAATATATATAACGGTGGCTTGTTTAGTGAAAGGAACGGCAAGATATATTTCAGCTATGACAAGGCAGGTGGCGCCCTTTATGTAATGGATTCAGATTTGGGTAATCCAAAAAAGCTTCGCAACGATAAGGCCGTATTTATAAATGTTGATGACAATTATATCTATTATGTTCGTGCCAATGATACAAATAACAGCGATACAGAGTATATGATGTTCTATAACTCAGGTGTTTACAGGATTAAGCTAAATGGCTCCGGGCTCAAGGCTTATACCAGCGACCCCAGCTCATACCTGACCCTGAAGGGTAACAATATATATTTCCAAAAATATGATGTCGCAACAGGCTTCAGCCTATACAAATACCGAATAGACGGTGAGTTTCATCGCCTGCTGGTAAAGGATGCGGCAGCTCCTGCATATGTAACCGACAGTGGCCTGTATTACACTCCTTATGCCCACAATCAAGGTATCAAGCTGATAGATCTGAAAAGCTATATAACATATCAGGCTTATGAGGGCTCTTACTCACATCCGATATTTAGAGACGGATACATTTATTACATGGATGCTGCAAGGGACAATAAAATATACAGGATGAATCTGGACGGCTCAGGCAAGGAGCTTTTGGTTGACAGCCGCTGCAGCACCTACAATATTACCAACAGCGGAATTTATCTTTACTTTCAGCTGGATGACCAGGCAAACAACGGAATATACCGCCTTAAGCTGGATACCATGGAAACAAGCAGGCTGCTGGAGGGCGATTACAAGCATATTAATGTGACAGAAAAATATGTCTTCTTCAGGGATGCAGACAACAGCAATACCTATGTTATTAGCGCCGACGGCTATCCTGAGGTTAAGCTCTTTGATCCTGAAGCCTCTTCTTCAAACACTCGCTGAGCTCCTGCAGGAAGGACAGGGAGCCAAAGGCCACGATTACATCCTCAGGTCTGCTGTTAGCATACGCATAATCTATTGCCGCCTTCGCCGTCCCAGCATCAATAATCCTGCCGTCAAAGTAGTTCTTTGCCTCCCTAGCAAGACTATCTGACATAAGAGCCCGGCTGTTTGGCGGCGCAATTGTTATCAAAAGCTGTGATAGCGGTGCTACTGTCTTAAGCACCTTCCTGTATTCCTTGTCAGCAAAAATCCCCATGATAAATATCAGTCTGCGGCCGGCAAAATATGTTTCTATAGCCTCCCTCAGTTTGACTGCGGCATCCTCGTTATGAGCTCCGTCTATTATAAAATAGGGTTCCCTGGCAATTATCTCAAAGCGGCCCCTCCAGCGGGTCCTGGCCAGGCCTGTACATATTGCCTCCTGACTGATGGCAAATCCCTGTGACCTTAAGACCCTGACTGTTTCAAGCGCCAGTATCGCATTTTCCACCTGGTGTTTGCCAAGAAGTCCGATCTTATACCTATTTCCCTTATATGAAAATACTGTTCCCTCACATGAAAGATTGTGTATAACAGCATCCTGCGCAGAGGCAAGGATAAGACTGCTGCCCGTTCCTTTGCATTCCTCCTCCAGTACCTTGAGTACACGCTGATCAGTGTTGATGCTTATTGCTGGGGCTCCACTTTTTATAATACCCGCCTTGTGCCGGCTTATTTCCTCAAGTGTATCGCCAAGATATTGCATATGGTCCATGCTGATGGATGTAATAACACTGCAAAGGGGATGATCTATTACATTAGTTGCATCAAGCCTTCCTCCCATGCCGGTCTCTATTACTGCAAAATCTACATTTTCATCCGAAAGGTACAAAAAGGCCATAGCCGTTTCTATCTCAAAAACAGTGGGATGAGCAAAGCCATCCCTGACCATCTCTTCACAGGCTCTTTTAATCAAGCCGACAGTCCTGCATATCCCTTCCTCAGTTATATATTCGCTAAACAGCCTTCCATTGCTGCTATGGCTTATCTGTATAATTTCACGCCGATCAAACACAGCGGGAGAAAGAAATCTGCCGACCGAAAAGCCCGCAAATGCCAGGATCGTTGTAATATATGCCGCCGTTGAACCCTTGCCGTTAGTACCTGCAATATGAATTATCTTCAGCTTATCCTGCGGATTGCCGAGCCTTTTTGTTAACTCCCGAATTGTCTCAAGGCCCGGCCTGCTGCCATACTCGGCCGCCTTCTCCAGAAATAATAAGGCTTCTTCATACCTCATCAGCTTGCGCTTCCTTCCCTGTTCTTTTTACATATGATATTTCCGGTATACTGCTTTCCTGGTAAGCATTAATGGCTTACAGTTTTATATGCCATATCAGCAAGCGGCTGCTTCAATATAACCTGATTCGACTTAACAGCAAGCAGTTGCTGGCTAATACCCGGCTTCATTTTTCACTTACAACCTGGAAAATATAGAATTTCAGATAGTAGGACTCGTCTGCAGCCCATAGTATCGGATGATCCGGTGCCTGTGTCCTGTATTCCACCTGTCTTAATCTCTTTCTCGCATTTCTTGCAGCCTGGCCGATAGTCTCGGCAAACAGCTCCGGTGTCATGAAATGTGAACAGGAGCAGGTTGCAAGAAAACCTCCGTCTTTAACCAGCTTTAATGCCCTCAGATTGATTTCACGGTAGCCCTTGATAGCATTCTTGACTGAGCTTCTTGACTTGGTAAATGCAGGCGGATCCAGTATTACCACATCAAACTGCTCACCCTTCTTTTCGTATTCGGGAAGCAGATTAAAGACATCTGCGCAAACAAAGTCAATTATATCGGATACTCCGTTTAGCTTTGCATTTTCATAGGCCTGAGCTATACCAAGGGCAGAAGAATCGACAGCTATAACCTCCCTGGCGCCTGCCATTGCCGCATTGAGGGCAAATGAACCTGTATGGGTGAAGCAGTCCAGCACCCTTGCTCCCTTGCAAAGTCTGGCAACTGCCGCCCGGTTATATTTCTGGTCAAGAAAAAAGCCGGTTTTCTGGCCTTCCGCTACATCAACAATATATCGAACTCCATTTTCTACTATTTCAACCTTGGTATCAAAGGGTTCTCCGATAAAGCCCTTATAACGCTCCATCCCTTCATTCTCCCGCACCTTGGCGTCGGAGCGTTCATATACTCCCCTGATATTTATACCGTCTCGCTTAAGCAAATCAATAAGTATTGTTATAATTTCCTCCTTCATCCTGTCAATACCAAGGGCAAGCGACTGTACCACCAGCACATCGGAGAATTTGTCCACCACCAGTCCCGGAAGGAAATCAGACTCACCAAATATTATCCGGCAGCTGCCGGTATCAACGGTTGCCTTGCGATATTCCCATGCATCCCTTACCCTCATGGTCAGAAAGGCCTCGTCAATTTCCTGCCCCTTGATTCTTGTCATCATCCTGACGGTTATCTTTGACTTGGTATTGATAAAGCCACAGCCAAGATAATAATCGTCAAAGTCATGAACATATACAAGATCCCCGTTTTCAAAATCACCTGTTATAGTATCTATTTCATTGTCATAGATCCATAGACCTCCACTTTTTAAGGACCTGCCCTCCCCCTTTTTCAATTTAACAACAGCACTGGCTTTATTTATCATAGCTTCACATCCTTCCAGCTTTTATTCTTATGCATTATTTATAATTATCCTGCTCCTTCTTAAATACAAAAAGCTTACTGAATATATAATTAAGTACTATTACTATTGCTGACAGGCATATTTTTACCAGCCAACGATATATATGCAAAATTTCCGCGAATATAAACATACCTGCCTGCTCAACCATCAGGGTTACTATTCTGGCCCCGAAGAACTTAGACAGCTTCAGGGCTTCATCCACCGCATCCCTGCTCTTTGACAGGAAGACCTGGTTCTTGTTTACCACATAGGCAAAGCTAACGGCTATCACCCATGCCAGGGCATTGGCTGTCAGATTATCCAGGCCAAGACGATACAGGCCCTCATAGCTGATAAAATTGACCAGGGTAGTCATGGCTCCGGCAACAGCATAGGCTATAGTCTCTCTGTTTATGAGCTTTTCAAATATCTTTTTAGCTATAGATTTCACCATCAGCAACAACCATGCCTTTCATAAGCTGCAATAATTATTCAATGTAAGTAATTTTTAATTAAACAGGCTTAAACACTCATTCAGCCCGGCATACATTATAAAGATTTCATCTCTTTATAAAGTGTTGCCAGGCTGATATAAGCTTATCACTATTATTCATTATTGTCCAGAAATTAGTTAAGTATTATATAGACTTGAAGTGTAGGTTTACAATACATGTGTTACAAAATTAAATAAATAAAAACGGAAATGCTCTCTTTTGTGTTATATTTAAGTT